>Ga0075425_100009790_pt1 | contig 10202 bp, 8 predicted proteins | sample SoiMethybrSBSTD4_FD_75300 | JGI IMG/M metagenome (GOLD analysis project Ga0075425, IMG submission 75300) | Bulk soil microbial communities from a Populus tree surrounding site in Tennessee, USA - Soil MetaG P. TD hybrid SBSTD4 | ecosystem: Environmental > Terrestrial > Soil > Tree plantation...
GGGCCGCGCCCCAATCCCACATCACCGATACCGTCTTCGGTGGCGAATCTGAATGAAAATGAGGCGGCTCTGTTCAACGAAAGCCTTCTGCGCGTTTCCGAGTTGGAAGGCTCGTGCGACACCTGCGCGCAACAGCCACAAGGCGTTCCTCCCATCGATCCCGACCCGAACAATCCGTTCTCACCAACTTCGCTCGTCAACTCAGCGGGGATGAGCCCTGTATTTAACGCCGACCAATGTTTCATCTGCCATTCTCAGCCGGTTATCGGGGGCAGCACTCCGGCGCACAGTCCAGCAGAAACGATCGCTCATCGTCTCGGAGGCACGAACACGGTGCCTTCGTTTGAAGATCCCGATGGACCGTTCCGCGAAGTTCGGTTCAAGTTCAATTCGGACGGAACCCGTGATGGTGGCGTGCACAGCTTGTTTACGCTGCAAGGCCGCTCCGACACACCCGGGTGCAGTCTTGAACAGCCGGATTTTGACAAGGCCGTTCGTGATCGCAATATCGCGTTCCGCATTCCGTTGCAGCTGTTTGGACTTGGATTGATCGAAAGCATTCAAGACTCCGCGATTCGCGCCAACATGAACGCAAACCGCGAGGAAAAACATGAGCTGGGAATTTCCGGCCATCCCAACATGGTGCCGAACAATGGCACAATCAGCCGCTTCGGCTGGAAAGCGCAGAACGGTTCGCTAACGATCTTCGCGGGCGAGGCCTACAACGTCGAGATGGGTATTAGTAATGACGAATTTCCGATCGGCCGGAGCGAAGATGCGAATTGCAACGTGGTCTACGAGCCGTTCGACATTCCGCGCACCGAAAAAGGATTTTACGACAATCCGCTGAAGATCATGCCCGCGTGGCTGATGTTTGCCGAGTTCATGCGCTTTGTTGACGCACCGCGTCCCGCGCCGTTGACTACATCGGCCCAGCAAGGGAAAGATCTTTTTAGCAAGGTTGGCTGCGCCCTCTGCCACACACCGTCGTTCCAGACTCCCGGCACGCCGACTCCGATAAACGAGCGAGAAGAAATCGGTCCGCACTCGGTTGCTCTGCGTGGCCGGGCGGTGAATCTCTATTCCGACTTGTTGGTGCACCGAATGGGCGCAAAGCTAGCGGACAACATTGTGCAGGGCAATGCCGGTCCTGATGAATTTCGCACCACGCCTCTTTGGGGACTCGGGCAGCGTTTGTTCTTCCTGCATGACGGACGAACCAGCGACTTGAACGTCGCGATTCAGGACCACTTCTCACATCGTTTCTCCGACGGCGGAGACAATCCGGCGAAGGATATGCGGTCGTACACTTACGAGCCTTCCGAGGCGAACGCGGTGATCCAGCGATTTAATGGCCTGACCGAAGTGGAAAAACAGTCGATCTTCGATTTCCTGAGGTCGCTCTAACTCCGGAGAATCGAAATGAAAATACTCACGACCATGATGTTTGTGGCACTTCTTGCGACGAGCGTGCAGACTTCCGACGATCCGTTTGTAGGCAAGTGGGTTCTCGATGTGGAACGATCGGAATATCCGGCCGGCAGCTGTCCCAAGACGATGGTCATCGAGATGGAAACGGCCGGCCACGGCGTTCGGTACAAGTCGGACGCCGTGTATGCGAACGGCCAAACTGCTCATTCGGAATATACGGCGGACTACGACGGCAACCAGGCAATCGTCATGGGTACGCACGGAATGATGTTGCCGGTGTTCCTGAAACGAATCGATTCGAACACCGTGGTCGCTTCGTATACGAAGTCCCTTCAAGTTGTGGCTACTAGCCGCAGAGTTATTTCCGAAGACAGGCGCTTCATGACGGTGACGACCACTTCAAAAGACGCATCCGGCAAAAGCGTGACTACGATCGGTGTTTATAAGAGGCAGTAGCGAGGAACGCAGACCAGCGTCAGAGTTGTAACCCGCGAGTGTGTAAATGAAAATGACTAACCGGAAGCGCGCGGCTTTGGACATTAACCGTCGCAATCTATTTGTTCGGAATTTCTGCCGCCAGCCCGCTTTTGGCGAAGATGGCGGGGACTACCGGCAAAGTTGCTGTAGCGAATCCGGGTGAGAGCCGGTTTGCCTTCTCTACACGACGATCGTTCGCAAGACAGATTGATCGTCCGATCGCTATACGCCCGTACTCCGCAGCAGCAAGCTAGCGTGGTCGGGTCCATTTTTGGGGAAGGACACCATGCCGAAGATTACAAGGCGCTCGTTCATCGAGATGGCTGCGTCCATCGGCGCCACCGCCGCGTGGGGTAATCCGTTTGGGGCCGAATCCCGGACTCCCTGGCACGAACGGCGCGACTTGTTTGTGGAAGGAGTCGCTTCGGGAGATCCGGACGGCACGAGCGTACTGCTGTGGACCCGGTGTTCAAAGAAAGGGACGGACGCTGCAGTGGAGCTGCGAGTAGAAGTGGCCGAAGACACAGCGTTCAAGCGGGTCGTTGCCGCGACAACCACGCACGCGTCTCCGGCCGCGGACTGGACCTGTCGCGTCCTGGCGGGAGGACTGAAACCGGCGCACGTCTACTGGTATCGCTTCGCGGATGAAGATGGCAACGGCAGCCGCATTGGACGGACAAAAACCGCCCCGGACTCCGATGATTCGCGGCCAGTCTCCTTCGCGTTCGTGAGCTGCCAGAATGTGACGCAAGGCGCGCAAAACGCTTACCGCAGAATGATCTTTGAAGACGAACGCGCACCGGAAGCCGAACAGATCGGATTCGTCCTGCATCTTGGCGACTTCGTCTATGAAATCACCTGGTATCCCGAAGATCGCCCGCAGGGAATGTACGACCGCAAGATCCGCGAGGTCTATCGGTATCCGGACGGAGAAAAGATAGGCGACTTTCACATACCTACGACGCTCGAAGGCTACCGCACCGTATATAAAGGATACCTGCACGATCCCGACCTGCAGGACGCGCGAGCCCGCTGGCCGTTCGTCAATATGTGGGACAACCACGAATTCAGCTGGCTCGGCTGGCAGTCCTTTCAGAAGTTCCAAGGCAAGACGCGCCCCGCGCAGACGCGTAAAGTGGCTGCGAACCAGGCATTCTTTGAATATCAGCCGGCCCGGATGGCGAGGCCAAACTCTCGTTCGCTCGAGACGTTTTATCCTCCGCAGCTGGTGGACGTCCCCATCACGAGATTCGACGACCACGGGCTCGGCCAGGAGCGGAACAACCTCGTCGCCATTGGAAGCTTGAAGGGTTACCGCGCGATCCGCTGGGGCCGCAACGTGGAGCTTATCGTTACCGATCAGCGCAGCTATCGCTCGGAAGAGCCAACAGGCATGCCCGAAGCGAAGGGGCTTGTCAGCGACGATTTTCCCGAGCTGATTCCCGAAGAACCGATCAAAATTCTTGATGCGGCGCGCGCCTACAAAGGCGGCCAGCCGCCTGCGACGATCCGCTCCCGAGACGGCAGCATCGAACTTCCAAATATCTGGAAAGAACGTCCGCCTCAGACAATCCTCGGGGCCGAACAGAAGGCCTGGTTCCTGGAACGCCTGAAAAGCTCCAAGGCTACCTGGAAAATATGGGGCAACACTACGGCGACCCTGGACATGCGCGCCGATCCCCAAAATCTTCCGCCCGGCACTGGCAAACCCTGGCCGTGGACCGGCTATGCAAGCTTCGCCGGCAGCGGCGACCACAGCACGGCATTTGTCGAGCGAGGCGAGATTTACGATTTCGTGCGGGAGCACGGCATAACGGGCTTCGCCACAGTCGCGGGCGACCGGCACAGCTTCTGGGCCGGGCTTGCGGCGACATCTCTCCCGCCTGAACCCTTTTTTCCCGTGGGAATCGCTTTCGTCACCGGTTCAATCTCTGCTCCGGGTTTGGTTGAAGCTCTCGAACATGGTTTTCAGAGGGACCATGCACTCCGCATGCTCTTTCTGGGGCAGGGCCCGGAAGACACCCGTCCACAACCGACGGTGAATCTATTGCTAAGGCATGGCGTCCGTTCTTGCATCGAATACCAGCAAAGCGGCGATATCGTGGCAGCGCGAGCCGTGTCCAATCGTGATTTGTCGCCACACCTTTCTTTCGTGGACATGGGCGGACATGGGTATTCGGTCGTCCGGGTTACAAGCACAACCTTCCAAACGGAATTCGTTTGCATTCCGCGCCCAGTAGAACGCGCTAAAAGCGAAGACGGAGGCCCCGTTGCCTACCGGGTTCGACATAGCACTCCTCTTTGGCGCAAAGGCAACAAGCCACAACTTACAATGGAGATTCTTGAAGGTGATCCGAAGTTTTCAATTTGACCGCAATCGTTCTGCACATAAGCTGAGTTTGCTTCATCGTTCTGTGCCTCAGTTCCTGGGACATACGCCCGTGGAACCAGTTTCGAGCCCGATGGCATGGCAAACGACGAAAGCGGTGGCCTCGGTTCCCGTTTCGCGGACTCGGCGACGTTTGTTCGCGGCGATCGCCACGGTGCAGAAGCTCATGCGCCAGCTTATGGACGAGTGTCGAGAACTCTTCGGCGGGCGACTAGAGCGAACGAAATGCCAGTCGGTGTGCGACTAAGCCAGGAATGATTCGGTTTCCCGCCGAATGCTAAGAACCTAGAGGCAGGTCAGGCCGGCCAATTCCTTCTGAAGTGATCATCCTTGCACGCCCACGACCCGTCGCATACATCGGCCGGCCCCCTGACTACTTGCGCTTTCTTAATATACGGGTCGGAGTAAGGCAGCTCGCTACGTTCGGGTGTCGCTAAAGATTCTGATAGCGGCGCAATCTTGCGGCTGGCAAAGGGATTAGCTGAGTTTTTCATCTGGTCGGTATCTCAGAACGTTGCCAATGTGTGATAGCCTCTTTCAGCCCACCGGACCGTCTGTTTTACTCGCTTGTACTGCCACGGCGCGGCATGTCCCAAGCTCACCGATATAGACGACACACAATTTCTGCGATCCGCGGGAGGCGGCGGTAATGACTGATACCAAGGGACTTGTCCTTGTCACCGGAGCTGGCGGTTTCATTGGCGGCGCCATCATAGCCTCTCTCCGCGCCCGCGGGTTCCAGCGAATTCGGGGTGTTGACGTCAAACCGCTCGACCAGTGGTATCAGCGTTTCGACGATGTGGAAAATCTTTCGCTCGATCTCAATTTGAAAGCAAATTGCGAAACGGCCGCTCGCGGCGCAACGGACATTTACAATCTCGCCGCCAACATGGGAGGCATGGGCTTCATCGAGCACAACAAAGCTCTGTGCATGCTTTCCGTGCTGATCAATACGCACATGCTCCAGGCCGCGGTGGGCGCCGGCGTAAAGCGCTTCTTTTACTCTTCATCGGCTTGCGTCTACAACGCCGACAAGCAGAAATCCTTCGAGGCTCCTTCGCTGAAAGAAGAAGACGCCTATCCAGCGCTAGCTGAAGATGGCTATGGATGGGAGAAACTTTTTTCCGAACGCATGTGCCGACATTTCCGTGAGGATTTCGGCCTCTACAGTCGGGTGGCCCGATTCCACAACGTTTATGGCCCGTGGGGCACGTGGTATGGGGGCCGCGAAAAAGCTCCGGCGGCCATTTGCCGCAAAGTCATCGAAGCAAAAATCTGCGGAAAGCACGAGATCGAAATCTGGGGCACGGGAAATCAGACTCGCAGTTTCATGTTCATCGACGACTGCATCAAGGGCATCGCCAAGATTATGGAGTCGCAAATCGAAGAGCCTATCAACCTGGGTTCGAGCGAAGCCGTAACCATCAACCAGCTGGTTGACTTGGCCGAAGATTTCGCGGGGATCAAGCTGAAGCGCAACTATGACCTAAGCGCCCCCAAAGGCGTGAACGGCCGCAACAGCGATAACACGCTGATTCAAAAATATCTCGACTGGGAGCCGGACACGCCGCTCCGCACAGGGCTGGAAAAGACCTACCGCTGGATTTACGATCAGTATCTGGCCCGCGAACGCGGCGAGCCGGGCGTAGTTCGGGAAGTGGTTACCGGCCGCTAAGCGAACTAGAATTTTGCTACCGCTTTACGCGTTTTGTCGGACACTTTCTCGTCGAGGGAACATCTCAAGTTGGACTGGGGAGCGTACCAGCTGAAACGCGTCTCTATATCTCTCGCTGTTGTCGTGCTTGTCGCTGCGCTCCATTCGCGAGCGCAAAGCGGCAGCCCTTCGGGTCAGCCGGCCTCCGAATCGCCTTCAGGCACGCCCGTAGTCGTCGAACTTTTTACTTCCGAAGGCTGCTCCAGCTGCCCCCCTGCGGACGCGCTCCTCGCGAAGATGGAATCCGCGCAGCCCTTCAAGGGCGTCCGAGTTATCGCCATCGAAGAGCACGTGGACTACTGGAATCAGCAAGGCTGGGTCGATCCATTTTCGTCCGTCGAATGGACCGACCGGCAGCAAGCGTATGCGGCGGCGTTCCGTCAGGATGGCCCGTACACGCCGCAAATGGTGGTGAACGGCCGCACGCAGTTGATAGGCAGCCGTACCGACCAGGCCGTTAAAGCCGTTCAAGAAGCGCAAGGCGTTCCAGCCACCGTGGTGAAGCTGGCTGCTTCTGGCGCTGGCAATCCCAATGAACCTCATTTTGCCGTGAGCGTAGGGAAACTCGCGCAGCTGTCGCCCGGCGATTCCGCCGAAGTCTGGCTGGCCATTACGGAAAGTGGGCTTGCTTCCCAGGTCTCGCGCGGCGAAAACGCCGGCCGCAACTTGAGCCACGCCTCGGTGCTGCGATCTCTTCGCCGCATCGGCAATGCAGACTCCCGAGCCGACGCATCGGCATTTCAGGGCGATGCCTCGCTGAAGCTGAAATCCGGCTGGAAACGGGAAAACCTTCTGGCCGTCGTCCTGGTTCAAGAAAAGAAGAGCCGCCGCATTTTAGGCGCCGCTTCCCAGAAAATCGCTAACTGAGGCCGCTTGCGGATGTCTCCTGGGGCCTGTCCAACCCGTTCTTTCCTGCTAAACTTGAAACATCAAATGAACGCCTGCCATAAACAGATGCTGCTCGCTAGTCTCGCGGCGGTTGTTTTTGCCACAGGTTGTGGCCGGACTCCAACCACCCACGCAGATGACATGCGTGCCAAACAGGACACCCCAAAAGCTGAGCCGATTCGTTTCGTCAAGAATCCCGATCCCGCTCCAGCCTTTCAGCTCAACGATCTGGACGGAAAACCCGTTTCACTCACCGAAGCCAAAGGCAAAGTTGTGCTGCTGAATTTTTGGGCCACTTGGTGCGGCCCGTGCCGCGCAGAAATCCCCGATCTGGTGGATCTGCAAAAGCGCTACCCGGACAAACTCGAGATTATTGCGTTAGCCACCGAGGAAGATGATGCGGATCAGGTGCGTCGCTTTGTTCTTCATTCCGGCATAAATTATCGTGTGGCCATGGCGCCAGACGACGTCGTCCGCGAATACGGAGGGGTAGCGGCTCTCCCAACTTCGTTCGTCATTGATGCGCAGGGCCGTGTGGTGCAGAAGCACGTTGGCTTGAACGATCCCACCCTATACGAGCGCGAACTGAAAGCCATGCTGGGCATGCCGGTGGACGCCAAAGTCGAATACTTTGAGGACAACGGCCAGGTTTTTCTGAAAAACGCCGAGCATGCCACCGAACTCCCTGGCGTGGATTTTTCCGGGTTGACCGCCGAACAGAAATCGGGCGCCCTTCGCCAATTGAACGCCAAATCCTGCGATTGCGGCTGCGGGCTTACGCTGGCTCAGTGCCGCATCAACGACAGCGCTTGCCGCGTCAGCCTGGCCCTTGCCGGTGAAGTCGTTGACCAGGTGGCCCGCCGTGCGCCCAAGTCGAAACCTAAATCTCCTGGCGCGTCTACGAAGACTTCCTCCCCCATCGGCGGCGCACCTGAGAACTAATCCCGCGAAGCTCGCCCTAAAAGCTGTTCTGGTCCTTCTGTCCGCATACTGAAGCAAACTCGTTCTCGCCTGCATACCGCAGTTTGCCGGTGGTGCTTTCGTTCGGAGCGTTCACTCCATTGAGGTAGCCTTTGGCATTTCCGTCCGCGGAAAACGACATCGCCATGTTTCCTTTGTCTTCCAGCACCATTTCCTGTCCCTGCCATGACCCATACAGATCGATGCGAAGTTTCCTCGGCGCATCCTTCAGGGAACGCAAATAGAAGGTGATCGGTTTTCCGTCGGCATCGAGCCACGCGTTCTTCAAATAACCGCTTACCGTCATGGAATAGATACCGCCCTGCGGCGTGCAGATTTTCGCCGTGCCGCGCATGTTCTGGTGTCCCCCAGAATAGCCGCCGCGTCCTCGCGACATCTCCGGCGTGACCTCCAGGTAGAATCCATACTTAGCCCCGGTCGAAGAGCTTAGCGTCCCCACGCCATGCCAGGTAAGCGCCGGCGTCCACCGGCCGCCCATGTGTAGCGACCACGGATTCAGCAACACCAGCAGTGCCGTCACCAGAACGATCAATCCAGTCATGGAACCGAGACAGCCGCACCCGTATTTCTTCTTCGCAGTTCCAGCGCTTGCACCTCCCGGGTTCGCCGGCGCGTTTCCCGCGGAGTTCGCCAGAGTTCCGGACATCCCTTGCCTCCCCTCGATTTCGCAGCACTCTATCACGAGCCCAGCCGTTCTAAGCTGGGTCGTCGTACACTAGTCCTTCTTTCCGAATGAACACAAAAACTGTTTTCTTTCTTCTGCTGATTATCAGCGCTACGGGTTTCATTTCTCCGCCCATCGCTCTCTGCGCGGGAATCGTCTTTGGGCTCGCCTTGCAGCATCCCTATTCGGCGGATAGCCGCGCGCTAGCCAGGTTCCTGTTGCAGGCCTCCGTCGTCGCGCTTGGCTTCGGCATGAATCTTCATGAAGTGCTCAAAGCGGGCCGCAATGGATTCCTTTACACCGCCCTGGGCATCGCTTTCGCATTGCTGGCGGGCTTTCTCGTCGGCAAACTGCTTTCCGTTCGCGGCACAACCTCTTATCTGATTTCCATCGGAACGGCGATTTGCGGAGGCAGCGCCATCGCGGCCGTTGGGCCGATTCTGCAAGCCGGCGAGGACGAAATGGCGGTAGCCCTGGGCACGGTCTTCATCCTCAACTCCGTCGCGTTGTTCATCTTCCCTTCTATCGGCGCCGCCCTGCGACTGTCCGAATCCCAGTTTGGGCTGTGGTCGGCCCTCGCAATTCACGACACCAGTTCTGTCGTCGGAGCCGCCTCGCGATACGGCAATGAAGCCCTGGTCATCGCGACGACGGTAAAACTCGCGCGTGCTCTTTGGATTGTGCCGCTGGCGCTTGCCACTGCCGCTGTCAGGCACAGCCGCTCCAAGGTGCAAATTCCGTGGTTCATTTTCCTCTTCTGCCTGGCCGCCGTCGTCAACACTTACGGCCCGCAGGAGCCGCGCCTTTCCCAGATGTTTTTCCAACTCGGCCGCTTGGGGCTCACCGTGACCCTGTTCCTGATTGGAACCGGAATTTCCCGCACCACGCTCAAAGAAGTCGGTTGGCGTCCCCTGGTGCAGGGCGTGCTGCTGTGGATCCTGGTCGGCGTAACCTCACTCTACTTCATTCGCATCGGCTGGATCGCGCTTTAGCCGGTGTTTTGCATTCGTCCTTGCAGCCACGCCGCGGGCACACTACACTTTCCCGCACCCTAGCCAGGTTCGCCGTCGCATGGTGTGAGCAAACAAGGAGCGTTTCATGAATCGCCGAGTGGGAATTGTTTTGGCCCTATTGCTGGTTGCCGGAATCTTTACTGTCGCAGGGCTTTCTTCGCAGCCCACGCCTCAATCCGCCCGCAAATATATCGATCTCCCTGGCAAGACCATTCAAGCGCCGTTCAGCGACGCCGTACTTACCGGCAATACACTGTATCTCGCGGGCCGCATCGGCCTCGATCCCAAAACCGGCAAAGCGCCCGACAAAATCGAAGACGAAATAAAGCTCTTGCTGGATGGGGAAAAGGAAGTTCTCGCGCAGGCGGGTATGACCTTTGATGATCTGGTGTATGTTCAGATTTCCTGCACCGACCTGTCCCTGTTCGAAAAGTTCAACCCCATCTACAAATCGTATTTCACCAGGGAAATGCCGGCTCGCGAATTCATCGGTGCCGCTTCCCTTCTGCGCGGCGGCCACTTCGAATTGCAGGCCATTGCCGTGAAGCGCTGATCCGGCTATCTGCGAGACTATTTCTTGAACACAATCCGTTTCACGTCCGGCCAGAACTCGCTCCAGGCATTGCTCGCGATCTCGGAAAGAAA
>Ga0075425_100009791_pt1 | contig 10201 bp, 9 predicted proteins | sample SoiMethybrSBSTD4_FD_75300 | JGI IMG/M metagenome (GOLD analysis project Ga0075425, IMG submission 75300) | Bulk soil microbial communities from a Populus tree surrounding site in Tennessee, USA - Soil MetaG P. TD hybrid SBSTD4 | ecosystem: Environmental > Terrestrial > Soil > Tree plantation...
GCCTTCACCCAGCCGCTGGCCACCGGCCTAGCCATGCTGGCCCGGATCCGCCAGGCCCAGGGCGATGCGGCCGGCGCAATGGACGCGATCGGCCAGGCCGAACGGGTCGAGCTGAGCCCGCAGGTGACCCCCTTGCTCAACCCGGTGCCAGCGTGGCGAGCACAGCTCATGCTCGCCCACGGCGAGGTCGCCGCCGTCGCCCAATGGGCCAGCGGGCGCGAGCTAACGGCTGACGATGAGCCAAACTACCCGCGGGAGCGCGAGTACCTCGTGCTGGCGCGGGTGATGCTCGCCGAGCACGCCCATGACCGGGCGGTCAAGCTGCTTGAACGGCTGCGCGCCCAAGCCGCAGCCGAGCAGCGGACCGGCAGCATCATCGAGCTGGCGGTCCTGCAGGCGCTCGCGCTCGCGGCCCGCGGCGACCAGGCCGCCGCATTGGCCAGCCTGGCCGATGCGCTGATCCTGGCCGCCCCCGAGGGCTACGTGCGCGTGTTCACCGACGAGGGTGCCCCCATGGCGCGCCTGCTCAGCAGGCTCGCCACAGCACAGCGCGCCGGGCAGGTCACGCCCGCCGGTGCGATTCCGGTGGACTACTTCGACCGGCTGGCACTGGCTTTCCGCCCGGGCAGTGCGTACCCCGTCTCCCGCCCTACCGCTGCTGTCGCAACGGTGGCCGAGCCGCTGAGCCCCCGCGAGCTGGAGGTACTCCGGCTGCTGGCCTCCGGCAAGTCGAACCAGCAGATTGCCGACGAGCTCGTCGTAGTCCCCGATACCGTCAAGAAACACGTCGGCCACATCCTCGGCAAGCTCGGCGCGGCCAACCGTACCCAGGCCGTCGCCCGCGCCCGGGCGCTGGGGCTCCTGCGGTAGCCGACACCGCTTTCAGGTCATCCGCTCGGGCACCACCCGGTGGCACCAGCCAGACTCCACCCCTAGGTCCACTTTCGGGTGACGCCCTAGGCCCCCGCCGGCCCCTAGCGTACGAGCGGGTCAACGCGCCGATCACGGCGGTGGAGACTTCCCTCGGCGAGGCGAGGGTCACACACTGCGCGAGCGGATCGCCCCTGTGATGCGCGATGCCCCGGCGGACACATCCGGCCGCGGAGCCGGCCCTGCGTAGCCGCGGGACCCCGGCGGGACGGCGCCGCACCCGGCCTATCACCAGTCCCGCAACCCAGGCCGGGTGCTCGCCGGCGATCGAAACCCGGTTGGCCTCGGGGTGAGACGACGATCAACGCCTCGCCGTCAACAGCCACTGAGGAGAGGCATGGAGCAGCTGATCAGCGCCCCCTCGCGGCCTGGCTCATTCGGTACCCTCCTGCGAGCGCACCGGCACCGGGCCTACCTGTCGCAAGAGCAACTCGCAGCACGCGCTGAGCTGAGCGAGCGCACGGTGCGGAACCTAGAGGCCGACCGGGTGCGGTCGCCGCGCACCGATACCGTGCGCTTGCTGGCTGACGCGCTGCAGCTGAGCAAGCCGGAACGAGAGAGCTGGTTTGAGGCCGCCCTGGGGGCGAACCGCCACCAGCGGGCCGGGCCTGCCGTCACTGGAGCAGACGGCCCAGTTCGCCCGCCAAACGACACCCCCGCCCTGTTGTTGACTGTGTGCGGCTCCAGCACGGGGAACAACCACCGGCGCAACCGTTCGCCCGCCGGGGAATACATGGCCGAGTTCGTTGAGCGGTGCCAGCGCGGCGGCGCGTGGGCCGGTGAGGTGGCCAAGGACGATGACGTGGCTCAGGCGGTGGCCCCGGCATGGGCTGGTCATGCCGGGCGGGATGCCGGTACCCGCAATGACGGGCTGACCAGCGCGGACCGGCGGGAGCTGGCGGAGCTGCGCCGGGAGAACCGCAGACTCCGCGAAGATGTCGAGATCTTGAAACGGGTCACAGCAATCTTCGCTACGGCGGCCCGATGAGCGTCCACGCGGTAACTCCTTCGACCACGAAGCGCTGTTGGGTACCCGTGGCCCGCCGCGGAAGATGCCGCCCACGCGGGCACTTTCGGTTTGACGCCCATCCCGGGCGCGTGCGCGTACCGTCCCCGAAGAACTTGTTCCGAAGAGGGCAGGCTCCCGTCAGCTCGGCCTCGCAACGACCGGCCGAGGAGGTGACGGACAGTGAACCGGATTCGTATCCAGCGGCCGAGGGTCTCGCGCGAGCCCCGCCGGCGTGAGGTTCTCCCGCCGACCCGCGGACCCCGATGTCGTCCGGGTCAAGGCGCTCGCCCGTGCCGCCACCCACCGGAAGATGACCGGCTGTTACGTCGATCCCGGCCGTTGAGGCGAGCGGGCCGACGGCGGCCCGCCAACGATGAAGGTCCAGCCCGCTGCCAAGCGCCATAGCGGGGCCAGCCAGCCGCCGCGGGGCTGACCTGCTCTGCACGGATCTGTCTGGAATTAGCAGGTGAGGGCCTTGCACATCCACTCGTACATAGCGCAAGAGATCACTCGCCAGCGCGAACATGAACTACGAAGGTCAGCACGTCGATACGGCCAGGTTGAGCCGAGTCGCAAGCGGTGCGGCCCGGTCAGGTACCGCACCGGATGGGTTCTCATCGAGATCGGCCTCGCGCTCATTTGCAGATCAGGCGATGATCGACGCCCTGTCACCTGACGGCGGTATGGAGCCTGCCGAGACGCGAGCCATGGAGCAGCTGCTAGGCCCTCCGCGAAACCCCACTGCATCAGGGCCGACGTGGCGTGCGCCGCAATACCCCTACTTGAACTGGAAGGGCCGATCGAGTTCTAGTGCGGGTCGGCGAACCAGGCCGCGAGCGCGAATCCGATGTCGGCGATGCCGTCAACTGTGCCCAGCTCAGGGAGATCCTGGATCTCGACGCCGTGCGCCCGGAGTTCGGCGACCTTGCTCGCGATGTTCGCCGGGCGCCAGGAGGCCTTGGTCGCGTCGTCAGCCGTGCCGGTCGTGCTCTTGGTGACGACCAGCTGGCCGTCGCCCCCACATCTGAAGGTGAGAAACTGCTCGTCCTCGAGCAGCACCTCGAGCCCGAGCGTGCCGAGATCCGGTTTGTCGGCGCTGTGGGCATTCTCCTCATCCCGATCATGCCCCGGCCGGCTCCGCAGGTTTCTCCGTGCCTTTTCAAGGCCAGGAGGGTGGCGACGAACGTGCGCCGCTCGGCGGCTGTCAGGGGGCTAGCGGCAACCAGCATTGGAGCGTAGGCCACCACGGATGGGCATTCCACTCTGCGCGCCCGGTGGGGCATCTCGTCGCCAGGAGACAGCCCCGAACGAACACGCGGCGCTTGCTGAACCATTCAAGATCCCGTGCCGGACGCCTCGACACTTTGTGGGGATTGCCATCCCGGCATGACGAGTTGCCGGGTGCTGTTTATTGGCCTGGCAAGCTGAGATTTCCGCTCTTTGCCGGTATTTCTTCCTGGCCGGCCGTCTCTGGCGGCGATAGTTTCTGCGCTGATGCGGCGAAGAGTATGCCTCCTGGGCTGGGCGCCGCCCACGGGCGGGTGGCGGTGTTCACAACGCCTGGCCACATATGGCCGCCGCGGACGCGGCGGCCTACTACCGGCAGGCGGCTACACGAGTCCCCGCGGCGCTGCCACCTGCAGGCGAGCATTGCCGCGGCCATACCGGGCCGAGCCCTCGTTGGCTAAGCCGGGGAAGAGGAGGACTGACTGTGATGGACACGGCCGCTCAGACGCTGCCGGTGGCGCGGGGACCTTACCGGTTGTACGCCGAGGTGGTGCCCGGCACCGGGGTCCCGGTCGTGCTGATGCACGGCTTTCCCGACAACACCCACCTCTACGACCGGCTCGTTCCGCATCTGGCTGGCCGTCGGCCCATGGTGCGCTTCGACTTCCTCGGCTGGGGCCGCTCGGATAAACCGGCGGGCTACCCATACACGGCAGCCAATCAGGTCGGCGACCTGGCTGTCGTCACCGAATCGGTACGAGAGCATTTCGGGACCGGCCAGCTGGTGCTGGTGGCGCACGACGCCTCCGGCCCACCGGCTATTGACTGGGCGCTGGGCAACCCCGGGCGGATCGACACGCTGGTGCTGCTCAACACCTACTATCACTGGATCCCCAGCCTGCGCCGCCCGCGAGCCATCGCCTTGTATTCCACGCCGATCGTCCGCACCGCCGCCCGCGCCATGGTCCGGCGCTGGCCAGACCTGGACCGGCGGCTGTATGCCTGGCAGGTCGGCACGTTCATCCAGGACCCCGAAGTACGTGAGCTGCTCGTCCCGCAGCTGTATGAGCAGTTCCTGCCCGCCCGCCCAGCGTTCTGGCGGCTCAATGACGACCTGCTCGGCACGGTGCTCACTCGCAGGCGGCGCATCCCGCAGCTGCGCCGCTTCGCCCCACCGGTCCGGATCATCTTCGGTGCCCGCGACCGGGCCCTCAACCCCCGAGTCGCCAAGAACTTCGCCTCGCTGTTCCCCAACAGCGAGCTGCACCTGCTCGACGACGCCGGGCACTTCGTCCAAGTCGACCAACCGCAACAAGTGGCCGACCTCATTGCCGGCGAATAGCCAACCGCGCACCTTGACCGCCGTGCCGACGCGGGTCGACGTAGGACCCCAGCGATTAGCACCCACCAGAAGGAGCCATCATGCTCACCCTGCCCGTCGAAGCCGACCGCGCCGCCGCGAACCGTCCCGCTCAGATCCTGGTGATCGGGCGAAGCGAAACCGTGTTGTCCGCGGCGGTGACGATCCTGCGCGAAAAGGGGCTACGCCGCAGGAGCCACCAACGAGTTCGACCGCACCCTCGACCTGTTCGATGCCAGGCAGCTCGACCTGGTCGTCTTCGGAGGAATGGTGCCACCGGACACCAAGGAACACCTCCGAGAGCAGATCTCGGCCCGCAACCCGGCCGCGGCCTTCGTCCAAGGCTTCGCAGGCATCCCCGGCCTGATCGCAAAGCAGCTGTATCGGCCGCTGTAGATGGCCGCATCAGATCGTAGATTTATGCGTGTCCTTGGTCTGGGCTGCGGGGTATCCAGTCGTCTGCTGGTGGCGGCCTCAGCGCCGGGGTTTGGTGGTGCGGGGGAGGAACAGGATGGGGATCAGCATCGCGCCGGTAAAGGCCAGGACCCACCAGAAAGTGGCGCTGAAGGCCGCGGCCAGCCCGGCGGCGGTGTGGGTGTGGGTGGTGAGCTGGTGGGCGACGATGATGAACAGGGCGGCGCTGCCGAACGAGCCGCCGAGTTGCTGCATGATCCGGATGCTGCTACTGGCCCGGGGCACGGCGGCGTCTTCGAGCCCGCGGAATGCGGCGGACATAATCGGCACGAGGGTTGCTCCGGTGCCCAGGCCGCTGGCCACCTGGGCGGCGCCGAGCAGCAGCTGGCTGGTTCCGGCCGACAGCTGGGTGTAGGTGTAGGTGCCGAGTGCTGTGAATGCCAGCCCGGCCAGGGCAATGGGGCGGGGTGCCATCTTGTCGGACAGCCTGCCCGCGATCAGCAGCGACAGGCCCATGCCAATACCTAGTGGGATGAGCAGCAGCCCGGCGTGCTGGGCGCTGTCGCCGCGGGCGAGCTGGTAGTACAGCGGCAGCGCGCCCATCGCGCCGAAGAGCACCAAGCCGGAGGCGAACATTGTCGCCGAGGCGGAGGCGAAAGCCCGTCTGGCGAACAGCCGGAGGTCGATGAGCGCGTGGTCTATGCGCAGCGCGTTCAGGGAGAATCCGGCGAGCAGGATTGCGCCGGCGGCCAGCGGGATGAGCACGTGCGCGCTGCCGAATCCGTGGTACTGGCTGGTCTGCGCGAAGCCGTAGACGATAGCGGCGCAGCCTGGTGACAGCAGTAGCAGGCCGAGCCAGTCGAGCCGGGACCGGCCGGGCGCGGTGGCCGATGGAATGGACCGGGCGGACAGGGCCAGCGCGGCAAGGCAGACCGGGACGTTGATGTAGAAGATCCAGCGCCAGCTCAGGCTGGTGACTAGGACGCCGCCGAGGACCGGGCCGGCTACCGGGCCGATCATGGCGGGCACGCCCATGGCGGCCATCACCCGGCCGAACTTGCCGGGCGGTGCCGCCTGGACCAGCACCGCCTGGCCAACCGGCATGACCATGCCAGCGCCGAGCCCCTGCAGCACCCGGAAACCGATCAGGCTGCCCGGTGACCAGGCCAGCCCGCACAACACCGAGCCGAGGAGGAAGACGGCGATCGATGTCATCCAGACCGGCCGGGCGCCGAACCGCTGCAGCGCCCATCCCGCCAGCGGGATGGTGGAGGCCATCGCCAGCAGGTACCCGGTCGTGACCCATTGGATGGTGGTCAGCGTGGAGCCGAAGTCGCGCACCAGCGCCCGGGTCGCGATGGTGGTCATGGTCATGTCCAGCTGCATCATCAGCGCGCCGAGCATCACCACGGCGATGATCTGCACCAGGGAGGGCGGCAGCGGGCGGGCCGCGGCCCGCCCCGGCTGGGTGCTCGGCGAGGTCGTCTGGGGGGTCATCTCCGGTCCTCTCTTGAAGTAAATATTTACTGCTCACGCTGGGGCAGGTGGATGGTCTGGGGATGGCCAGGGTCAGCCGGTCATGCCGTTCAGCAGCTGGCCTACGACCTGATCGCGGAACCGGGCCGGGTCGGTTTCCAGCCCGGTCCCGTCCAGTTCGGTGAACCGCGGCGCGAAGATCGCCATGGCGATCAGGCAGCTGACCGCCGTCGCGTAGGCGATCCCGAACGGCACACCGGCGGGGAACACGCCCTCGGCCTGGCCGCGCTCATACAGCGAACGGACCGGGGCCGGGAGGCCCATGACGCCCTCGGGGAGCGCGAGCGGGGCATCGCCGAGCCCTTCGTGCGCGAGCAGGGCCGCCACCTGCGGCCAGGCGAGCAGCGCGTCGAAGAAGCTGCTGAGCGCCAGCCGCATCCCCCGGTAGGGGTCCATCGTGACAGCCTTCTCCAGGGCCGGCTGCCAGGCTCCGCCCAGCCGCGTCCGCTGCTCCCGCATGACCTCCGCGTACAGCGCATCCTTGCTGCCGAAATGGTGGTAGATCATGCGCTCGTTGATCCCGGCTGCGTGCACGATGTCCTGCACCCGGGTGCCCCTCGGGCCGTACTTGGCGAACTGCTCCGCCGCGGCGGCCAGGAGGATCGCCCTGCTCTCACTCATGCAGTAAATATTTACAGAACAGCGTGGATCGCGCAAGGCCTGCCGCCCAGGACTCCAGGCACCCAGCGCGGCGACCACCCAACGTAGGCCTCGCCGGCGCCGGCCGGGGGTTCCCAGAGGCCGACGCGAACGAGCGGGACGAGGTGGGCGCCGCTGACAGCCCGCCAGCGGGGGGCCTAGGCGGACGCGACGAGCTTGAAAATCACCGCGAGCCCGGCGGCGCGGGAGCCGGCACCCCTTGGTGACCTTGGTATGGAGCCGATCGCGCCGGTCGGCGCAGTCGACGCCGGCAAGACGTACCGGACGGGCCCCGTCACCAGATAGGCCGGAGCGGTCCGCCCGATGCGACCCGGAGCAAGTCGTCCCGGAGGGCGAGCAGCCGTTCGGGGCCAAGCGCCGCTTCCCATGGCCGGAGCGTGTCTTTGATAGCGGCCTCAGCGGCCTGGGTGCAGGCCCGGCCCTTCTCGGTGAGCACGATCAGCTGTGCGCGGGCATCCCGCGGGTGCGGGTGCCGTTCTACGTAGCCCTTGGCACTGAGTTCGTCGACGAGCTGCGCCGCGGCCTGCCGGGTCACGTCCAGGTGCTCAGCCAGCTGGGTGATGGTGGCGCCGCCGGCCGACAGCAGGGTGAAGGCGAACCCGTGCGCCGGGCGCAGGTCACCGAAACCGCGGGCCCTGACCCCGGCGGAGACCCCGTCGACCAGGGCGCGGCTGGCCGCCAGCAAGCTGAAAGCCAGCGACTGGGCGTCGTCGTTCCGCATCGCTCCAGCTTGACGGATTAGGCAAGCTGCTTGAACATATACGCAAGCTACTTGCCTGTTTTTGGAGGATCTCGTGCCGGTCATCCACGCCGACCAGGCCGCCATGCACACGATGCACGGTACCAGCTTCACCGCCTATGCCAGCCCGGACCGGGGCAGCCAGGAGCTGTGCGCCTGGCACATCGAGATCCCCGGCCACACCAAGGGGAGCCCGCATCACGTGTCCCGCGAGGAGGTGCTGTACGTGCTCGGCGGGACCATCCAGGCCAGCGTGGACGGCCGGGCCGAGCAAGCGGTCGCGGGTGACGTAATCCTGGTCCCGGCGGGCGCCCAGTTCGGGGTGGACAACCTGGCCGACGGGCCGGCCACCGCCTGGGTCACCACCAGCGTCGGTTTCCGCGGCGTGCTGCCGGACGGCTCGTGGATCACCCCGCCCTGGACGCGCTGACGGTGCTGGTACGGCCCAGCTGACCAGGTGGTGCACCGGCCGGCGCGCGCACTCGATGCCACCTGTCACCTGCCACGGGGCGAAAGCTCAAGCGAAATCCGCACGTGCGTGACACACAGATCAACTGATCTGCGCTCTCATCGGCCAACTCAGTGGCGAACCGAGGCCCGCACCTAACGGCGGTTAGCGAGCACTATCCGGATCATGCTCGGTTCGGCGACCGAAGTATCCGGCGGCCTTTTGGCGGCACGCTTCCGCCTGGCCGCCGCGGTGCGGCCAGGCGGAGTTCCTGCCAGGCGGCTGGTTCTTACCGGGCGGCGCTGGCGAGGTAGGCGGCGACGATGTAGGTCGCGTGCCGGTCCAGGCTGCCGCGGGCACGGTCGTACCTCATCGTGGTGCGGGGATCGGCGTGCGAGGCGGCTTCTTGCACATCGCGCAGCGGCACCCCGGCGTCCAGCGCCGCGGTGATGAAGGCGTGCCGCAAAGTGTGCGGCCCCACTGGCTTGGTGATTCCCGCGCGGTGCGCGGCGCGGCGGACGATCCGCGCGGCGCCATGGCCACCCAGCCGCCTGCGTCGGCGGCCAGGAAGACTGGTCCGTCGCTGCGCTCGCCGACGGCCAGGTCAATCGCCCGCGCGGTCCGTGGCGCCAGTGGGATGGTGACGACCTTGCCGCCTTTGCAGGTGATCACCAGGTCCGGTGCCCGCGCTCGACACCCAGCGCCTCGATGGTGGCCCGGGGGCGGTAGGCCACCGCGGCGCGCCGGACACCCTATCGCCAGGGTGGCCAGCAGGAACGGGCCCGATAATGGCCCCGACCGCGATCTCGTCCTGCTTGTGAGACCACTCCACCCACCACATTCCGGGGACACTCGGCCCTCACAAGCCAGCACGAAAAGGACCCTCCTCCCCCATGATCCGCCGCCACGCGCCGGCGTGACACCAGGCAGCTGCGAGGACGATCCCGAACGATAGCCAGCCCGGCTGCGAACGCGGTCACCGGGCCAGACCCTCACACCCTCTTGACATAAATGGCCCTCATGGGTGCCGAACAGAGAGAGCAAAGCAGGCACGCTCCACCGACGGGGGCCTGCACTTGGTCGGCTGGCTGCCGACCGGCACCGACGATCGCGGCGTGGCCGCGCGCGGCCCAGCGTGGGATCCAGGCGGAACCACTGTCCGCGCCTGCGCTGCAACCCCCCAATGGGGGCGGGCTGCTGCTCGGCTACGCCGCCGTGCCCGAAGCCGAGATCGAGCGGGGTGCGGCGCCTGGCTGTGACGCTGCGCCATGGCCACATCCGCTCACGTCGCTAGCGCCCTCGGGCCGTTACCACCGTCGCGGGCATCGCCAAGGTGGGAGCGGCAGCCAGCCAGGCACGCACGACGGGGAGGGCCCAGGGAGCACTCACCGCTCCGGGCTTGGCAAAGGCCTGCGACGGGTGATCTTGGCCGGGCAAGATGCGCTCGCTTCATGCCCGGTCAGAGAACGGGGTGAAACTGAAACTGCCGGTCTTCTTCCGGCTTTCTTCCTGGTCCGTCGCCTCCGGCGTCGTTAGCGTCTGTCCTGATGCGGGGAACAGCTCGTCTTGCCCCTGCCTGGCCTGGCGGTTGAGGTCTTTGTACCCGGCGGACGATCAGGCGGGCGGTGATGGCCTGTCCCTTCTTGCAGGTAAACGCCTTACGACTCGGAAACGCGGTAGGTCGGCAACCCCTATCGTCCCAGTTCAGAGGGCACCTTTCGTGTCGACGCGCGCCGCCAGGCCGCTATTTGGGGAGTGGATCAAGGCTTAGGGAGTGGTCATGCGAGGCAAAGGGTTCATCCTGGCGACGCTGTGCCTGGCGGCGCTGATCATCAACCTAGACACCACGATCGTGAACGTGGCGCTGCCCGCGCTGGT
>Ga0075425_100009794_pt1 | contig 10200 bp, 9 predicted proteins | sample SoiMethybrSBSTD4_FD_75300 | JGI IMG/M metagenome (GOLD analysis project Ga0075425, IMG submission 75300) | Bulk soil microbial communities from a Populus tree surrounding site in Tennessee, USA - Soil MetaG P. TD hybrid SBSTD4 | ecosystem: Environmental > Terrestrial > Soil > Tree plantation...
ATCAAGCTCGAGAACATCAAGCTCGACGACCTGGGCAAGGCCAAGAAGATCGTCATCGACAAGGACAACACGACGATCGTCGAGGGCTCGGGCAAGAGCAAGGACATCGAGGGCCGGGTCAAGCAGATCCGCACCCAGGTCGAGGAGACCACCTCCGACTACGACCGCGAGAAGCTCCAGGAGCGCCTGGCCAAGCTCGTGGGCGGCGTGGCCATCATCCGCGTCGGCGCGGCCACCGAGACCGAGATGAAGGAGAAGAAGGCCCGCGTCGAGGACGCGATGCACGCGACCAAGGCGGCCGTCGAAGAGGGGATCGTCCCCGGCGGCGGCGTGGCCCTGCTCCGCTCGCAGAAGGCCATCGACGCCCTGAAGGAGACCGGCGACGTCCAGGTCGGCATCAACATCATCCGCCGCGCCCTGGAGGAGCCCCTGCGCCAGATCGCGCAGAACGCGGGCAAGGAAGGCGCCGTCGTGGTGGCCAAGGTCCGCGACTCCAAGGCCGAGGAGGGCTTCAACGCCCAGAACGAGAAGTACGAGAACCTGGTCGAGGCGGGCGTCATCGACCCGACCAAGGTCGTACGGTCCGCGCTGCAGAACGCGGCGTCGATCGCGTCGCTCCTGCTCACCACCGAGGCTCTCGTGAGCGAGATCCCCGAGGAGAAGCCGGAAGCGCCCGCGGGCGGCGGCCACGGCGGCGGCGGCGGAATGGGTGGGATGTATTAGCGCTAGCTAATCTCGTTCGCCGGCCCGAGGCGCCGCGCGGCTCAGCGCGGCGCCTCTTTTTAATTAATGCGCCCCCGCGCTGCGCCGCGCGGGGGCGTGTTCCGCGTTGCCCATAGCTACTAGCGCGGCAGCATGAATACAACACTGACAGGCGTCCACGTCTTGACGGGCACGCCTTCCTTGGTCGCGGGCCGGAACTTCCAGCGCTTGACGTAGTCGCTGGCCGCCTCGTTGAGGCCGGCCCGCCCGCCCGCGCCGGAGATCACCTTCGCGTCCGTCACGCCCCCACGCTCGTCGACGAGGACGCTGAGGTCCACCTTGCCTTCGATCCTCTGCCGCAGGGCGATCGGCGGATACGTGAAGCTCGGCTTGTTCAAGGCCACCGGCGCGATCACGCCCGCGTCGTTGACGTCGACCAGCGTGCCCGGCCGGATGGCCACGGTGGTGGGCGGGGGCGGCGGCGTGGCCGCGGCCACCGTCGTGGGCGGGGCGGCGGCGGCCGCCGCCGCGGCGGCCGCGCGCGCCTCTTCCGCCCGGCGCTGCTCCTCCGCGAGCTGCTGCTCGGCCACCCTCTGCTCGTCTTCCAGGCGCTTCCGGTCGGCCTGGGCCTTCCGATCCTGCTCTGCCTGCGCTTTCTTGCGCGCGTCCTCCTGGGCGCGGGCGAGGGCCTCGGGGTCGACGGCCTGCCCGCGCGCCTTGGCCTGCGCCTCGACCTTCTTCTTGGCCTCGTCTTCCGCCTTGGCCGCCGCCGCCGCCTTCTCCGCCTCCAGCGCCTGCAGCTTCTCCTCGAGATCCTTGGCCTTCTGCGCGAGCGCCATCATCTCCGCGCTCATCGTGGTCGGCGGAGGCACCGTGGACGGCGGCGGCGCGGGCGTCCCGCGTCCCTTCAGGAAGAAGACGCCGCCGGCGACGGCGATCAGCAGCACGGCGGCGAGGCCGCCGATGAGCGGCGTCTTGCTCCCCTTCTTCTCGTCCTTGTGGAACGTGAAGCCGGCCGCCGCCTCGCGCGACGTGACGGTGTCGGGCGGGTGCGCCGGGGCATGACTGGCGCCCGATCCGCTGGACACCGCGGCATGCGCGCCGCTGTCGGAGCCGGCGTGCGCGTGCGCGTGCGAGGCCGTCTTCGGCGGAGGAGGCACCAGGGGCAGCGCGGAGCGAGGGATCTCGCCGCTGGACGGCTTGGCGGGCGGAGCGGCGACGGGGACGGGGGCCGGCGGGGCGCTCACGGCCGGAGGGGACGCCGAGGACGCCGCCGCCGCTCCGGCGGCCGCGGCTCCGGCGGCCGCGATGGCCGCCGCGGAGGGGGCGGCCATGGGCGGCAAGGTGGCGGGTGCGTTCTTCACGTCTTCGGTGAGGTACTCGAGGTAGGGGGACTCCCGCTCCTCCTTCAACAGCTTCGTCTCGCGGTCGATGTCGTCGCGGAAGAGCGAGTGCATGAAGAAGGCGAGGTTGAACGTGGTCGGGGTGAAGTCGCCCGAGAAGAGGAGCGTGTCCACGCCCTTCCTCATCTCCTGGACTTCGGCGAAGCGCGTCGCCGGGTCCTGCGTCAGCGACTTCTTCAGGATGTCCCGGATGGGCTTCGGCAGCGCGTCGTCGTCGGTCGTCGGGTTGAGAAGCTTGGCGTCGGCGACCCGCTTCGCGATGTCGATCTCGCGTCCCCCCTGGAAGAAGGCCTCCCCGGTCAGCATCTGGAAGAGGAGCGCGCCCACGGCGAAGAGGTCGGAGCGCGTGTCCCCCACGCCGCCCGCGGCCTGCTCGGGGGCGAGGTACTGCATCTCCTCGTCCGTGAGGCCGCCCGCCTCGCGCACGCGGGCCGGCCAGTAGCCGAAGCCGCGCGTGCGCACCTCGCCCTCGTACGACACGATCACGTTCGAGGGCGTGATCATGCCGTGGAAGTAGCGGACGCCGCCTTCCGTCTTGCGCGCGTGCGCGTACTCGAGGGCGGCGCAGACCTTGCTCACGATGAGCAGCGCGTGGTCCACCGAGAAGGGGAACCCCTCCTGCTTGCCACGGTTGAAGACGGCCTGCAGGCTCTTGCCCTCGATGAACTCGTGCGAGATGTAGAAGGACGCGTCGACCTTGCCGATGCCGAACAGCTTGACGATGTTGGGGTTCTGCAGCTGGGCCGCGAACTTCACCTGGTCCATCAGGCTCTTCACCGTCTCCGCGTTCGCGGAGAGGTTGGGCCGGACGCGGAGCACGGTGACGATCTTCTCGAGGCCGGTCGGGCTGAGCTTGGCGGCGCGATACTCCGTGCCGAGACCGGAGGTCTCGACCTCTTCGAGGAGCACGAACTTTCCGAACTTCTCTTTCTTGGGCATGGAGGGCGCCCTAGCTCGGCTCTCTCATTTCTCGCGCCGCGAGTCGCGTGGAAAATATCACGCGCTCACAAGGCTTTCAACGTGAGGTTCTCAAGCCAGGCGTGACCGCCGGTCCGAACGGATGGGATTGCGCGTGCGCATGCGCCCGCGATCGCGCACATCCAGAGCCGATTCGAGCCCTGCTACCGGAAGGCGATGGACAGGTGAGCGGGAGTTCGGACGAACCTGCCCTCAGGGTGTCCAGCCTTACACGAAAACGCGTGGCTGCGAACACGGTCGCCGGTCCGGTTTTGCGCTAAGACCCAGTCCTCACGCGGGTTTGCGGCGGCCGCCGCCTTCGGCACGCCTCTTGCTCAAGGGAAAGGGCGGGAGGACGCAATGCAGGTCATGGTGGAAGTGACGACGGCTCTCACGGGCGTGGCTTTGGGAGTGGCCGCGGCGCGGCTGTTCCTGGAGGGCATCCTGAGCGTCGCCTTCCGCAAGAGCCGTTCCTAGGGCTCGGGCGTCGGGGCCAGGACCATCGTGCTGCCGTCGGGCATCTTCACCCGCACTCCTTCATCCTCATCGATCCCCATCACGGTATAGCCGGCCGCGGATTCGCCGGAGGCGAGAACGTACGTCTCACCGTTGATCGCGACGGCGGCCTTGAGCTGGGCCCCGCGCCGCAGGAGCCCCACCAGTCGGACCGCCGGCGGCGGAGGCGGAGGGGCGGCCGACGCCACCGCGACCGGAGCGGCGGGAGCGACGCGGACGGCCGGACCCGCTGCGCGCACGGCCGCATCGGCGTACTCGAAGACGTTGCGCAGCGATGCGCTGGGCACCGCGACCGGCTCCGCCAGGGCCCTGACCGGCGCGGTCGCGCGCGTGGAGTCGGGAGCGTAGGGCGAGCCGTCGGGCCCGCCGAGCGTCCAGACCAGGAAGAAGGCGGCGGCCGCCGCCACGGCGGCCATCACGAGGACACGGCCTCTCATTGGCCGGGCCCCAGGGTGACCCCGTCCAGGTCGAGGGCCACGCCGTCCGCGCGCGGGGTCAGGCGGATGCGCTCGAGCACGACTCCCGTCTCCGGCCGCGCGACGAGGCCGGCCAGCGCCACCACTTCGGGGAAGGAGCCCACCGCGCTCAGGCGCACGCGCGCCGCGTAGGGCGGGCGCGCCGAAGTGACGCCCAACCGGACGCCGGAGACGCGCGCGTTCTGCAGGGTCTGCACCACGGATCGCCGCACCGTCCGTACGGTGCCCGCGGGGGTCGCCCCCGCCAGGGCGGAGGCCGCGCGCAGGTGGGCCGCGTCGCGGCGCTCGAGGCGAGCGAGCCGCGCGCGCATGTCGCGCGCTTCGTCACGCGCCCGCCGGTAGTCGTCGGCCGCCGCCTGGGCCTGGCGCCGCATGGGCACGGCGACGGCGGCGTAGAGGACGAGGCCCCCCGCCACCAGCGCCGCCGCGATCCAGCGCGCGATCATCGCGCGGCCCCGCGATAGCGCATCTCGATGGAGGCGGACACCCCGCCGTCCCGCGCCTCCTCGCCGGGAACGACGTCTTCGAACAGGGGCGAAGCCTCCAGGCGCTGGAGGAAGGCCTCGTACGCGCCCGCACCTTTGGCCGAGACGTGCATGCTCATGGCGATCCCTTCGCCGTAGCTCAAGCTGAGCGAGTCGAGCTTGAGGTCCGGCGGCATCAAGGCCGCGAGGTCGGCGAGGACGCGCGGCGGCGCCGCGTCCGTGCTGAGCAGGGCCTGGGTGGCCAGCGCGGCCGTGGGCGCGGACCGCGCCTCCATCGTCTTCAAGCGCGCCTGCGCCGCTTGCGTGTCGCGGCGGACGTCGTCGACGTGCTGGCGCGCCCGCTTGAAGTCGGCCCACGACGTGCCCGTCGCGTAGCCGGCGAAGATCAGCGTGAGCACGCCGATCCCGATCAGCCCGAGATCGACGGGCTGCGGCGGGCGGCGGCGGGGGCGGCTGGAGAAGTCGCGCATCCCGGTCAGGCCAGCGCCGCGCCCAGCCAGGCCAGCTCCGCGGCCGCGACGGGCAGCGCTCCCTCCGCTCGCCAGCCGGGCTCGCCGGCGCGGCCCTCGTCGGTCCACGTGCGCAGCAGCTCCACCGCGCCCGGGCCCACGGCGCGGATGCGGGGAGCGGAACCGTTGCCGGCCAGCACCGCCGTCCGGTCCACCTCGCGTCCCAGCCATTGCGGCTCGCGCGGACCGGACTCGCGCAGCCGGGTCCGGAAGAGGTGGAGCGCCCCTCCCTGCCAGGCGGCGAGGGACAGGGCGTGGTCGCCCAGGATGACGTCCACGGACACCGCCGTGCCGCGCGGCTCGCGCGCGAGCGCGGAGAGCGCGGCCAGCGGCGCCAGGTCCAGCCGCTCGACGTCGAGGCCGGCCGCGCCCGCAACGGCTTCGTATCCCTCGACGACGCGGCGGCGGACGGCCGCGGCCAGGATTCGCCCTCCGTCCAAGGACAGGACGTCCACCAGCGCCTCGTCCGGCGGGTAGGGCAGGCCCGGCGTGATGCGGTAGCGCGCGAACTCGCGCGCCGTCACCCCCGCCGCGACCTCCAGAAGGGAAGTTCGGGCCACGCCGGCGGGGAGGATCAGGGACACCGGGCCCCGGCCGCCTTCGAGCCCCGCCGCCACCTCCCCGAGGGCGCGCTGGACCTCCGCCGCGCGCACGACATTGGCGTCGACGGGGCCGGGGACGAGTGCTCCGGCCGCGAGCGTGGCCCGCGCGTAGGACCGGATGCGTGCCCCTCCCGGACCGCCGGAGACGGCGGCCCCGGCCACTCCGGTCGCGTCGATGGCCACCAGGACGCGCGTGCGCAGACCCCGCATCTGGTCATTATAGGCGCCTGCCTGTTATGATCCCGTTTCGGCCGGCCCTGGGGCCCCGCGGCCCACGCGGCCGCTGCCCTGTCGAGCCGGCCCGTCCCCCCCTCTTGCGCCGTCCCCGAGGAGAACGGCCGCCAGCGACAGCCAGAACGCTCATGTCTTAGGATGAACGAACGACCACCGACAGCCGCGCGACACCGAGCGCGGGGGGGGTTTTCGGCATGAAGGTCTACGAGCCGTCTGCAATCCGCAACGTGGCCGTGGTTGGCCACGGAGGCTGCGGGAAGACGTCGCTGGTCTCCGCGATGCTCTTCGACATGGGCGCGGTCAACCGCCTCGGCCGCGTGGACGACGGGACGACCGTCACCGACTTCGATCCGGACGAGATCGAGCGCAGGATCAGCCTGCAGACGGCCGTGGCCTACGGCGAATGGCGCAAGGCCAAGCTGAACCTGCTCGATGCGCCCGGTTACGCGAACTTCCTGTCCGAGGCGCGCTCCGCGCTGCGCGTGGCCGACGCCGCCCTCGTGGTCGTCGACAGCGTGGCCGGCGTCGAGGTCCAGACGGAGAAGGTCTGGGGATACGCGGGCGACTACGACATCCCCCGCCTCATCGTGGTGAACCGGATGGACCGCGACCGCGCCTCCTTCGAGCGCACGATGGAGTCGCTGCAGCGGGCGTTCGGCCGGGCGGTGGTCCCCCTGGCCATTCCCCTGGGCGAGGAGAAGGGCTTCGTGGGAGTGGCCGATCTGGTGACGGAGAAGGCCGACGTCTACCACGACGACCAGAGCGGCAAGTTCGAGGCCGTGGACGTGCCCGCCGAGGTCAAGGACGCGGCCACGAATTGGCGCGAGAAGCTGGTCGAGATGGTGGCGGAGAGCAACGAGGACCTGATGGAGGAGTTCTTCGACAAGGGCACCCTCCCCCAGGAGGACTTCGTCAAGGGCCTGCGCAAGGCCGTCCTGGCCGGGCGCATCTTCCCCGTGCTCCCCGCGTCCTCGATGCGCAACGTCGGCGTCCATCCGCTCCTGGACGCGATCGTCGAGCTCCTGCCCTCGCCCGCCGACCGGGGCGAGGTGGAAGGCACCGATCCGATCAAGAAGGAGACGGTCACGCGGAAGCCGGCGCCGGACGCGCCCTTCTCCGCTTTCGTGTTCCGGACCATCGCGGATCCGCACGCCGGGCGCATCTCGCTGTTCCGCGTGTATTCCGGCACCTTCAAGTCGGACAGCACGGTGCACAACACCACCCGCGACGTGCCCGAGCGCGTCGGCCACCTGGAGCTGCTCCAGGGCAAGACCCAGACCCCCGTGACCGAGCTGCAGGCGGGCGACATCGGCGCGGTGGCGAAGCTCAAGGAGACGCAGACGGGCGACACCCTGTCCGACAAGGCGCACGCGATCGTGTATCCACCCGTCGTCTACCCCGAGCCCGCGACCACGTTCGCGATGGAGCCCAAGACGCGCGGGGACGAGGACAAGATCTCGGCCGCCCTGCACCGGCTGATGGAGGAGGACCCGGTCCTGAAGCTCTCGCGCGACGCGCAGACGCACGAGATGCTGCTGTCCGGGATGGGCCAGCTCCACATCGAGGTGATCGTGGCCCGCCTGCGCAAGCGCTACAAGGTCGAGGTCAACCTCAAGAAGCCGCGCATCCCCTACCGTGAGACCATCAAGAGCGCGGCGGAGGGCCATGGGCGCCACAAGAAGCAGACCGGGGGTCACGGCCAGTTCGGTGATTGCAAGATCCGCATGAAGCCCCTTCCCCGGGGCAGCGACTTCTCGTTCGTCGACGACATCTTCGGCGGGTCCATTCCGAAGAACTTCATCCCGGCCGTCGAGAAGGGCATCCAAGAGGCGCGGGTGAAGGGCTTCATCGCCGGCTACCCCATGGTCGACTTCCAGGTGGAGCTCTACGACGGCCAGTACCACGACGTCGACTCCTCCGAGATGTCGTTCAAGATCGCGGGCTCGCTCGCCTACAAGGACGCGGTCGCGAAGTGCCGGCCCACGCTCCTGGAGCCGGTCATGAAGGTCGAGATCAGCGTGCCCGAAGAGTACGCGGGCGCGGTGATGGGCGACCTCTCCAGCCGGCGCGGCCGCCCGCAGGGCATGGAGCAGCGCGGCAGCATGCAGATCATCAAGGCGGAAGTGCCCCTGTCGGAGATGCTCAGCTACGACGCGGAGCTGACGTCGATGACGGGAGCGCGCGGCTCGTATCACATGGAGATGTCCCACTACGACGAGGTGCCGGGCCACCTGCAGGACAAGATCATCGCCACCTCCAAGGCGGAGCGTGGCGGCGAGGTCCAGGGCGAGGCCTGAGAGCGAATGAGACACACCACCGCCATCTTGATCGCCGCATCATTGGCCGCGGCCGCGCCGCACGCGGTGGCCTCCCAGGAGCCGGCTCCTCCCCCCGCCGGGGTACCCTCCCCCGCCACGCCCACCCCTCCGGCGGCGGCGCCGTCCGACGTGAAGGTCGCGGGAAAGGACGTGCCTGCGCCCAAGCGCACGCACTTCGTGTCCCCCGTCTTCCCGCTGGAGGCACAGGCGGCGGGCCAGCGCGGCATCGTCATCCTCGAGCTGGTGATCGACACGGCGGGCAAGGTGAGCACGGCGGACGTGCTGCGCAGCGTGCCTCCGTTCGACGAGGCCGCGCTCACCGCGGTCCGGCAGTGGGAGTACGAAGTCACCAAGGTGGACGGCAAGGCCGTGCCCGTGCGGTTGACGGTGCCGATCACGTTCGCGCTCAAGCTCCCCGAGATGACCCGCGAAGCCGGGATCCCCGAGTTGCGCCAGGGCGCCTTGCCGTTCTTCCCGCCCGGGGCCAAGGGTCCGGCCAAGGTCGTGGCGGAAGTCACCCTCCTGCCCGACGGCACGGTGGCGGAAGCCGCCATCCGCGACGGCGACTCGCCCTACGCGGAGGCGATGCTGCAGACGCTGCGGACGTGGCGTTTCGCATCCGAGGCCGAGGCGCCTCCCGTCGCGTTCCAGGTGCGAGCGGAGTTCTCGCCCGGTCCGCCGCCGAAGGTAGAGCTGAAGCTGTCCGGCCTGCGCACCGCGGAGCGGCGCCCCGCCGCCGCCCCCACTCCGGAGGCCACGCCTCCCGCCGTGCCCTCGCCTGTCCCCTTGGCAACGCCGGCTCCGGCCGCACCCTCACCGCTGCCCCTTCCCACGCCCAACGCGCCCGTGGCGGCGGTCGCGACCCCGACGCCACCGCCGGCGGTTCCCAGCGTCGCGCCTCCACCGACCGCGCCCGCCGCTCCCGCGGTCCCCGGGCCCCGGCCGGAAGGTGTCCGACCCTCGCCCGTCGTGCCGACGCCGACGCCGCCGCCGGTCGAGGTGATCCCCGGCGGGCCCGCGACCGGAGCGTCACCCGCACCGGGAGCGCCCGGAGCCGTTCCCACGCCGGCGCCGCCCCCCGAGCCCGGAGTGTCGGCGGTGCGAGACGTCGCCCTCGGGCCGGGCGTGCCGGACCTCACGAAGGGGCGTCGCCCGGTCGCGCCGCCCCTGGCCCGCATGTCTTCGCTCAGCGGCGCGGTGCAGATCCAGTTCTCGGTCGATGCTTCGGGAGCCTCGTCCATCCAGAGCGTGAACGGACCGGACCTCCTGAAGGAAGCCGCCCGCCAGGCCGTCGCGACCTGGAACTTCCGGCGGACCTCCGCGGAGCGCGTCTACCTCGTGGCCATCTTCAACTACGACGGCGACAAGGCCCAGGCCGAGGTCCGGCGCGCGGAATGACGCTCCTCTCGAGCGAGGCCTCGCCCGCCCTGCGCCGCCAGGTGCTCCTCGAGTGCCTGCGCGAGTTCGCGCAGGTGCGGCTCACGGTCAGCGGTGCCTGCATGGAGCCCGCGCTGAGGGACGGCGACGTCGTGACCCTGGTCGCGGCGGCGCGGCGGCCTCCGCGCCTCGGGGACGTGGTGCTGGCCGCGGCGGGCGACGGCGTTTTGCTGCACCGGCTTGTGTGGGCCGCGGGCGGCCGCTGGCGCACCAAAGCCGATCGCGCTCCGACCTGGGATGCCGCCGTCGGCGAACCCGACCTGATCGCCACGGCGGTCGAAGTGCAGAGCGGACGGCACACGCGCGCGCCGCGCAGCGCGGTCCGGATGCTGCGGTCTCTCCTGGCCGTGGCCGCCGCGCACCTGCGGGCCCTGCGCCGGCCCTCTCCTCGCGGTTGACCGCTCCCCGCCTCTCCGACGTCTTCGCGCGCTCCGAACGCATCGTGGGCCGCCGCATCGCCGGCGAATACGTCCTCGTCCCCCTCGTGGGACGGGGGGCCGACGCGGACTTCATCTATACGCTCAACCGCGTGGCCGCGGCCATGTGGGAGAGCCTGGATGG
>Ga0075425_100009795_pt1 | contig 10200 bp, 10 predicted proteins | sample SoiMethybrSBSTD4_FD_75300 | JGI IMG/M metagenome (GOLD analysis project Ga0075425, IMG submission 75300) | Bulk soil microbial communities from a Populus tree surrounding site in Tennessee, USA - Soil MetaG P. TD hybrid SBSTD4 | ecosystem: Environmental > Terrestrial > Soil > Tree plantation...
CCGGATCGTGGTAGTCGGCGAACGAGAAGGTGTGGAACGAGCGCAGCCAGCCGTGGTCGGCCAGGCCGCGCTCGCCGGCGCGGCGGATCGCGGTCGGAGTGGTGGTCGTCATCGGTTGCTTCCCTTCTGGCCGGCTCGTCATGGCCGGAACATAGTGCTCCCGGGGCCGCTGGCAACCCCTTGCGCGCAGGTCGCCGGCGATTTATTTTTAGGTCGAAATATTTTGGATGGAACTGATTGTGCCGACCCATTACCGCGGGACTGCTCGGGAGATGCGGGGACTCACCGCCTTCATCAAGCTCAGCCGAGCCCTCGACTCGGTCAACGCCTCCCTGAACCAGGCGCTGCTCGACGAGGGCGTCACTCCCGCCCAGCTCGGTGTCCTCGAGGCGCTCCTCCACCTCGGCCCGCTCAGCGCCGGGCAGCTCGGCCGCGCGCTCCTGCGCTCCAACCCGAACGTCTCGCTGCTGGTCGACAACCTCGAGCGCGATCAGCTGGTCAAGCGCGAGCGCAGCGAGCTCGACCGCCGGGTGGTGACCGTGTCCCTGACCGCGCAGGGCCGGCGGCTCATCCAGCGAATCTTTCCGGGGCACGCGCGGCGGGTCGCCGACCTCATGTCCGCGCTCGGCCCCGACGAACAGGAACAGCTCGGCAGGCTGTGCAAGAAGCTGGGCCTGGCGGCCCAGAAGACCAGGAGCACGAGATGAGTCAGCGTCCCGTCATTGGCGTCGTCCCTGCCACCCGAACCGTCGAGGGCGGCGGCTTCACCGTCAACCGTCCGTTCCCGACCGCGACCCTCGCACAGGTCGACCCGTTCCTCCTGCTCGACGAGATGGGCCCGGTCGACCTCGGGCCCGGCGAGGCGGTCGGCGCGCCGGACCATCCGCACCGCGGCTTCGAGACCGTCACCTATGTCCTCGACGGCGGGGTCGAGCACCGCGACTCGGCCGGCCACGCCGGCCGCATCGGCCCCGGCGACGTGCAGTGGATGACCGCCGGCCGCGGCGTCGTCCACTCCGAGCTGCCGACCGAGGCGCTCTTGCGCGACGGCGGCCGCATGCACGGCTTCCAGCTCTGGGTCAACCTGCCGCGCCGCGACAAGATGATGGCTCCCCGCTACCAGGAGATCGCCGCTGCCGCCATTCCGCGCGCCACCAGCCCGGACGGCCTGGTCGACGTCTCGGTCATCGCCGGCGAGTCGCTCGGCGCGCGCGCCGCCATCGACACCCGCACCCCGATCCTGTATCTCCATGTCCGCCTCGCCCCCGGCGGCTCGCTCCCACAGCCAGTCCCACCCGGCTGGAACGGGTTCGCGTACGTCATCGAGGGCAACGCGACGATCGGCAGTCACCCGATCCCGCCGCGCCACGCAGCTCTCCTCGGCGACGGAGACCAGGTCCTCATCGAGAACCGTTCGACCTCTCCCGTCTCGCTCCTCCTCCTGGCCGGCGTTCCTCTCCGCGAGCCCGTCGTCCAGTACGGCCCCTTCGTCATGAACACCCGCCAGGAGATCCTCCAGGCCATCCGCGACTACCAGTCGGGCGCCCTGGGCAAGCTCTGACTCAGCGGGTGGCCTCGAGGGGATCGCCGGTGGCGAAGAAGAGGCCGGCCGTGACGTGGTGGACGGTCCGGGTGGAGGGATCGGGGAAGTGCCAGCGGCCGCCGGAGAACAGGCGGTCGTCGGCCCAGGCGGCGAGGATGTCGAGGATGAAGAGGTCGTAGCGGATCTGGAGGTCGGGCTCGCGGACGATGCGGCACTCGAGCCAGGCCGCGCAGCCGGTGAGGAGCGGCGCCGCGACCCGGGATGCCGGCTCGGTGGCGATTCGGTGCAGCGCGAACTTGTCGATGTCGTTGCCGGTCTGCTTGCCGGCCGCGTACGCGAGGTCGACCTGTGCGGCGGTCGGGATGTTGAGGACGAGCTCGCCGGATGCGTCGACCAGCTCGCGGGTCATGGTTTCCCTGGAGATGACGATCGCGATCCGCGCCGGATCGGTGTCGAGCGGCATGACCCACGCAGCCGGCATGACGTTGCGCTGGCTGCCGGCCACGGCGGTGATGATCGTCGTCGGGCCGTGATTGATGAGGCGGTAGGCGCGCCGGAGCTCGACCGGTACTCGCATCCGGCGAGGATACGCCTAGGCGGCGCGGGACGTGACGACGAGGGCGACGGCGGCGGCGACCAGCGGCGTGGCGACGAGGGTTTGCCAGCTGAGCGGCTCCGCGGCGAGGACGGTGCCGAGCGCGACCGCGAGGACCGGATTGACGAACGCGTAGCTGGTGGCGACCGCCGGGCGCGTGTGGCGCAGGAGCCAGCTGTAGGCGATGAAGCCGACGAACGAGCCGACCAGCACGAGGTACAGCATCGCGACCATCGGCCGCGCTGGCGGCAGGGCGGCGATCCGTTCGCCGCTGGCGAGGCCGAGGAGCGCGGAGCCGGCGCCGCCCGCCAGCATCTGCGCGCCGGCGACCGCGACCAGGCCGCCTCGTCCCGCGGGCTGGCGGCGGCTGATGATGCTGCCCAGCGCCCAGCCGACCGGAGCGCCGACGAGGACGAGGGTGGCCCACAGATCGGCGCGCAGGTCCGAGCCGGCGCTGAGGAGGAGAACGGCGGCGAAGCCGATCGCGATCCCGAGCCACTCGCGTCCGCTCGGCCGCTCTCCCGACAGCGCCGCGAAGAGCGCCATCCAGAGCGGCATGGTCGCGACCACCACCGCCGCGACGCCGGAGCCGATGTGGACCTCGGCGATGCAGACGCATCCGTTGCCGACCGTGAACAGGAGGAGGCCGATCGGGATCGCGGCCTTCCACTGGCGCGCGTCGGGCAGCGCGGCGCCGCGCACCGCCAGCAGCGCGAGCAGGATCCCGCCGGCGGCCAGGAAGCGGATGCCGGACAGGAGGAGGGGAGGGAACCCCTCGAGGCCGATTAGCACGCCGAGATAGGTCGAGCCCCACACCACGTACACCGCGGCGAGCGCGAGGACGGCGCGGCGCCCCGGCGAGGAGGACGGCGCGTCGAGCACGGCCGAAGGGGAAGACGACAACGACATGGCGGAGACGGTACGGCGCGCCGCGCTACCAGTACAGATCCAGCAAACTGCGAGCTGGACCGGTACAGAAAATCGCTGTGCACCCCTGCGGTTCGCAATCTGTACCGGTCACCTCAACGCAATACCAGTACAGTATGCGGATGCTCTACGAGCAGCTCGCCAGCGAGGTCGGCGACGCGATCCGCCGCGGCGCGCTGCGGGCAGGCGACCGACTTCCCTCGGTCCGCCGGCTGGCCGACCAGCGCGGCGTCAGCGTGGCGACCGTGCTGTCGGCCTATCTCGAGCTCGAGAACGCCGGGCTGATCGAGGTCCGTCCCAAGTCCGGTCATTATGTGCGTTCTCGCCGCGGCGACGAGCTGGCGGCTCCGCGGCCGCCGCGCCGCATGAGCGCGCCGGCCCGCCCCTCGGTGTCGGACGGGGTCGCGCGCCTCATCGCCGCCATGCGGGATCTCAGCCTGGTCCCGCTCGGCTCGGCCTATCTCGGCGCCGATGACCTGCCGATCGCCGCGCTCAACAAGCTGGCCGCCGGCATCGCGCGCGAGATGAGCACGACCGGCGCCACCTACGATCCGGCGCGCGGGCTCGCCGCGCTGCGCCGCCAGCTGGCGCGCCGCTCGGTCGCCTGGGGCCTCTCCCTGCACGAGGACGACTTCGTCACCACCATCGGCGCGACCGAGGCGCTCTACCTCGGCCTGCGCGCCGTCGCGCGCCCGGGAGACGCCATCGCCGTCGAGTCGCCGACCTACTTCGGGGTGCTGCAGGTGATCGAGGCGCTCGGCATGGCCGCCGTCGAGGTGCCGGCGGATCCCACGACCGGCCTGGACCTCGACGCGCTCGAGGACGTCCTGCGCGGCGGCCGGGTGCGCGCCGTGGTCGCGCAGACCACCGCGACCAACCCGCTCGGCGCCGTCATGCCGGACGACGCGCGCCGCCGCCTGGTCCGCTTGCTCGATCGCCACGACCTGCCGCTCATCGAGGACGACGTCTACGGCGATCTGGTGTTCGACGGCAGCCGCCCGCGCCCGGCCAGGGCGTACGACACCGCCGGCCGGGTTCTCCTGTGCGGCTCGGTGTCCAAGACGCTGGCGCCCGGATACCGGGTCGGCTGGATCGCGCCCGGCCGCTATCACGACGAGGTCGAGCGGCTCAAGTTCGCCCACACCCTCGCCGGTCCGACGCTGACCCAGACGGCGGTCGCGGAGTTCCTCGCCGGCGGCGGCTACGATCGCCACCTGCGGCGCCTGCGCCGCGTGCTGGCGGCCCGCGTCGAGCAGGTGCGCGACGCCATCGCCGCGACCTTCCCGGCCGGCTGCCGCGTCACCTCGCCGCTGGGCGGCTTCGTGCTGTGGATCGAGCTGCCGCCCGGCGTCGATGCGCTCGTCCTCCAGCAGCGCGCGCTCGAGCGCGGCGTCGCCATCGCGCCCGGGCCCATCTTCTCGGCGCGCCGCCGGTTCGCCAACTTCGTGCGGCTGAGCTGCGGCGTCTGGTCGCCGCGAGTCGAGGCCGGCGTGCAGGCGGTGGGGGAGCTCGCCTGCGAGCTGTCCGGTCGCGTGCCGCCCGCGGCGCGCGCGGGAGGAGCCGCGTGAACATCCCCTGCTTCCAGATCGACGCGTTCAGCGCCCGCCCCTTCGCCGGCAATCCGGCCGCGGTCTGCCCGCTCGAACACTGGTTGCCCGACGGCCTGATGCAGTCGATCGCCGCGGAGAACGCTCTGTCCGAGACGGCGTTCTTCGTGCGCCGCGCCGACGGCGACTTCGACCTGCGCTGGTTCACACCGGCGGTCGAGGTCGATCTGTGCGGACACGCCACCCTGGCCAGCGCCCTGGTGGTGTTCGATCACCTCGAGCCTGCTCGCACGAGCGTGCGCTTTCACACCCGCAGCGGACCGCTCGCGGTCGAGCGCGACGGCGCGCTCCTCGCGATGGATCTGCCGGCCCGGACGCCGCGCGAGGTGGCGGTGAGCGACGAGATCTCCCGCGCGCTCGGCTGCCGACCGCGCGAGGTGCTGCTCGGCCGCGATCTGGTCGCCGTGATCGACACCGCCGAAGAGGTCCGCCTGCTCGCCCCCGACATGGCGCTGGTGGCGGCGCTCGACGCCTTCGCCGTCTGCGTCACCGCGCCCGGCGGCGGCCGCGACGACGACGTCGACTTCGTCTCCCGCTTCTTCGCCCCTGCCAAGGGCGTTCCCGAGGACCCGGTCACCGGCTCGGCGCACTGCCAGCTGGTCCCCTACTGGGCCGCTCGCCTCGGCACGTCGCGACTGCGCGCGCGCCAGGTCAGCCGGCGCGGCGGCGAGCTCGAAGGAGAGCTGATCGGCGACCGGGTGCGGCTGCGCGCCGCCGCCTGCCTGGTCAAGACCGGCGCGCTCCTCATCCCATGAGCGCCGATCAGAAGAACATGTGCAGCATGACGAACACGCCCGGGTCGAAGATCGCGCCCAGGTCGAGTGTCGTCGTCTTCTGATCCTGGCCCACCATCTCCTGCCGCGTTCGCTGCAGGCTGAACAGCGGGTTGGTCGCCGACGCGCTCAGGCACCAGCTCTGCTTGGGCCAGTAGTCGAGGCCGAGCCCCCACCCGAGCGAGAAGGTGCTCGTGCTGGTGTCGTTGTCCGCCCCGTCCGGCGACTGCTTCTGATAGCTCAGCGCCGCGCTGCCGATCAGGACGAGGTCGATCTTGCCGCGCCCCGCCACCGGCAGCCGCACGTTGGCGGCGAAGGTCGCCTCGGTCGACTCGGTCTCCGTCTCGGCCGGCCCGACCTTGACGGTGGTGCGGGCGGTGTCGAGCACGACGGTCGGCTCGATCGTGAAACCGGACGGAAAGCGGAACCGCACGCTCGCCAGGTTCGGCTCGAGCAGCTGGGCCGGGACGCTGTAGCCGACTCCGATGCCGACGCTCATCCCGTCCGGTCGGTTCAGTCCGGCCGCGTCATCCTCGACGGTGGCGGCCGGAGGATCGGGCGGCGGTCGCGACGCTCTTCTCGGCTCCGGTTCGGGCGCCGGCGCGACCGGCTCGACAGGCGCCGGCTCCGGAGCTGGCGTCGTCTCCGGCGGGGAGGTCGTCGTCGCCGGCTGGGCGCGCGCGGCGGTGGACAGGGAGAGGACGGTGAGGAACGCGGCGGTCGCGGCAGTGCGCATGTCGCTCGATCGTCGCATCCGTGGGCCCCGGGGCCAAAAAATTGGCCACGGCCGTCGATGAAGAGCCTCTCACGCCGGCGGCGCGAGGTCGCGCGCGTAATAGGCGTCGCAGCTGAAGTGCCCGGTCGAACCCATCGGGCCGTCGATGCGCCGGAAGCCGAACGCCTCGTACAGCCGGCGCGCCTGGACCATGGCGACCAGCGTCTCGAGGTAGCAGACGCGGTAGCCGGCGATCGCCGCCTGCTCCAGCACGTGTCCGAGCAGCGCCGCGCCCATGCCCACCCCCCGCGCCTCCGGCAGGAAGTACATCTTGCGCAGCTCGCACACCTCGTCGGCCGCGCCGGTCAGCTTGCCGTAGCCGCCGCCGCCGACCACGCGGTCACCGCGCACCACCACCCAGTAGGCATGCCCCCGGCGGCCGTAGGCCGCGCTCATCGCGTCGACCTCCGGATCGAGGATCGCGAAGCCCGGCCCGCAGGCGCCGTGCTCGGTCATGACCGATCGGATGATGGCGGCCATCGCCCGATCGTCGCGCCGGGCGATGGGGCGGAACGAGAACCCGGACCGTGCGCGCAGCCGGGCGAGCGCGCCGGCATAGAGCGAGAGCCCGCGGACCACCGCCGCCCGGTCGTCGGCGGCGAGCGCGGCGAGCGCGGCCTGCACGTTGCCGTCGGCCTGCTCGTGGATCTGGCCGATCTTGCGCCGCCCCCTGGCGGTCAGCGCGAGCTGGCGGCGACGCCGGTCGCCCGGCTCGGCGCGCATGGCGATGTAGCCGCGCTTGACCAGGCCGGCGACCGTCCGGCTGGTGGTCGACTTGTCGAGGTTGAGCGCCTGCGCCAGCTCGGTGGCGGTCATGCGCTCCTGGCGCTCGAGCTCGATGAGCGTGTGACACTGCGAGTGGGTGATGCCGAGCCCGTTCTGTCCGTCGTCGAGGAATCCGAGCTCGCGGACCAGCTGGCGCGAGGCCTGGCGCAGCGGGCCGACCTCGGGGAAGAGATTCGTTTGCGCCTGCCAACCAGTTCGTTGCATCGTGCAACTATCTTCCGCGTGGCCCGACCCCGTCAAGCCGAGAGTTCTCTGCTAGCCTGGGGCGGTGGCGATCGAGCTCGGGGGCCGCATCCTCCTGCCGGACGGCGTCCGTCCCGGCGCGGTCACGGTCGAGCGGGGACGGATCGCGGCCATCCACCAGCATGCTCCGCCCGGCGCGCGCCGCGCCGCCTGGGTGGCGCCCGGCCTGATCGACCTCCAGGTCAACGGCGGCTTCGGCATCGATCTGGCGACCCGGCCCGAGCGGGTGGGCGAGCTGGCGGCGCGCCTGCCGGCCACGGGTGTCACCGGCTTCTTGCCCACCCTCATCAGCGCGGCCGCCGACGACTTCGAGGCCTGGGCGGCGCGCATCGCGGCGGCTCCACCGGCCGGCGCCCGCGTCGTCGGCCTCCACCTCGAAGGACCCTTCCTGTCGCCCGAGCGACCGGGCGCGCACGACGTCGCGATCATCCGCGCCGCCGACGACTCCTGCTTCGAGCGGATGCTCGCGCTCGCCGCCCTCAGGCTCGTGACCATCGCGCCCGAGCGCGGTGGCGCGCTCGATCGGATTCGCCGTCTGGTCGCGCGCGGCGTCGCGGTCAGCCTCGGTCACACCGCGGCCGATCTCGATCAGATGCGGGCCGGCATCGACGCCGGTGCCTGCCTGGTCACCCACCTCTACAACGCGATGACCGGCTTCTCGCACCGCGCGCCCGGCGCGGTCGGCGCCGCGCTGCTCGATCCCCGGGTCGCGCTCGGCCTCATCGCCGACGGCGTCCATTCCCACCCCGCCGCCGTCGAGCTGGCGGTGCGCGCGGCCGGCGCGTCCCGCATCGCGCTGGTCACCGACGCGATGGCCGGGGCCGGAATGCCGCCCGGGCGCGCCGTGCTGGCCGGCCGCGAGGTCGTGGTCGACGCCGTCTCCGCGCGCCTGCCCGACGGCACGCTCGCAGGCTCCATCCTCACCCTCGATCAGGCGGTGAGGAACGCGGCCGCCTGGAGCGGACTCGGCGCCGAGGCCGCGCTGCGCATGGCGAGCGAGGTGCCGGCCCGCGCGCTCGGCCTGGCTGCCGGGCGCATCGCGGTCGGCGCGCCGGCCGACCTGGTTCAGCTCGACGACGAGCTCCACGTCGAGGCCACCTTCGTCGCCGGCGAACCGGTATACGAGCGCGGCTAGCTCCACGGACCGCGGCGATCGATCCGCCACAGCTCGGAGGGACGCGCCGGGTCGTCGGCATCGATGACGACGTGCACCTCGCCGCGCGGTCCGAACGCCAGGCCCTCCGCCTTGACCGCGAGCGGCCGCTCCCCCTCGTCGCACAGGATCGCGTAGCGCAGCGGGCCGTCGCCGTCGACCCCGTCGAACACGCCGAGCACCGAGCCGACCACCTCGCCGTCGCGCACCGCGTCCGGCGAGCGTTCCGCGCACGCGAGGTAGTGCAGCCTGCCGCTCGCCGGATCGACGGCGGCGTCGGTGAAGGTGAGCCGGACGCCGCCGAGCTCACCGAGCCGGTACTGCACCACGGCGGAGCGGTCGACCCGCGGCGCCCCGGCGTTGCCGTGGAGATACGCGACCAGCTCGGCGGTCGCGAGATCGATCGTCGCGTCGATCGGTGGCAGCGCGCGCCGCGGGTCGCCGTTGCCGCGCTGGAACAGGCGCAGGCGGCCGCCCTGCAGCACGACCGCGCCCTCGAGGTTGAGCTCGCTGCCGGCCAGCTCCGCGATCCCCTCGAGCGCGCGATAGAGCTCGTCGGCCCCCGCGATGCGCGCCTCGCTGCCGTCGAACAGGAGCGCACGTCGCCGGGCGGGCGTCGCGCCCGAGCCGAGCCCGACCAGCATGTCGCCGGCGATCAGCACCGCCTCGAGATCCAGCTTGTCCGCCTTGTTGCCGCGCGCGTCGCCGAACTGGCGATGACCGCCCGGTCCGCGCGGGAGCGCGACCGCACGCGCACGCCCGCTCGCCGGCTCGACGAGCGCGAGGAACCCGGCGTCGTCCTGCACCATCGCGAGCTCCTCGCCGAACCAGACCAGGCCCGACGCCGCGCGCACGTGTGCGGGGCGGTCCTCGTCCTCGTCGGCGCCCTCGATGTACAGCAGGGCTCGCCGGTCCATCGCTCGCGCCGCCAACCGCGCGTCGTTCACCGCCGTGCGCATCCGCACGGGCGCAGCCTACACCCGGGCGCGGGACTTGCAGCACATGGCGACCAGATGACCCGCTTGCTGGTGATAGCCGCTCATCCCGACGCCGAGACCGCGGGAGCCGCATCGCTCCTCACGACCTTGCCGGACTGCGCGGTGCTCCATCTGTCCGACGGTGTGCCGCACGACCGTGCGCTGTGGCCGAGCGGGGCCGCCCTCACCCGTGACGGCTATGCGAGCCAGCGGCGCGGCGAGGTGGTGCGCGCCATGGACATCGCGGGCATCCCGTCGACCGACATCCACTGCCTCGCCCTGCAGGACCTGGAGCTCGTGTTCCACCTCGCCGACCTGGCGCGCGAGCTGGTGCGCTGGATGATCGCGCTCGCCCCCGAGCTGGTCATCACCCACGCCTACGAGGGCGGCCACCCCGACCAGGACGCAGCCGCGTTCGCGACCAGCGCCGCGCGCGATCTCCTGCTGCGCAGCGGCCAGCGGGCCCCCATGCTGCTCGAGATGGCCCTGTGCCATGGAGCCGGCGGCGAGCTCACCATCGGGCAGTTCGTCGCCAGCGACGACGTCGGGCCGCCGCAGATCCAGTGTGCGTTCCGCGGCGCCGCGCTCGACCGCAAGCACGAGATGCTGCGCTGCTTCGAGAGCCAGGAGGAAGCGATGGCCCCCTTCTTCACCGTCGAGTACGAGCGCTTCCGCCCGGCGCCGCGGTACGACTTCGCCGCGCCGCCCCATTTCGGGCCGCTGCTCTACGAACAGCGCGGCATGGAGGTGGACGGCGACACCTGGCGGGCGCTGGCCGCCCGCGCTCGCGGCGAGCTCTCGCTCGGCGCCCGCCTCGCGGC
>Ga0075425_100009796_pt1 | contig 10199 bp, 7 predicted proteins | sample SoiMethybrSBSTD4_FD_75300 | JGI IMG/M metagenome (GOLD analysis project Ga0075425, IMG submission 75300) | Bulk soil microbial communities from a Populus tree surrounding site in Tennessee, USA - Soil MetaG P. TD hybrid SBSTD4 | ecosystem: Environmental > Terrestrial > Soil > Tree plantation...
TCCCATCGTCGTGATCTCTTCGCGCGGGCGGAGATTCGGCGCGGGGTTCTTATGACAGTCGATGCACCACTCCATCAGCAGCGAGTTCTGCTGGTAGGTCAACGGCATCTGGTCGATCCGTCCGTGGCACGTCTCGCACCCGACGCCCTTCTTGAGGTGGATGCTGTGGTTGAAGTACACGAAGTCCGGAAGATCGTGGACGCGGACCCAGTGCAGCGGCCGGTTGTCGCGGAAACTGGCGCGCACCGGCTCGAGGAACGACGCGTTGGCGAACAGCACCGAATGGCAATTCATGCACGTCTTGGTCGGGGGAATTCCCGCGAACGAAGACGTCTCGACCGACGTATGACAGTACCGGCAGTCGATGCCGTCGTCGGTGACGTGGTGCATGTGGCTGAACTGGAGCGGCTGTTCGACGAAGATCTGCTGGCGGGTGACGTAGCTTGATCGGGCGAGCACGATCGCCAATAAAATCAGGCCGCCGACGAGAGAAAGAAGGCCGAAGATACTGACTTTGGAAAGTGTGTTGGCGCTTCGACGGAATATCTGCGGCATCTACGGTGTTCGGCTCAACCACCGCGTGTGCAGTAGAGCCTGCTTACACGGGGACCCTGTGTCGATAACCCAACCAAGGCTTGTACCACAGTTGTGAAAAAAGGATCAAGGAAGGACAATCACTCTGATGAGCGACGAGCGGAAGTACCGGCAGCGCGGCTACCAGGACGATGAACGCGACCGGACGCCGAAGCCGGCCGCTCGGAAACCACCTGAACCGGGCGCGCCCGCCGGAGCCCGCCGCATCTCCCAGGACGGCCCGAAGAACATCAACATGCCGGGCTTCCGCGAGGTCGTGCGCTGCTCGCAGTGCGGAAACCCGGTGTCGTCCGAGGTCGGCTTCGACACGCGATGCCCGAGGTGCGGCACCGACCTGCACACGTGCGCACAGTGCGTCTCGTTCGATCCAGGCAGCAGGTTCGAGTGCATGGACACGGCGCTGACCGCTCGCGTCTCTCCGAAGAACACCCGCAACACCTGCACGCTCTTCTCTCCGCGGACGACCGTCGAGCGCGAAACGACGACGCCGCGCAGCGACGACGCGCGAAAGGCGTTCGACGACCTGTTCAAGTTCTAGGGGCTCATGGCACTGCTCTCGGAGTCCGATCGGCAGACCGTCCGGAATCACCTCGCCGGCATCCATCACCCGGTCACGCTGCTGTTCTTCACCCAGACGATTGGCGGCCCGGAGAGCGCGGCGATCGCGAGGCAGGTCCTCGACGAAGTCGTCAGCCTCAACGAGCACATCTCGCTCGAAGAGGTGAACTGCATCCTCGAGAAGGACCGCACCGAACAGTACGGCATCAGCCACATCCCGGCGGTCGTGATCCTTCGAGACGGGAAGTACACGCGTATCCGCTTCTTCGGCGCGCCGGCGGGCTACGAGTTCATGTCGCTCGTCGAGGCGGTCGCCCTTGCCGGCGGCGACGACTCGGGCCTGAGCGACGCCAGCAAGAAGCTGATCGCCGAGCACGTCACCGGGCCGCTCGACATCCAGGTCTTCGTGACGCCCACGTGCCCGCACTGCCCGCGCATGGTCACGCTCGCGCATCGAATGGCCATCGAGCACCCGCTCGTGCGGGCCACCTGCGTGGAGGCGACCGAGTTCATGGACCTGTCGCGGCGGTATCAGGTCACCGGCGTGCCGAAGACGATCGTGAACGGGACGATCGAGATTCTCGGCGCGGTCCCGGAAGACGACTTCGTCCGAACGGTACTGCAGCAGCCGGCTCGGCCTGACGACAGCCTGGCTGGCGCGAACGGTTGAGATTTCAGGACGGAATTCTGTCTGTTATGCTGCTGCCTCTATGGCTGGCCGGCGACTGACGAAAGTGCGGCTCGCGGATTTTTCGCGGCAGCTCAAGACGCTGATCGACAAGGCCCAGCGGTTGCGCGACGAAATCAATCGTTCGATCATCGCGGCCACGCCCCCGCCGCCGCCCAACGGTGACGTCCGCCGCCGGCGCCCGCGCGCGCGGCACTGACCCCCTCGACTCGCTAACTTAGCGCGGCACGCCAGGCCTCCGCATACTTGTAGCCGCCGCCCGTGTTGAAGAGCACGACGGACTCGTCGCGCCGGATTTTTCCCGCAGCGACCAGCGTGCTGATGGCCGCAAGCCCGGCGCCGCCTTCCGGGGCGCCGAGCACGCCTTCAAGCCTCGCCATCTCGACGCATGCGGCCATCAGTTCGGCGTCGCTCACCGCGACCGCTTCCCCGCCGCTGGCGTACACATCCGACAGGATCAGGAAGTCGCCGAGCGGCTTTGGCACGCGCAGCCCGGCGGCGACCGTGACGGCGTTCTCCCACATCACCGACGCGGACTGGTGCTGCTCGAAGGCGCGGACGATGGGCGCGCACCCTTCGGCCTGCGCCGCAATCATTCGCGGGCGCGCGCTACCCGTCAGTCCCATCGCCTCGAGCTCCTCGAACGCCTTCCACATCCCGATGAGGCCGACGCCTCCTCCCGTGGGATAGACGATGACGTCCGGCAGTCCCTCCTCGAACTCCTCCCACAGCTCGTACCCCATCGTCTTCTTGCCCTCGATGCGGTACGGCTCCTTCAGCGTCGACACTTCGTACCAGCCGTTGGCGGGGGCATTCTTCGCGATGAAGGCGCCGCAGTCGGAGATCAGGCCGTCGATGAGATGCACCTCGGCTCCAAACGCGCGGCATTCGAGGACGATCGCGCCCGGCGTGTCGGCGGGCATGGCGATGACGCACTGCATTCCGGCGTGCGCTGCGTACGCGGCAGCGGCGCCGCCGGCGTTGCCCGCCGTCGGAAGCGCGATGGTCTCGATGCCGAGCGCCTTCGCCATGCTGACCGCCGCCGACAGGCCGCGGGCCTTGAACGAATTGGTGGGGTTCTGGCCCTCGTCCTTGATGTACAGCCGCTCGAGGCCGAGACGTTCGCCGAGGCGAGGCGCGCGCAGCAGCGGCGTCATGCCTTCACCGAGCGTCACGGGCGGCGCCGCGGGCATGACTTCTTCGTAGCGCCACATCGAGGAGGTGCGGGTCCGAACGGCGTCGCGCGTGAACGTGCGCCGCGCCTTCGCGAGGTCGTACCTGGCGAGCAGCGGGCCGCCGCAGGCTCTGCACAGGTTCTGCGGCTGCCTGACGTCGAAGGTGTGTCCGCAGCCGGGGCGCGAACACTCGAGATGCGTCAGGGTCGATGCGGTCACGCGGGCTAATACTGACAGACGGGGATGACCACGCGCCCATCCTGATCGATCGCCGCCGCCGACGATGATGAACGTCTGTCGCAACACGACGCTGGCTGCCTAGCCGAAGCTCCGACCGGCGCCTGCGGAAGGCTGGCGGAGGGAGAGGGATTCGAACCCCCGATACCCTTTCGGGTACAACGGTTTTCAAGACCGCCGCCATCAACCACTCGGCCATCCCTCCAGGAAGCGACCGCGCCGAAAGTGTACCGCGACCGGGATCGCGACAGGCTCGCCTCGCCACTGACCCAAAAGGGAACATGTCGCGGAACATCGTGCTCCGAGATAGAACTCCCGCCCTACACACGATTTCCCAACGATCCAACGCGTAAAACGGCGATTTTTCAGAGTTTTACAGAGCATTAACGCGCGTTCGGTGCGTGCCAAGGCTGATCACTCTACCTCAGGCATTAAGGTTGCGAAGCGATCATCCAATGCCCCTCGAGTCGTTCCAAGTCATATGGGTATGAGAAGACGGAAGACGGACAACCCAACGTTTCTCGGTATGCCACCGGTGGCCCGCGCGTATGTAGCGGCCGTCGTTGCCGGTGGCGGGGCATGCCTGACGTTCGCCGCGCTTCACCTGCGCCTCGACCACACGTTGCTCTTCGTCGCGCTGCTCGGCCTTGCCGTGATCACGTCGGCCGCGAAGATCGAGCTGCCGCTCGGCCGCAGCCAGTCGAACCTCTCGTTGTCGCACGCGGTGAACTTCTGGTCGCTGTTCGCGCTGGGACCGGCAGCCGCCGTCTGCATCGCCGCCATCAGCGCCTGGGCGCAATGTACCCTGCGTGCCGGCGGACGCAATCCGCTGCACCGCACCGTCTTCAGCATCGCGTCGCTCACGGTCACGGTCGCCGTCGCGGGGCTTCCGCTGATCTGGTTCGGTGGCGCATCGACGGGCGACTTCGCGGTGACGATGCGCGGCGCCGCGATGGCGGCACCGCTGTACTTCTTCGTCAACAGCCTCCTCATCGCCGGCGCCATCGCGCTCTCGACGCGCCAGCCGATGCCGACGGTCTGGCACCAGAACTTCCTCTGGAGCGCGCCGAGCTACTTCGCGGGCGCGGCGCTCGCGGCGCTGGCCAACGCGGCGTGGAGCCGCGGCTGGTTCGGTTGGCTGATGCTGCTGGCGCTGCCGCTCTATCTCGTCTTCCGCAGCTATCACACGGTCGTCGCGCGACTCCGCAAGGAGCAGCAGGACACGCAGCGCGCGATGGAGGTGCAGCTCGCCACCATCGAAGCGCTCGCGCTCGCGATCGAAGCCAAGGCCGGGTGCACCCCCGAGCACGTCCGATCGATTCAGTACTACGCGGCGATGATCGCCGAGGCCGCGGGCCTGTCCGACGAGGAGATCCAGGCCGTGCGCACGGCGGCGCTGCTGCACGACGTCGGCAACATGGCCGTGCCCGAACACATCCTGTCGAAGCCCGCGGCGCTCACGCCCGAGGAGTTCGAGCGGGTCAAGATTCATCCGCGCGTCGGCGCCGAGATCCTGCGGAACGTGCCGTTTGCAGGTCCCGTCGGCGAGCTGGTGCTCTGCCATCACGAGCGCTGGGACGGCCTCGGCTATCCGAGCGGGTTGAGCGGCGAAAGCATCCCGATCGGCGCGCGCATCCTCGCGATCGCCGACTGCTACAGCACGCTCCAGTCGGACCGGCCGTACCGCGCGAGCCGCACGGAAGTGGAAGCGCTGGCCGTCGTCCGTGAACACTCCGGAACCGCATACGACCCTGCCCTCGTCGACGTGCTCGTCGCCCGGCTCCAGGTCAACGCGACGGCGGGGGATGCCGACTCCGAGGCCGCGGGCGATCAGTTCGCGCTGCAGGACATCGCCGGCGCGCACCGCGAGGCGCAGACGCTGTACGAGATCGCGCAGGCGCTCGGTTCGAGCCTCGGCGTCGCGGAAGCGATGGCCTTGATCCAGGAGAAGGTCAGCCGCCTGGTCCCGTTCGTCACCTGCGCCCTGTTCCTCGGCGACGAAGAGCAGGGATACGCCTGCCGGTACGCGCACGGTCCCGGGACGGAGGCGCTCTTCAAGTCGGCCCCGAAGTCGTGGAGCGAGCTGTCGCTGCGGCTTCCCTCGTGCGCCGACGGACGCGCCGGGCACGGCGAGGACCTGACCTCGGTGCTGTCGTGCCCGTTGCGGTTCGACGGCCGTCTGATCGGCGGCATCGTGATCTACCACCTGGTGCCCGGCTGCTTCACCGACGAGCACCGGCGCGTCCTCGGACGCGTCAGCGAGCAGGCGGCCGCGGTCATCTACAACTCGACGCGGTTCGAGCAGACGCAGCACGAGTCGCACACCGATCCGCTGACGGGCCTGCCGAACCGCCGTTCGCTCGACCGGCACTTCGAAGCCGGGCTCGCGCACGCGGTGCGCGCGAAGACCAGCTTCAGCGTCGTCGTCCTCGACCTCGATCGGCTGAAGGAGATCAACGACACCTACGGCCACGAGGCCGGCGACCGCGCCATTCGCAGCGTGGGCAATGTGCTGCGGTCGACCGTCCGCCAAACGGACCTCTGCGCCCGCTTCGCGGGCGATGAATTCGTCGTGATTCTGTGGGATTGCACCCCGGAGACCGAAGCGCGGCGCGTGATGGAGATTCAGAGCGCCGTCGCCGCGCACCCCTTCGAGCCACGAACCGGCGTCCGCATGGCGCTGTCGATCAGCGCCGGACCGGCGCGCTTCGCCGACGACGGTACGACGTTCGAGGAGCTGCTCGCGGCAGCCGACGAGCGCATGTATCGGGACAAGGCGGGCCGCCGATCGCGGAACTCCGTCCGAAATTCGAGCGCAGCACAGCTCGAACGAGCGTAACGAGCTCCCCCCGTTACGCTCGCGTTATCTTGTCGAGACCGTCCATGTACGGCCGCAGGGCCGTCGGGACGGTCACGGAGCCGTCTTCCTGCTGATAGTTCTCCAGGATCGCGATCAGCGTACGGCCGACGGCGAGCCCCGAACCGTTCAGCGTATGCACGAACTCGGTCCGGCCTCCCGCCTCGGGACGGAACTTGATGCTGGCGCGCCGCGCCTGGAACGCCTCCGTGTTGCTGCACGACGAGATCTCGCGATACGTCTGCTGGCTGGGCAGCCACACTTCCAGGTCGTACGTCTTCGCCGACGCAAAGCCCATGTCACCCGTGCAGAGCAGCACCGTCCGGTACGGCAGCTCGAGCCGCTTCAGCACCTCCTCGGCGTTCCCGGTCAGCCGTTCGAGCTCGTCGTACGACGCCTCGGGCCGGCTGAAGACCATCAGCTCCACCTTGTCGAATTGATGCTGGCGGATCAGCCCGCGCACGTCGGCGCCGTACGAGCCGGCCTCGCTGCGAAAGCACGGCGTGTAGGCCGTGTAGCGGATGGGCAGCGAGCGCCCGTCGAGAATCTCGCCGCGATGCATGTTGGTCAGCGGCACTTCCGCGGTCGGCACCAGGTACAGATCCCACTCGCCGGCAATCTTGAACAGATCGGCCTCGAACTTCGGCAGGTTGCCGGTGCCGGTCAGCGTCGCGGTGTTCGCCAGGAACGGCGGCTCGACCTCGGTGTAGCCGTGCTGCTTCGTGTGGAGATCGAGCATGAAGTTGATCAGCGCGCGCGCCAGCCGCGCACCCGCGCCGACGAGGACGGTGAAGCGCGCGCCCGCGATCTTCGTCCCGCGTTCGAAATCGATGATCCCGAGCGCGGGCCCGAGATCCCAGTGCGGCTGCGGTATGAACGTGAAGCTGCGCGGCGTGCCGACGCGGCGCACTTCCGTGTTGTCCTCGGCGCTCTTCCCCGCCGGCACGGTCGCGTGCGGCACGTTCGGAATGACGAGGAGGCCGGTGTTCCGCCGCTGCTCGATCAGATCGAGCTCGACGGTCTTCTGCTTGATCTCCTGCGCGCGCTGGCGATTGGCGTCCTGGATCTTCGTGGTGTCGAGCCCCTGCCGCTTGGCGCGCGCGACCTCGTCGCCCGACGTGTTCTGCTCGCGCTTCAACCCCTCGAGCTCCGGCAGCAGGCGCCGGCGCCGCGCTTCGAGCGCCGCCAGCTCCTCGAGTTCGCGGGTCATGTCCATGCCGCGGTTGGCGAGCGCGGTCCGGACGGTGTCGAGGTGCTCTCTGAGAAAGGCGGGATCGATCATGGCTGACGCGTCGCGGTCTCATCGTACAACAGCGCTTGTCGGACCGACGGCAGGCTCCTGCGATAGGATGACGGCATGACGGGCAAGATCCGGAAGGCGGTGTTTCCCGCGGCGGGGCTCGGCACGCGGTTTCTCCCGGCGACGAAGGCGCAGCCGAAGGAGATGCTCGTGCTGGTCGACAAGCCCGTCATCCAGTACGGAGTGGAGGAAGCCGTCCAGTCCGGCGCCGACAACATCATCATCGTCACCGGCCGCGGCAAGAACGCCATCGAGGATCATTTCGACATCGCCGTCGAGCTCGAAAGTTATCTCCAGCAGCGCGGCAAGACGGACCTGCTCAAGGAAATCCGGAAGATCACCGACCAGATCAACGTCTCCTACGTGCGCCAGGGCGAGCCGCTCGGGCTCGGGCACGCGGTGCTCGTCACGCAGAATCTCGTCGGCGACGAACCGTTCGCCGTCATCCTCGGAGACGACGTCATCGACGCGAACCCGCCGGCGCTGAAGCAGATGATCGACGTGTTCGAGCGCGTTGACGGGCCGGTGCTCGCGGTCGAGCGCGTGCCCGTGGAAGACGTCTCGAGCTACGGCGTCGTCAGGATCGACGAGACGGCGCCGAACCTGGGGCGCGGTGTCTATCGCATCGCCGACCTCGTCGAGAAGCCGCGCCAGGAGGACGCGCCGTCGAACCTGGCGATCATCGGCCGGTACATCCTGACGCCGGATATCTTTGCCTCGCTGAAAGCCACGACGAGCGACCGCACGGGGGAGATCCAGCTGACCAACGGCTTGCGCCACCTGCTCCGATCGCGGCCGATTTATGCGTGCGAGATTGACGGCGTACGCCACGACACCGGCAACAAGCTGGGCTTCCTGAAGGCGCTGGTCTACTTCGCGCTGCGGCGGCCGGACCTGGCGGAACCGTTCCGCAAGTACCTCGACACGCTCACGAGTCTTTCGACTTCGCCGAGGTAGAGGAGGTCCCCGTCTTCTTGGTGTCGGCCTTCTTGGTGTCGGTCTTCGCGGTGTCGGTCTTCGCGGCGCCGCCGTCGGCCGCGGTGTCCGTCTTCCCACCCTCGCCCGTCTTGGCGTCCGACGTCTGCGACGAGGAGTCCGACTTGCCTTTCTGCGAGTAGTCGGTGATGTACCAGCCGGATCCCTTGAACTGGATCGCCGGCGACGAGAGCAGGCGGCGCACGGGACCCTTCCCGCACTCCCGGCACACGTCGGCCGGCGGGTCCGAAAACTTCTGAATCACCTCGAAGCGACGGCCGCAGGCGTCGCACTCGTATTCGTATAAGGGCAAATTCCTACTCCAGCCCGCTCACTCCAGCACCGCGTCGCCCGCGTCGTTGAGCAGCAGGCGCCGCATCGCGGAAAACGGCGCGCACCCCTGCGCGAGCACCGCGTCGTGGAACGCGCGCAGCGAGTACTTGCCGCCCTGCTCCTCCTTGAAGTCGCGGCGCAGCTTCAGCATCATCAGCTTGCCGACCGAGTACACGAGATACGTCGGATCGAAGGTCCCGCGCTCGGCTTCCTTTCGCGCGGTCGCCTCCTCGAGAAACGCCTCGTCGCGGAAAAACCGCATCCCCTGCTCCACCGACATGTCCTCGCAATGAAGGCGGATGCAGACGATGAAGCGCGCCAGGCGGACGAGCGCTTCCGCCAGCTGTCCCAGCTTGATCTCGGGCTCGCCGCGCCGGAAGCCCGCTTCGACCATCATCTGCTCGCAGTAGTGCGCCCAGCCTTCCACGAACGAGGCGGGCGCGAAGAAGACGGACTTGCGGACCTTGGACTCCACCTGCCGCAGGTGCTGGAAGTGCAGGAAGTGGCCGGGGTAGGCCTCGTGAATCGAGATGTGCCAGAGGATCGGGTAGTTGAAGTACCGCAGGTGTTCTTCCTGCCGCTCGGGCGGCCAGCTGCGATCCGCATCGGTCAGGTAGTAGTACGCGCGGCTCGGCTTGGCCTCGAACGGCCCGGGCGTCCACATCGACGCAAACGTCCAGCGGTAGAACTCGGGCGTCGGCGCGACGACGACCGGCTCGCCGTCGGGCACGGTGACGATCGACTGGCGGCGAAGGAACTGCTCCAGCTCCTTGACCTGCTCCTGCGCAGCCTTGACGACCTCGCCGGGAGCCGGGTGCCGTTCCGTCGCGGCGCGCCAGACGGTCTCGACATCGCCGCCGGGCAGCCGGCTGGCCAGGGACCGGAATTCCTCCTGGACCGCGTGCAGCTCGCGAAGCGCGATTGACAGCAGGCGGTCCGCGGTGAAGGTGATCCCTTCCTCCAGCCGCAGCTTCTTCTCGAACTTCTCCCGTCCGAGACGGAACGACGCCTTTGCCCGGGGCGCCAGATCGGTTTCGAGGTAATCGATGTAGCCCTTGATTGCGTGGGACGCTTCGGAGGAGGTGTCCGCCAGGTCGCCGAGGATGTGCAGGTCGTCGAGCGCGGCGAAGGCGCGCGGCAGATCGACATCGATGAACTTCAGGATGCCGCGCCAGCTCTCGAGGCCCATCTTGACGAAGATGCCCGGCGTGTCCTTGATGTTGTCGCGCGCGGCCTGCACGAGGCGCGGCACCTGCCGGAGCTTTGACACGATGCGGCGCGCCCGCTCCGCTTCGGGCGCGTACGCGAACAGCGCCTGGCCGGCCAGGCTCGTGCCGATCAGGTCGGCGTAAATCTGCGGGTTGCGCTCCCACGTGCGGACTTCCTCGAACTCGAACATCCGCGCCTCGATGTTCGAGGCGACCACCGGGTGTTCGATCCGTTCGGTCGTGAGAAGCGCTTCGGGGTCGATCTGGTGGAGCC
>Ga0075425_100009797_pt1 | contig 10199 bp, 10 predicted proteins | sample SoiMethybrSBSTD4_FD_75300 | JGI IMG/M metagenome (GOLD analysis project Ga0075425, IMG submission 75300) | Bulk soil microbial communities from a Populus tree surrounding site in Tennessee, USA - Soil MetaG P. TD hybrid SBSTD4 | ecosystem: Environmental > Terrestrial > Soil > Tree plantation...
CTGCATCCGCGCTTGACCGATGCGCAGGTCGAGCGGATATCCTCCGCAGTCGACCAATTTCAGAAGGGACACATTCTGGCGTGAAGGCGCTCATTACCGGCGGCGCAGGATTCATCGGCTCGCACCTGGCGGAACGCTTGCTTGACGACGGGCACGAAGTCATCGTGCTCGACAACCTGTCGACCGGCTCGATCGACAACATCGCGCACCTGAAGGGCCGAGCCGGATTTTCGTACACCATCGATTCCGTCACCAGCGAGTCGCTACTGGCCGAACTGATTGACCGCAGCGACGTCGTCTTTCATCTCGCCGCCGCCGTCGGCGTCAAACTGATCGTCGAGCAGCCGGTGCACACGATTGAAACGAACGTGCATGGCACCGAGGTCGTTCTCAAGCACGCGAACAAGAAGAAGAAGCTGGTGTTCATCGCGTCGACATCCGAGGTCTACGGCAAGAGTGTCGACGTGCCGTTTCGCGAAGCCGCCGATCTCGTGCTCGGACCGTCGGTGAAGCACCGGTGGGCCTACGCCTGCAGCAAATTGATCGACGAGTTCCTGGCGCTCGCCTACTGGAAAGAAAAGAAGCTGCCGGTCGTCATCGTCCGCCTGTTCAACACGGTCGGTCCGCGGCAAACCGGTCAGTACGGCATGGTGCTGCCGACATTCGTCCGGCAGGCGCTGGCGGGACAGCCCATCACCGTCTTTGGCGACGGCACACAATCGCGCAGCTTCACCTACGTCGGCGATGTCGTTGACGCGCTGGTCAGGCTGGCGCACGACAAACGTGCGATCGGCGAGGTGTTCAACATCGGCAATATGGGCGAGGTGACCATCGCGGATCTGGCGGCTCGCGTCAAACAGATGACGGGCAGCTGCTCGGAGATTCACTACATTCCGTACGATCAGGCCTACGAGGCGGGGTTCGAGGACATGCCGCGGCGCGTGCCGGACATATCGAAAATCCGGGAATTTGTGGGCTACGAACCGAAGGTGGCGCTCGAGGACATTATCCGCAGCGTCATCGAGCACATGCGCGCCAATTGAAGCGCGTGGCCGTACAATAAAGGTTCCATGCAGTTGAGGGTTTTTGCCGCCACCGTCGCGCTGGTCTGCTGCGCCGCGCTCGCGCACGCGCAATCGCCGCTCGCGCTCCAGATCAGCGGCGGCCGCGTCACGCTTCACGCGCAGAACGTCCCCGTGCGTACTATCCTCGCCGAGTGGGCACGTGTTGGCGGCGCAAAGATCGTGAACGGCGATCGTGTAGCTGGCGCGCCGGTGACCCTCGATCTCGAAGGCGTCCCGGAACGCCAGGCGCTCGACATTGTCCTGCGCGGCGTGAGCGGCTATGTTGTGGCGGCGCGTGACCCCGGTCTGGCCGGTGCGTCGATGTACGACCGCATCATGATTCTTCCGACCAGCGTCGCGCCGCGGAATCCGACGCCGACAGCGACATCCGTATTCCAGGCTCCCGGTGGTATCCGGCCGATCGTGCCGCGGCAAGCAGGCGAGGATCAAAATGCCGGCGACAATAACGCAGACCTCAACGGCAATCTCGTCAACGACGGCGTTCCTCTCGGCCGCCCTGTCACTGTTCCCGCTCAGATTCCTGTTCCGCGCCCGGTCACTGGCGCAGCGCCGTTCAATCCGACGGTGATGCCTCCGATCGTGCTGCCTGATGGCAACCCGCCTCAGACGCAGCAAGCCCCGCCGGTCGTCGGCACGCCCACCAATCCATTCGGCCTGCCGGCAGGCTCGTCGCTTCGACCCGGGGTGATTACGCCGCCGCCACAGCCCGTTCCGCAGGGGGCGGCGCCGCGTCCGCAGGACTAGTCGGCTTGTCAGAAATTGACCGCTTCAAGCCGGACGATCGTCGCGGCGTCGATACTCTTTACCGCCGAACGCATGGCGCAGACGCCGCCAATGCGCTCCGCCTGCGCTGGGACTGGCAGCATCGACGCAATCCGTACAACCAGACCGGACAGCCTGAAATCTGGGTCGCGCGCGAAGGACCGACGATCATCGGTCACTACACGACGCTGCCGGTGCGCGTCTCGATCAAAGGGATCGAGGTGGAAGGCGCGTGGGGAAGCGACGCGATGGTCGTGCCCGAACGGAGGCGCCAGGGCATCGGCGAAGCGCTCGTGCGCACGTGGGACCGAAACAGCGGCGCCGTGCTGTCGCTCGGCGCCACATCGGAAGGACGCAAGCTGCTCGATCGCCTGCGCTGGCCCGACGCCCACATCGTGCCGTGCCTCGTGAAGCCGTTGACGCGACGCGCTGTGCGGATGCCTCAATGGCCGCTGCCGGTCAACCGCGTCATCTCCGCGCTGACCTGGCCGGTTGTGCAGGTGATCTCGCGCTCGCGGCCGCTGCGCGCGGAATGCGAACCAATTCGGCGTTTCGATTCGTCGTTCACGGCGCTGTGGGAACGACTGGCGTCGAAGTTCGACCTCTCGGTACGGCGCGATGCTGCATATCTGAACTGGCGCTACATCGAGCCGCCACACGTCCGCTACTCGGTCGTCGCCTTGAAGCGGATGGGCGAGGTGCATGGCTACGCCGTCTATCGCCACGTGCACGAGCCGCTCGGGCGCGCGACGCTGCTTGTCGACTTTCTTGCGGATCCGGATGATGTGGCCGGCATGAAGACGCTGCTGCGATGGGTGGATCGCGCCGCCCGTGCCGAAGATGCGGACAAGGTGCGCGCCTACGCGATGAATGGTCCGTTCCGGCGCGCGCTGCGGCGCAACGGCTACTTCGCCGTGAAGTCGACGCTCGAAGTGAGCGTCAAGGTCAACGCCGTCCAGGTGCCGAAAGGCTTCTACGACGAAACCACCAAATGGCACATCACCTACGGCGACTCTGACCAGGATCATTAGCGATTTGGGATTAGTGATTTGTGATGATGCTGCTCCGCGACAAAGTCAACACCGATATCGCCGCTGCCATGAAGGCCAAGGAGCCGATTCGTCTGTCGGCGCTGCGGATGCTGAAGGCCGCGATCATGAACAAGGGAATCGAGAAGTCGCACGACCTCGACGATGCGGAGGTGCTGCAGGTCGTGTCGACGCTGGTCAAGCAGCGGCGCGATTCGATTGAACAGTTCGCGAAGGCAGGCCGCACCGACCTCGTAGACAAGGAAAGCGCGGAAATCAAGATTCTCGAAGAGTATCTGCCGCCCGCTGCCTCCGCTGAAGAGATCGACGCCGCGATCGCCGCGGCGATTTCGGAGACCGGCGCCAGCTCCGTCAAGGACATGGGCAAGGTGATGAAAGCCGTCATGCCGCGCCTGGCCGGCAAAAACGCGGACGGCCGCCTGGTCAACGAAGCGGTCCGCCGCAAGCTTGGAGCATAGGGCACCCTCCGAACAAACCCGTCTCGCGCGCTCCGCCGCATCGGCGGGCGCCGCAACGATGACCAGCCGGATCCTGGGTCTGGTGCGGGATCAGGTCCTCGCCTCGATGTTCGGCGCCGGCAACGCGATGGATGCGTTCAACGTCGCATTCCGCATCCCCAACCTGGTGCGCGATCTGTTCGCCGAAGGCGCGATGAGCGCGGCGTTCGTCCCGGTATTCATGCGACAGCTCGCGTCGGGCGACAGGCCATCGGCGTGGCGTCTGGGCAGCAACATCATCAACGCGCTCCTCGTGGTGACCGGAATCCTCGTCGTGCTCGGTATCGTTTTCGCGCGCCCTCTGGTGTACGCGCTTGCCGCTGACTACGCAGCGGTCCCCGGCAAAGTGGAGCTGACGGTCCGGCTCACGCGCATCATGCTTCCATTCCTCACACTCGTCGCGCTTGCGGCGGCGATGATGGGAATGCTCAACTCGCTGCATCGTTTCTTCATCCCCGCGCTCGCGCCCGCGATGTTCAACATCGCGACGATCGTTTGCGCGCTGCTGCTCGTCCCGGTGATGCCGCGATTCGGCATTCCGCCAATCACCGCGATTGCCATCGGCGCTCTCATCGGCGGTGTCGCGCAGGTGCTGCTGCAGGTGCCGCTGCTTCGCCGCGAAGGTTTCACCTATACGCCGGTGCTGAACTGGCAGCAGGAAGGACTGCGGCGCGTGCTGATGCTGATGGGGCCGGGAACGATCGGCCTTGCGGCGACGCAGGTAAATGTATTCATCAACACCGTGCTGGCGACGGGTCAGGGGACCGGAGCCGTCTCATGGCTGAACTACGCGTTCCGCTTGATGTATCTGCCAACCGGGCTCTTCGGTGTCTCGATCGCCACCGCCACCGTGCCCGCGGTGTCGCGTCATGCGGCGCGAGACGATGAAGTTGGAGTGAGAACCACGATGGCCGACGGCCTGTCGCTGATGATGATGATGAATGTGCCGGCCACGGTCGGCCTTATCATCCTGGCGCATCCCATCGTGCGCGTCATCTTCGAGCGGCGGGCATTTTTGCCGGCAGACACGGCCGCGACCGCGGCCGCGCTGCAGTTTTACGCGATCGGGCTGCTTGGCTATTCAATCGTGCGCATTGCGTCGCCGACGTTTTACGCGCTCGGGGATAGCCGCACACCGGTGTACATCAGTATCGCCTCGGTGGTCGCGAACGCGGTGTTGAACGTCATGCTCGTGCACGCGCTCGGCTATCGCGGCCTGGCGCTCGGCACGTCGATCGCGGCGCTCTTCAATGCGACGGCGCTGTTGTGGATGCTGCGCGCGCGGCTCGGGGGACTGGACGACCGGCGTGTGCTCAGCTCGCTGGCGAGGATCGCCGCCGCTTCGCTGCTGATGGGGACGGCGGCGGTTGTGGTTAACAGCGCGTTAGAGGCCTCGATGGGCGGCGACACATTCATTCGCCAAGCGGGACGGCTGCTGTTCACAATAGTGACGGCTCTTTTGGTGCTGGCAGTTGCGGCGCATTTTCTACGCATCCGCGAATTTCGGGAAGCCGCTGCGCTCGCGCTGAAGCGCAGCGGTCCCAGGGCATAGAAGTTGCTCAGCACCGCATAGTTGGAACAGACTGGATCGATGCGATCCCGATATCCATCCTCATCGACGCTCGCATATTCCTTCGGGCCAGGGCCGTGGACCCCCGCCATCAAGGCCATCATCATCGCCAACGTCGCGATGTTCCTGATCACGTACATCGCGCCGGTGGTGCAGGTTCCGCTGTGGCTCAATCCCCAAAGCGTCGTTCACGGACAGATCTGGCGGCTCGTGTCGTACATGTTCCTGCACGACGGCGTCTTTCACGTGCTCTTCAACATGCTCTTCCTGTGGATGTTCGGGGTCGAGCTGGAGCGCATGTGGGGGACACGATATTTCGTGAAGTACTACTTCATTACTGGGATCGCCGCCGCCGTCACGACCATCCTCGTCTCGTTCATCCCCTTCTTCGGGTTGCAGGCGCTGTATTTTTCGCGGACCGTCGGCGCGTCCGGCGCGATTGTGGCAGTGCTGCTCGCTTACGGGCTCTACTTTCCGCACCGAGAAATCTTCGTCTATGGCATCTTCCCGATTAAGGCGAAGTACCTATTGCTGATTCTCGGGGTCATTTCATTGTTCTCCGGCGGCAACGTCGCGCACGCCACACACATCGGCGGCGCAATCGCCGGTTACTTCTACCTGAAGGGTGGCCGCCTCCATCTGCTCTCGGAATTTCAGTACCGCTACCTGAAGTGGCGCATCAACCGTCGCCGTACGCGGTTCGATGTGTACTCAGGTGGTCGCGCGGACGACGTCAATCGACGGGTTCATTGAGGTCGGTAGTACAGGGGCGGGTGTTAACACACCGCCCCCATTACCGCGAGACGCTGAATGGCAGGCGCGCGCCGTTGATGGCCAGCGCCAACAGCCCACCGAGCACCGGCAAACCCGTTCCATCACGCAGAAAATCGATCGACCAGAACGCGCTCGTCGCGAAATGGAAATTCAGCACCATCAGGAACGCGACGGTCGCGGCCATACGCGTCCAGAAGCCGGCGATCAACGCCAGGCCCGCGGCGATCTCGCCAAGCGGGACGAGCCGCGCAAACAGCGGCGTGCCGGGAATGCAGACGGTCTCGAGATACCAGCGCACGATCGGCGGCGCCTTCGGCAGAAAGATCATCTGAAACTTGTTCAGCAGGATGCTGCTATCGAGGAACCAGCCGAACTTCGTCGAGCTCATTCCGAGGAAGAAGATGCCGAGCATGACGGCGAGCAGCCGCAGGCCCAACACGCCGCGCGGCGCCGCGACGGCCCCGCGTGCGCGCGCCTGCGTTGCCATCAGCGTTCGTCCTCGTCTGCTACGACGTCGATCCACTCGGTGCGGAGGGGACTGAAGATGTCGAGCTCGAGCGTGTCCTCCAGCGCTTCGGCCTGATGCGGCACGCGCGACGGGATGTGCAGCACTTCGCCTTCGCGCACGATGATCTCCTCGCCGCCGATATAAAAGCGAAGCGCGCCCTGCAGAATGTAGGTCATCTGCTCGCTGTCGTGCGTGTGGAACGGCACGAGCGCACCGCGCTTCAAATAAATCTGTGCCAGCATCTCGCGCTCACCCGACACAATCTTCCGCGAGATCATCTCGGTGACCTTCTCCAGGGCGATCTCATCCCAGCGATGCAGGGTGACGGTGGCGGCCATACGAGGGCTGCACGAGTGTGACATAATTTTTTTGCCATGAAGGGGTCGACCCTCACCAACGGCGCGGCAACGCGCTCGAAGGGGGCGGCGCAAGATCTATTGTCCGCCTATCGCCTCATGCTCCTGTCGCGAAAGATCGACGACAAGGAGATTCAGCTCAAAAATCAGAGTCAGGCGTTCTTTCAGATCAGCGGTGCGGGCCACGAAGCCGTGCTCGTCGCTGCGGGTCGCAACCTTCGTCCGGGGCACGACTGGTTTCTCACCTACTATCGCGATCGGGCGCTGGCGCTGACGCTCGGCGTCACGCCGCTCGACATGCTGCTCGGCTCGGTCGGCGCGGCCACCGACCCTGCGTCCGGCGGACGGCAGATGCCTTCGCATTGGTCGAATACCCGTCTCAACATTCCGTCGGCGAGCAGTGCGGTTGCGACGCAGTGCCTGCACGGCATCGGAGTCGCGGAAGCAGGGCGGCTGTACGAGCGCCTCGCGGACATCCCCGACCGCGAATCACAGTTCGAACGCGACGAGATCACGCTCATCACCATCGGCGAAGGGTCGACGAGCGAAGGTGAATTCTGGGAATCGCTCAACACCGCATGCACGCGCAATCTGCCGGTGCTCTATCTCGTCGAAGACAACGGCTACGCCATCTCGACGCCTGTTGAAGTGCAGACGCCCGGCGGCGATCTGTCGCGCGTCGTGAGCGGCGTTCCGAACCTGCAGGTCTATCGCTGCGACGGCACCGACTATCTCGCCAGCTTCGACACGATGCGCGAGGCCGTCGCGCACGTACGCTCGCGCAAGGGTCCGGCGCTGGTGCATGCGAAAGTCATTCGTCCGTACTCGCACTCGTTATCGGACGACGAGAAGCTGTACAAGACGAAGGAGGAGCGCGAGGCTGAGGCACGTCGCGATCCGATTGTGAGGCTACGCGACCTGATCCTATCGGAGGAGCTCGCATCCGCCGAGGAGCTTGCGCAGCTCACCGGCGATGTCGAGCGGGAGGTCAACGAGGCCGTCGAGCGTGCGCTAGCCGCTCCCAAGCCCGAACCCGATACCGCAGCCCGCTACGTTTTTTCTCCCGATGTCGATCCGACATCAGCCCAATTCGAAACCGACCCCGCTCTCGACGGCGCACCCGACACGATGGTTGGCGCCATCAACGCCACGCTTCGAGATGAGATGGCGCGGAACCCCCGCATCGTCGTCTTCGGCCAGGACGTGGCGGACGCGAGCCGGGAAGCCGCGCTGGCGAAGGTATCGGGCAAGGGCGGCGTCTTCAAAGTGACGCACGGGCTGCAGAAACTCTATGGCAGCGACCGCGTGTTCAATTCGCCGTTGGCGGAGGCGAACATCATCGGACGCGCCGTCGGCATGGCGCTGCGCGGCATCAAGCCGGTCGTCGAGATCCAGTTCTTCGATTACATCTGGCCGGGCTACATGCAGCTGCGCGACGAGATGGCGATGATGCGCTATCGATCGGACAACCATTGGAGCTGCCCGATGGTGGTGCGCGTGCCGATCGGCGGATACCTGCGTGGCGGCGCGCCGTACCACAGCCAGTCGGGTGTCGCCATCTTCGCGCATTGCCCCGGCATCCGCATCGTGTTTCCGTCGAACGCGCGCGATGCCGCGGGTCTGCTGCGCACGGCAATCCGCTGCGACGACCCCGTGATGTTCCTCGAGCACAAGCATCTCTACCGGCAGACGTACAACAAGGCCGCCTATCCGGGACCGGACTACATGATTCCGTTCGGCAAAGCGTCGGTGGTGCGCGAAGGGACGGATGTGGTCATCTTTACCTGGGGCGCGCTCGTGCAGCGCGCGATCGTCGCCGCGCAGCAGGCCGAGCACGACAACATCAGCGTGGCCATCGTCGATCTACGCACGATCGTGCCGCTCGACTGGGACACGATTGCGGCGTACACCAGGAAGACGAACCGCGTGATCGTTGCGCACGAGGATCAGATGACCGCGGGCTTCGGCGGCCACATCGCGGCGCGCATCGGTCAGGAATTGTTCGACGAGCTCGATGCACCGGTAACGCGCGTCGCCTCGCTCGATTGCCCCGTCGCCTACGCGCCGGTGCTGGAGGAAGCGATCCTTCCGGGATCGGCGGATGTGCTGAAAGCGATCCGCTCCGTTGCCGCCTATTAAGTTCGCCACCGCACTCTGTCTGCTTCTCGCATTCGCATGCGCCGGGTCCGACCTCAAGGTCGGCCGCTACAGCATCACCGCCTACGCTGCAGTTCGCGTTGACGTTCTGCGTCCGGTGGGCGCGCTGCCGCCGCATCTGACGGGCCTGTTCGAAGAGCCGGTCGCGTTCCAGCAGGTCGCCAATGGCTATTACTTCGTGTTCGATCGCCGCGGGCACGCCATCTACATGATCGATCCCGAGCGAACGACGGCGCGGAAGGTGGTGGAAATCGGCGAGGAGTCGGGGCGCATCATCTCGCCCGGCGGCTTCGATACGACGGCCGAAGGATCGTTTGTCGTCGCTGATGTGCCGCGCGGCCAGGAGCGCTTGCAGATCTTCGGCCCCGGCGCGTTGAGAAGCGGCGGCTTCTTCATCGCCGGCCGCTCGATGCCGCAGGTCATCGTCGGTAACGATGCGGTCACCGGTATCTCCTCGCTGCAGTTCTCCAGCAATTCGATTTTCCTCAGCGAGCCCGAGCGCGGCTCGTTGATTACCGAATACTCCGTTGGCGGCGTACCGCAGCGTACCATCGGACGGCTGCGCGACACCGGCCACGAGCAGGAGCGCGACCTGAATCTCGCGCTCAATGCGGGGCTGCCTCTCGTCGATCCGACGGGTGGGTTCTACTACGTCTTCCTCACCGGACAGCCGATGTTCCGCAAGTACGATGCAACCGGCAAGCTGCTCTTCGAACGTCACATCGAAGGACGCGAGATCGACGACCTCGTGTCGTCGATGCCGACGATGTGGCCGACGCGCCGGATCGAGGATCGCGAGGTGCCGTTCGTGCAGCCGATTGTGCGCGCCGCCGCCGTCGATGCGCAGGGACAGCTCTGGGTGTCCCTCGTCGTGCCGTTCACCTACGTTTACGACAAGGAAGGCGACAAGACGCGGACGGTTCAGTTCAGCGCCACCGGCATCATCACGCCGACAAGCCTGTTCTTCACACGCAACGGCCACATCCTCGTAACGCCCGGCTGCTACGAGTACGACCCGCGACGGGTCAGCTAAGCACACGTGGCGGCCCTCGTCGCGTCACATCTCACGCGCCGATTCGATTCGCGTGTTGCCGTTGACGATCTTTCGTTCGAGCTGGCGCGCGGCGAAATCTTCGCGCTCCTCGGACCGAACGGCGCCGGCAAGACGACGACGCTGCGCATGCTGGCGCATTTGATTCGGCCGACATCTGGCAGCGTACAGGTCGACGGTCACATCGGCTTTCTCACGGAGGCGCCCGGTTTGTGGGATCGCCTGACCGTGCAACAGAACCTTCTCGTCTATGCGAAGCTGCACGGGCTGGACAACCCGGCGCGTGCCGTTGCCGAGGCGCTGGACCTGTTCGACATTGCTGCGCGCAAGAACGATCGCGCGGCGCAGCTCTCGAAAGGCCTCAAGCAGCGCGTGGCGCTGGCGCGCACC
>Ga0075425_100009803_pt1 | contig 10197 bp, 9 predicted proteins | sample SoiMethybrSBSTD4_FD_75300 | JGI IMG/M metagenome (GOLD analysis project Ga0075425, IMG submission 75300) | Bulk soil microbial communities from a Populus tree surrounding site in Tennessee, USA - Soil MetaG P. TD hybrid SBSTD4 | ecosystem: Environmental > Terrestrial > Soil > Tree plantation...
CACCTCGATCCTGCTGATCGAGCACGACATGAGCGTGGTGATGGAGATTTCCGACCACATCGTCGTGCTCGACTATGGCGAGAAGATCGCTGACGGGGCGCCGCTCGCCATCCGCAACGACCCGACAGTGATCCGCGCCTATCTCGGGGTCGACGAGGAGGAGGAGGAGCCAGTGGTCGAGAAGCTGGTGGCGGAAGCGGTGAAGGGGGAGATCGCGCCGGCGGAGGTGGTCGTCGCGGCTGCCGATCCGGTGCCGGAGCGGTCGCCGGCAACCGAGGGCGGATCATGAGCGCGCTGCTGAGCGTCGAGGGAGTCGATGCGTTCTACGGCAAGATCCAGGCGCTGCGGGGAGTCGACGTTGAGGTCAATCGGGGCGAGATCGTCACGCTGATCGGGTCGAACGGAGCCGGCAAGTCGACGCTGATGATGACGATCTTCGGCCAGCCGCGGGCGCGGTCTGGCCGCGTCGTGTTCGATGGCACCGAGATCACCAACCTGCCGGCGCATCTGATCGCTCGGCGCGGCATTGCCCAGGCACCGGAGGGGCGGCGAATCTTTCCGCGGATGAGCGTGCTCGAGAATCTGCAGATGGGCGCCGGCCAGGCCGGCCAGCCGCAGTTCGAGGAGGATCTCGGCCGGGTTTTCAAACTGTTCCCGATCCTCGAGAAGCGGCAGGTACAGCGCGGGGGCACGCTTTCGGGGGGCGAGCAGCAGATGCTGGCAATCGCCCGGGCACTGATGGCGCGGCCGCAGCTTCTGCTCCTGGACGAGCCGTCGCTCGGCCTGGCGCCCCTTATCGTGCGGCAGATCTTCGGGGTGATCCGCGAACTGAATGCCAGCGAGGGCATGACGGTGTTCCTGGTCGAGCAGAACGCCTTCCACGCGCTCAAGCTCGCTCACAGGGCCTATGTCATGGTCAACGGGCGAATCACCATGAGCGGAACCGGCCGCGAGCTCCTGGCCAAGCCGGAGATCCGGGCCGCCTATCTGGAGGGTGGCAAGCATTGAACCAGAATGAAATCATGCGCCTGTTCGTCCAGGACAACTTCTGGGTCTTTCTCGTCCTGACCGTTGTCATCGGCGGTGGTGCGGCCTTCCTGGCCGGTCGGGCGCTGGCGATCAAATGGCGGCCGGTTTGGATGGCGGCGGCCTATATGATCCCGCTCGGCCTCGCCCTGCGTTTCTTCCACTATGCGCTGTTCCACGCCAAGCTGCTCAGCCTCCATTACTTCCTTACCGACACGGCGATCCTGATCGCCATGGCGCTGCTGGGCTACCGGCTCACCCGCGTCAAGCAGATGGTCCGCCAATATGGCTGGCTGTATGAGCGGGCGGGATTGCTGAGCTGGCGTGAAAAGGCTCCAGCACCGTAAGATTGCGAGGTTTTAACGGCCGGCAAGCCGGAATTTGCTTCCCAATCCGCTTCGCCTTGCTAAAAAGCAAAACCAAGGGGAAGCACAACCCCGAAAGGCCGATAGCGGCCGAAATCTTCAAGGGAGACTCTTCTATGAGGAAACTCACTCTGTCGGGCGTGGCGCTCGGCTTTTCGAGCATGCTGCTAGCCTCGACCGCCTGGGCCGATATCCAGATCGCCACGGTCGGCCCGATCACCGGCCAATATGCGGCCTTCGGCGAGCAGATGAAGCGCGGCATCGAAATGGCGGTCAAGGACATCAATGCCGCCGGCGGCGTCAATGGCGAGAAGCTTGCGGTGAGCATCGGCGACGATGCCTGCGATCCCAAGCAGGCCGTCGCGGTGGCGAACCAGATGGTCTCGAAGGGCGTCATTTTCGTTGCCGGTCATTTCTGCTCGTCCTCGTCGATCCCGGCCTCCAAGGTCTATGCCGAGGAAAACGTGATCCAGATCACACCGGCTTCGACCAATCCGGCCTTTACCGATGCCGGCCTGTGGAACACGCACCGCACCTGCGGCCGCGACGATGCCCAGGGGAAGGTCGCAGGCGCCTATCTTGCCAAGGCCTATAACGGCAAGAAGGTCGCGATCATTCACGACAAGACGGCCTATGGCAAAGGCCTTGCCGACGAGACCAAGAAGGCGATGAACGCCGCCGGTCTGCAAGAGGCGATGTATGAGGCCTATACCGCCGGCGAGAAGGACTATACGTCGCTGGTCTCGAAGCTGAAGGAGGCCGGCATCGATGCGGTCTATGTCGGCGGCTATCATACGGAAGGCGGGCTGATCCTGCGGCAGATGCGCGAGCAGGGAATGAAGGCCCAGATGATTTCGGGCGATGCCTTCAACACCGAAGAGTTCTGGTCCATCACGGGCCCGGCCGGCGAAGGCATGATCTTCACCTTCGCCCCCGAGCCGCGCAACTTCCCGACGGCCAAGAAGGTGGTCGAGGAGTTCAAGGCCTCGGGCTATGACCCGGAGGGCTATACGCTCTACACCTATGCGGCGGTGCAGATGTGGGTTCAGGCCGCCAGCACGCTGAAGACCACCGACTCGCATAAGATCGCCGAATGGCTAAGGGCCGGCAATCCGGTGCAGACGGTGCTCGGCGAGATCAAGCTCGACAAGAAGGGCGACATCGTCGATGCGAAATATGTTTTCTACAAATTCCACGACGGCAAATACGCCGAGGATCCGAGCCTCGGCCAGTAACGCCTGACACGTGCTCCAATCTCCCCTCCGCTCGTCGGAGGGGAGATCGCCTGACGATTGCCGAGGGGGCTCACTTGGTCAATGTCCATATCCATCAGTTTCGCGGCGGCAGCGCGGTGGTCGATGCGGCGGCGCTCGAGCAGTTTCAGCAGCAATGGGCCACCTATCAGAAGCTCGTCGATTCCGATTGCGTGTCGCACCAGGCGGTGGGCGACCATCTCGGCGCGGCTTTGAAAGACGGCTTACAGCGGCCGTTTCAGATACTCGAAATAGCCTGCGGTGATGCCAGCCTGATGCGGCGGGTGCTGCCGGGCACGGCGGCGGGTCATTATCACGGCATCGACCTTGCAGAACCGGCGCTGGAGCTCGCGGCGAAGAATCTCGCCGATGTGAGCTTCGCCGTCGATCTCGATCACCGCGATTTCGTCGCGGCGATGAACGAGCGGCAGGAGCCCGCCGATGTCTCCTTCTGCAGCCTGTCGATCCACCATCTGCCGACCGAGAACAAGCTCGAGCTGCTCGAGGCGATCCGCCGGTCGACCAGGTCGTTCCTGATGATCTACGAGCCGACGCGGCTCGATCAAGAGGACAGGGCCAGCTATCTCGATCGGTTCACGGCCGTGAACCGGCCGCTATGGACGATGTTGACATCGGCGGAATGGGACCAGATCGAGCACCATGTGCGCAGCTGCGACCTTCCCGAGACGAGCGAAGCGTGGCTGTCGCTCGGACGCGAGGCCGGCTTTGCGACGGCCCGCCAGATCTTCGTCGATCCGACGAATTTCTACCGGCTGTATCGGTACGATGTGTAGTGCGTCGTGAGTAGTTGGATCGAGCGCTAACCAACCACTACTCACTACTCAAACGCCGGCGCCACCTCCTCGATGAACCGCCGCAGCGACTGCTTCTTGCGCTCGAAGGTCATGCCGGAATCGATCCACAGGCTGAATTCGTCATAGCCGAGCTTTTCATAGACCTTGAGCCGCCGCACGACATCGGCGCTCGTGCCGATCACCTGATTGCGGCGCATCAGCGGCGCGGCATAGTTTTCCATGGCGTTCATCTCTTCCGCCGTCAGCTCCTGGATCAGCGCCTGGCGGACCGGCCGTTCGTTCTTGAACCAGGCCGCGAAATAGCAATAGAAGCGTTTCAGGTCCTCGGCGGCGCGGGCACAGTCCGCCTCGTCGCTGCCGACAAAGCCGTGCATCAGCAGCATGATCCTGGGCCGCCGGACCTCGGGATGGTTGGAGCAGGCCGCCTCGAAGCGTCCCATCAGCGCCTTGACCTCGTCATCTCCGGCGGCGAGCGGCGTCACCTGGACGTTGCAGCCATTGGCGACGGCAAACTCATGCGACATCGGATCGCGCGCGGCCACCCAGATGGGCGGATGCGGCTGCTGCAGCGGCTTGGGCGACGAGGTGGTGGCGGGGAACGACCAGAAGGGACCGTCATGGGCGCAGTCGCCGGCCCACAGACCTTTGAGCAGCGGCACAATCTCGCGCAGGCGGGCGCCGGCGGTCATCGCATCCATGCCGCCGACCAGCCGTTCATACTCGAAGCTGTAAGCGCCTCGGGCAATGCCAATGTCGAGCCGGCCGTCGCAGATGATATCCGTCATGGCGGCCTCGCCGGCAAGCTTGATGGGGTGCCAGAACGGCGCCACCACCGTGCCGGTGCCGAGGCGCACCCTGCTGGTGCGCCGCGCCAGGTCGGCAATGGTGATGAACGGATTGGGAGCGATGGTGAAGTCCATGCCATGATGCTCGCCGGTCCAGATGGCCGAGAGCCCGCCAGCCTCCGCCATCTCGCAGAGCGCGATGAAATCGCGATAGAGCTCGAGATGACTCTGGGCGGCGTCGAGCCGCTCCATATGGACGAAGAGCGAAAGCTTCATGACTCCTCTCCTTGACGGGGGACCTAGCCGAGCGGCTTGACCTCGCCCTGGCGATGGTCGCCCGAATAGACCTTGAAGCGGCCCTGGCGCCGCTCCTCGGCATAACGCTGCAGCATGGATCGCACGGCATCATCGGGAAGCCGGCCATAGGGCAACGCGTCGAAATCGGCCACCACCACGCCGTCGCGGCGAGTCAGCAATGCATCGCCGCGATAGTAGATCGACTGGACATGGCTTTCGGGATTCTCGAAGACGGCAAACAGAAAGCCGAGATTGGCCTCGATTCCGACCTTGGCGAGGGCGCTGCGCAACAGAGAGGCGCTGCCCGAGGGCCCTTCGCGGCCGACCTCGGGAAGGTTCAGGCCGCCTGTCCTCGCGTCCTCCATCAGGAGGAGCCCGCCATCGACCTCGAGTATGGCGCCGACGATGGTGCGGGCACCCTGGCTCAGCGCATTGACCGCCGCCTGCTCGAGGCCGAGCGTGACGTAGCCGCCGCGGGCATAGCCCAACGGGTTGGCATCGCTGTAGGCGAACCCCTCGACGCAGCCGATCAGCACCACATGGTCGCCGGCATCGATGACGGCGTGACGGGTGCAGTCGAACCAGCTGACCGCGCCCTCGACGATGGGATGACCCGCCGGTCCGGGACGCCAGGCGACGGCGGCGAATTTGTCCGGCCGCTTGGAGGCAAAGACGCCCGACGCCTCCTTCTGGGTCTCGGCGAGAATGCTGACCGCAAAGCCGTCGGCACGAAGAAAGGTATCGAGGCTCGCCGCGCCCTTGCCGATGCAGACCAGCAGCAGCGGCGGATCGAGCGACACCGAGGTGAAGGAATTGGCCGTGAAACCGCGCGGTGATCCGTCGGCGCCGCGGGTGGTAATCACCGTCACGCCGGTCATGAAAGTGCCAAATGCCCGTCTCAGCTCGAGCGGATCGATCGCCGCCATGACGTCTCCGGATAAGCGAACCGGCTGCATTGGCAGCGTTTTCCTCGAGCTTCGTCAAGCCCTATCGCGTGCGGCCGCGGAGAAGGTCGCGATAAAGGGATCAGGCGGTCAGCGGGGGGCCGACCGCCTGATTTGCGCAAGAGGTGACCGGCGCCGTGGGCAAGAGGGCCGGACACATAGAGCACCACAATCACGATCACAGGGGGTGTGATGGATTGAGGATAAGAAGAAGATAAGGTCAGCTCCGGGGCTTCGGCAATTAGCGCAAATGCATTAGAGCATGATGAGATCAGGTCAGGAGCCCGCGGGTCAGTGCGATGGCGACGGCCTCGGCGGTGTTGCGCGCCTTGAGGCGCCGGCGGGCCAAGGCCAGATGAACGCGCACGGAATGCGGCGAGATGCCGAGCGCCAATGCCGTCCGCTTGGCGGAATAGCCCTGGGCCGCCAGGCGCATGACGTCGACTTCGCGGGGTGACAGCCGTGGCAGGTCGACCAGCGGCTCGGCACCGCGCACGAGGCCACGCATCATGACGTGAAAGACATGGCCGATGACCATGAAATCGCGGGCCAGCCCATTGCGGCGCAGCCGCCACTCGGCCTCAGGGCAGTCCAGATTGACGTTGAACAGGCTGTCGCCGGTGGTCTCGTCGCGGATCGGCACGGCGATGCCGCGCACCGGAATGTGGTGGGCGCTGGCGGCTTCGAGCACCGCGCGGCTGCCGTCGAGACGGTGGATGGCGTCCCAGTCGGTGGGGAGGAGGCGGGCGAAGCTCAGGACAAAGGCGGGATCGGTGCGCTGCAGCCCACGCTCGAGATAGGTTGCGCGATAGAGTTCGGGATAGGTCGAGACCCAGATCGCCTGGGCCGGCTTGGCGCTGCGCAATCCGATATGCCAGTAGGACAGGTTGGCCACTTTGAACTCGCCGCAGAGCTGGTGGAGAAACCGGCTCGCCTGGTCGAGCGTGGCAAAAGGTGGTGAAAAATGGTCAAGAATGTCGAACAGCATGGCCCTCATCGGCAGCGATGTAGCATGGGCGTGAAACAAAGTTCAGGGTTGTTTCACGGGAAACACTCGTCGACCGGTTGCAATTGAGGTGGGTGCCGGCCCTTGCGCGGCGGAGCATCGATGCTCTAGAGCATCGAGCCATGATCCCGCGCTACACCCGGCCTGAAATGGCGGCCATCTGGTCGCCCGAGACCCGCTTTCGCATCTGGTTCGAGATCGAGGCCCATGCAACCGACGCCATGGCCGAGCTCGGCCTGGTGCCGAAGGAGGCGGCGCAGGCCCTATGGGAAAAGGCCGGCTCGGTCCGCTTCGACAGCGAGCGGATCGATGCCATCGAGCGCGAAGTCAAGCACGACGTCATCGCCTTTCTCACCCATCTCGCAGAGATCGTCGGGCCGCAGGCGCGCTTCGTCCATCAGGGGATGACCTCCTCGGATGTGCTCGACACCTGTCTCAACATCCAGCTGATGCGGGCCGCCGCTTTGCTGATCGGCGATGTCGAGCGTCTGCAGGAAGCGCTCAAGACTCGCGCGCTCCAGCACAAATACACGCCCACCATCGGGCGCAGCCACGGCGTCCACGCCGAGCCCACCACCTTCGGACTCAAGCTCGCCTATGCCTATGCCGAGTTCGACCGCGCCCGGCAGCGGCTCGAGCTGGCCCGCCGCGAGGTCTCGACCTGCGCCATTTCGGGCGCCGTCGGCACCTTCGCCAATGTCGACCCGCGCGTCGAGGCCATGGTGGCGGAGCGGCTCGGCATGCGGGTCGAGCCGGTGTCGACCCAGGTCATCCCGCGCGACCGCCATGCAATGTATTTCGCCACGCTGGGCGTGGTCGCAAGCTCGGTGGAGCGGCTGGCGACCGAGATCCGCCATCTGCAGCGGACCGAGGTGCTGGAGGCAGAGGAAGCCTTTACGCAAGGGCAGAAGGGCTCCTCGGCCATGCCTCACAAGCGCAATCCGGTGCTAAGCGAAAATGTGACAGGACTCGCACGGCTGGTGCGCTCGGCAGTGACGCCCGCGCTCGAGAACGTGGCGCTGTGGCACGAGCGCGACATCTCGCACTCCTCCGTCGAGCGCGGCATTGCCCCCGATGCTACGGTCCATCTCGATTTCGCGCTGAGGCGGCTCGCCGACGTGATCACCAATCTGGTGATCTATCCCGAGGCCATGCAGCGCAATCTCGACCGGCTGGGCGGACTTGTCCATTCGCAGCGGGTGATGCTGGCCCTGACCCAGAAGGGGGTCGCGCGGGAGGACGCCTATGGTCTCGTTCAGCGCAATGCCATGAAAGCGTGGCGCGGCGAGGCCGACTTTCTGACGGCTCTCAAGACCGACCCCGAAGTCAAGGCCCATCTCGACGATCGCGCGATCGATGCGGTCTTCGATATCGGCTATCATTTCAAGCACGTCGATACGATCTTCGACAGGGTGTTCGGGGCTGATCCGGCGATGCCGGCGGCCAGAACCAGCAGCGTCACCGCGGAGACCGCGAACGCCAAATCCGCCGGACGATAGCGCGGGGCGGCGAACACGGTGCGCTGCGGGACCGCGCCAAGCCCGCGTGCCTCCATGGCGATGGCAGTGCGGCTTGCCCGTCGGATGGCGTAGGCCAGGAGCGGCACGACAAGCGAGGCCGTCTCGAGCGGCCCCGGGATGCGGCGCGGCGGCCGACCGCGCCGGACAGCCCTGGCCATCCGCATCTGCTGGGCCTCCGAAGCCATGTCGCGGGTCAGGTGCATTGCCGAGAACAGCGAATAGCCGATGCGCGGCGACAATCGCCAGCTGACCATCATCGCTTTGACGAGGGCGCCAGGATCGGTGGTGAGAACGAACAGCGCCGATGCCATGCCGCACGCGATCGCGCGCAGGAACAGCACGAGCCCGGCCGAAAGCGCCGTGCCTCCGAACGGCGTCTCGCGCGCGATGCGCAGCGCGTAATCGCTTTCATGGCGGAACAGGACGGAGGTGGTGAGAAAGCCGAAGCCGAACAGCGCGAAAGGCACCATCAACGCGACGACCATGAGCGGCGACCGGCGTTCGAGCACGATCAGGGCTGCCGCAACGGCGCCGATCGCGAGCAGCTGGAACGTGGCATCGAAGATGAGGATCGAGGCCAACACCCAAACACAGCAGATGACGAGCTTGGGCAAGGGATGGAGGGTGCTCAGCACAGCCCCTGCTCCAGCCAGCGGCCAAGGACCATCACCGCTGGCTGCTCGAGATCGGCGCGCGCAAGCAGCGCCTGATCGCCCAGGAGCTCGGCGGTCGGGCCGTCGGCAAGGATCCGACCCTCGGCGACAATGATGGCGCGCGGGCAGGTGCGGAGCGCGAAGTCGAGATCATGGGTGACGATGGCAATGGCACGCCCCTGCTCTGCAAGGTCCGCGATGCGCTGGCGCAGCTTGGCCTCGCCAGCCGCGTCGAGGCCGGCGGTGGGCTCGTCGAGGACAAGCAGAGGCCGGGCCGGGCCGGCCGTGACGGCGGCAAGCGCCAGCCGCCGCTTCTGACCTTCGGACAGCTCCAGGGGATGACGCTGGCCAAGTCCTGCGAGGCCCCAGCCCTCGAGCAGCTCATCGGCATGTCCCGCTGCACCGTCCAGGCCCGCCAGCACCTCGTCCCGGACGGTCGCGGTCAGGAACTGGTTCTCCGGATTCTGCAGGCACAAGCCGCCGAAAGCACCCGTTCGCCGACCGTGCCTTGGCCGCAGCACCCCAGCCAGCGTGGCGCCGAGGGTGGTCTTGCCAGCGCCGTTCGGGCCGAGGATCGCCAGCCTTTCGCCGCGACGGATGGCAAAGGAAACGCCGCGCAAGGTGACCGGGCCGAAGGGCGGAGCGCAATGCACGTCGGAGAGCATCGCAACGGGTTCGCCGGGCAGTCCCCGATCCGGCCCAGCGAAACAATCGCGAGGCATGAAGGATCGTGAGACAGCCAATGCCAGGGCAAGCTGGGGCTGCGGCAACGCCACAAGCTCATCGATCGCCTCCTCCATGGTGAGCGGCGGCCTCTCGAGAACGATGCCCGCCGCTGCCAAAGCCGCATCGAGTTCGGCCGCGAGCGGCACCCAGATCCCAAGCGCTGCCAGCATCCCCCGGCAGCGTCGGAAGAAGCCGCGCGGCTCGCCGCCGTCGACGACCCTGCCGGTGCCATCGATGGTCACCACCCGGTCGATCAGCCCGAGCATGCCGTCGAGGCGATGATCGACGAGAGCGATGCTTTGCGTCGCGGGAGCGGCCATCAGGAGGCGGCGCAGCCTCGAGGCGGCAGCCGGTGCGAGGTGCGCCGTCGGCTCGTCGATCACCAGCAGGCGTGCGTGTTGAGCGAGCAGCGCGGCAAGCGCCACGATCTGCTTTTCACCGCCCGACAGGGTTGCCGTGCGGCGGCTCCGCTGCGCGCTCGGAAAGCCCACGCCGTCAAGCGCGGCATTCACCCGACAGCGAATGTCGGGCTCGGACAAACCTTGATTCTCGAGCGCGAAGGCGACCTCGTCTTCGATGGTCATGCCGCAGAGCATCTGTTCCGGATTCTGAAAGAGCTGAGCAACGGCTGATGCCCATTGCGCGGGGTGTCGCGCGCCGACCGCCTGCCCGAAGAGGGTGACGGTACCCGCGACATCGGCCAAGACGGTCTGCGGGATGAGGCCGGTCAGCGTCTGAAGCAGGGTGGACTTGCCCGATCCGGACGGCCCCAGCAGCAAGAGTCGCTCGCCCGGAAGAATGGCCATG
>Ga0075425_100009804_pt1 | contig 10196 bp, 9 predicted proteins | sample SoiMethybrSBSTD4_FD_75300 | JGI IMG/M metagenome (GOLD analysis project Ga0075425, IMG submission 75300) | Bulk soil microbial communities from a Populus tree surrounding site in Tennessee, USA - Soil MetaG P. TD hybrid SBSTD4 | ecosystem: Environmental > Terrestrial > Soil > Tree plantation...
GTGTCGCCCGGCGGGACCACGATCGCGTTGACCGTCGACGCGACAGACTTCGATGTCATCGAGATTCCGCTCGACGGTTCGCGCCCGCGCCCGGTCATCAACACCACACGCAATGAATTCGATCCTGTCGTATCGCCCGGAGGTGTCCAGTACGCCTTCGTGACGGATCGGACCGGCGAGCCGCAGATCTGGTTGCAGAGTCAGGATGATTACAAGCCGTTTGTCACCGCGGCTGATTTCGACGGGGTCCCGTCGCTGGCGATCGGCTCACTCGCGTACTCTCCGGACGGAACACGGCTGGCATTTCAATCTGCCAGCGCGCCGGAGAGCACCAAGCTTCCCGACTTTGGCGGCGGTTCACGCATCTGGGTCAAAACGATCGCGGGAGGCAAGCCGTTTCTCATAGGCGGAAACGAGACGTTCCAGGATGCACCAACGTGGTCACCGCATGGCGACTGGATCGCGTACTTGTCCAGCCAGAACGACAGCCTCACGCTCGTGAAATCTCAGGTTGGTGCGCGCGCCAATCCGGTTCGTCTGACACAAGATGTGATCCCTCCTTTCGTCGTCAGGCCAGTATGGTCACCGGATGGAGACTGGATTGCCTGTGAAACGACCAAAGGCCTGTCACTCATTGCCGCGGACGGAAGCATGCGTTCCCGGGTGCTTGCCGAGACGGGATGGCTCGCGTACGCCTGGGACAACGACGGGCGGCGCATCTACGGCATTCTGCCAAGCGAAGATTACCGTCAGGCCACGCTGGTGTCGCTTGATGTGCGGACCGGACACCAGACGGTAGTCAACCCCGCGCTGGGTTCTATTCCGCAGGGACAGCAGCCGTTCCGCGGGTTCAGCAAGTACCGATCGGGATTTCTCACATCGATGGCCCACGTCAGGTCCGACATCTATCTCATTGAAGGATTTCATCTACCGCGCACATGGTGGGAGCGGCTGTGGAGGGTGGCGGGAGCCAGGGGATACTGAGAAAAACCTGAGTCTTTTCCAAGGATCGTCCTGCGCATCTCGGGCGTATACTGCACGTTCAACAGGAGGCAACATGTCGCGGACGGCTCCCCTTGTCGTCACTTTCACCGTGGCCCTTTCAGCCATGTACCCGGTTGCGCAGGCGTGTGGAGACAAGTTCCTGATGGTCGGACGCGGGGCAAAGTTCCAGCGTGCGTATGCGTCGGTGTACCCGGGGAAGCTTCTCATCTACGCGCGCCCGTCCACGGATCCGAAGGCAGCCATCCGCGATCCACAGGTGCAGAAAGCGCTCCGGCAGGCGGGACATACGGTTTCCGTCATCGAAGACTGGAACCTCCTCGAGCAGGCCGTGAAGACCGGACCGGTCGATATCATTCTCGTCGATGCCGCTGAAGCCTCACGGCTGCAGCCCGTCGTCGCCGCGTCGCTCGCGCATCCTGATGCGATGTATGTCGCGTTTCCGTCGAAGCAGTCCGCCGCCGCCGACCGGAGCCTGAACGTTCGACTGAAGTCGTCCGACCGCGCGATCAAGTATCTCGACGAAGTCGAGAACGTCATGAAGGCGCGCTCGAAGCACGCGAAGAATTCGTGACGCCGGAAGGATCGACGTGTCATGCCTTCCACTCGTGCGCAGCTTGGCATCTCTCTCGCGATCGCCGTTGCCGGCCTGATCCTTCTACCGGTTGAAAGTGTTGCCCAGGCCTGGGTGCCCGAAAAGGGAGAGGGGTCTGTTTCACTCGCGGCCCAGCAGCTGAACTCCAAAAAGCACCTTCAGGCAAAGAATGAAGTCGACTCCGGTCATATGAATACTGGGGTGTTGCTGGCGGACATCACGTATGGCGTGACCGACAAGTTCGCGGTCGACCTTGCGATTCCGTATGTCGTGACGAAGTACAGCGGCGCCAAGGCGCATCCGAACACGAACATCGACGATGGTGCGTACCACAACACGTTCACCGATTTCCGCATGTCGGTTCGCTACAACCTGACGCGGCGGGGTGCCGTTATTACCCCTTACATCGGATCGGTCGTACCGAGTCACGACTACCAGTTCTACGGGCACTCGGCATTTGGAGAGCAGTTGAACGAGCTGCAGGTCGGCACGTTCATCGCAAAGCTCTTCACCAGCGGCGTTCCTGGAATGTTCGTGTCGAGCCGCGTCGCTTACGGGTTCGTTGAAAAGGTACAGGACATCTCGCACAACCGCAGCGTGGCCGACGTCGAAGGCGGGTACTTCGTGACGCCGTCGTTCCGGGCGTTCGGAATGGTCAACGGGCAGTACAGCCATGGCGGAATCACGTTGCCGCCGGGCGGATTCGCGGCGATTCCGGCGCCGTACAAGTTGACGCACGATGTGATTCAGCGCGTGCACTACCTGTATGCGGGCGGCGGCTTTGCTTACTCGATGAAGGATTCACTGGATCTCTTTGGATCGTTCACTCGCCAGGTTGCGGGCTTGAATGGTCACAAGCTCAATCGCGGCGTCACGCTGGGTGTGAGCTGGAGCTTCACCCGTTCGAAAGGCGACGTGATTACTTCTGGTGCGGGCGCGCCGGCAGGTGAATACGCGCGGATGACGGCGAAGCGGGAAGGCTCGCTCGGCCGGTGTATCTGCCAGAAATCAGGAACGTAGGCGTGGTCCGCTGCGAGAGGCTTGCGTTTCGGTCGTCTCGTTGCCCTGCGACAACCGGAACGTGAACAGCAGCGATCCAATTCGAATCTGATCGCCGTCGACGACCGGCGTCGCGCAATCGATACGCCGATCGTTGACGAACGTTCCGTTCTTGCTACCCAGATCTTCCACAACCGCACCGGACGCATCGATGGCGATACGCGCATGCCTGCGTGACACGGTGCTCGACTTCACGAGGATCAAACCGTCTCCCTCACGGCCGATGATGTTCTCGCCCGGAAGCAGTGCAACTTCTGCGGTCGTGCCGATCAGCCAGGCCGTCGAGTCATTCGGCGTGACGCCGGCCGTCGTCTCCGGGCCCTGTTCTCCCTGAAATGCATATCCGAATCCATGGAGCGTGCGCAGCAGCCCCGGTTTTCGACGATGATCCGCGATGGCGTCGCGGAGCTCCGACACGAGCGACGGCAAGCTGCTGTCGGACACGAACGTGCCCGGCCACAGGTGCTCGCGAATGTCGGCTTTGGAGACCGCCTTCGGGCGTACGGCGACGAGCAGGGCGAGCAGATCGAACGCCTTGGGAGAAAGGCGGACTTCGTTCTTGCCGATCCAGACTTGTCGCGTCTCTGAATCGAACGTCAGGTCGTCGAACCGCAGCCGCACGGTGGCGATCAGTCCTTCGCCTTGTGCGACGATTCCATGAGCACCAGTCCGCTCTGGACCGCGCCGGGAAGCTTGATGATGTTGCCGAGCCCGCTGAGGTCGTACCCTTGCTGCAGACGCCCTGTTACGTTGACACGCGCACCTTTTCGCGGCGCTCCACCGCTCGTGACCACCCATAAGCTCTGGCCGCCGTCGCTGATCCGGTAGGCGCCCCGGCCGATCACGGAGGCGCTTTCGTCAACGGTTCCGTGCACGGTCACGTCTTGGTTGCGGTACTTCGCCGGATCAGCCAGAACCTGGTTGATGCTCTTGGCACCGCAACCGACCATCGTCAACGAGAGCAGGAAGAGCAGAATAATTCCGCAGGATCGCTTGACCATCGTCACCTCGCTGAGATGCAGGATAGTCCGGCGCGAGATCGATTTCCAGCGGAGGCAAGGCAGGGCTTACGAGGCGCGCTGACGCCCGCCGCTGCGTTCATCGCGCTGGCTGTCATCTATGCGGTGATGGTACGCGGACGTGTTGATTGGATGGCTGCGATTTCCGGGGCCGCTGTTGGTCGTGGGTCTGCTGTTCCTCGCCAGCTGTTCTCTCCGTCCCCTCCGTAGCCGCGTTGAACGATTGCCCGCTCGTCTCCGTAGAATAGGCGTCGCCTCTTATCAGCGGTCCTTCTTCTGGAGAGCGGGTCAATATCTGGCATGCTTCAGGAAATCCGGTACAGCTTTCGTGCGCTGTTGAAGCGTCCGCTGCTCACAATCACAGTGACGATGACGCTGGCGCTGGGCCTTGGCGCGAATGCGGCCATCTTCAACCTGATCGATCGGCTCGTACTCCGGCCATATCCGCTCGAGGACCCCGACTCGGTCGTCCTGCTTTCCGAAACAGCCTCCAACCTCGAGTTCAAGAAAGAGGCGGTGTCGCCGGCGAACTTCTTTGACTGGCGCGACGAAGCGCGCACGCTGGACTTTCTTTCCTGCTCTGTGTGGTGGGACGCGAACCTCGTCGATCGTGGCAATCCGGAGCGGCTGCCGGGGTTCCGAATCACGAGCGGGTTTTTCGAAGCGTTGAGTGTGAAGCCGGCACTGGGGCGATCGTTCGTTCGCGATGACGAGACGTTCGGACGTCATCATGTGGCGATCATCAGCGATGCGTTATGGAAGCGGCGATTTGAAAGCGATCCGTCCGTCATCGGCCGTGCCGTGATCCTTGACGGCGAGCCGCATCAGATCGTCGGCGTCATGCCGCCGCGGTTCGCATTTCCGGAAGGCAGTCAGATTTGGGCGCCGGTTGCGTTCGATCCAAAAACCCCACCCAGTCGTACCGCTCGATACGTCACGCCGATCGGCCGCATCAGGAATGGCAGCACGTTGGCGGCAGTGCAGTCGGAGCTGTCGCTCGTCGCGTCGCGACTTGCCCGTGAATATCCCGAGGCGAACCGCGACCACGGCGTCCGTGTTTTCACTCTGACGCAGGGCATGCTCGACGAGGGCACGGGCCCGTTGCTGTCCTTGTGGCAGGCGTCGGCGTTTATCGTGTTGTTGATTGCGTGTGCCAACATCGCGAACCTTCTGCTTGCTCGCTCGTCGGAGCGACGGCACGAAACCGGCGTTCGCGTGGCGCTCGGTGCAAGTCGCGGGCGAATCGCGCGCGAGTCACTGATCGAGAGCGCGCTGCTGGCATTACTCGCCGTCCCGGCCGCGCTTCTATTTGCCTGGCTCAGTCTCTACGCCGTTCGGGTCAGCATGCCGGCCAACATCCTGCGTTTCGTACCAGGCTTCGAGTCTTTGGGTCCCGACCTTCGCCTCGTCGGCTTTACGGTCGGAATCGCCATCCTCACGGCGTGCATCTTTGGATTGTTGCCCGCACTGCAGTCGGCGAGATCGCCGGTGACCGAAACACTGAAAGAAGGCGGCCGCACATCGACGGGACGGCAGACGGTTCGCCGTGCGATCGTCATTCTTGAAATGGCCATCGCTCTGCCGCTGCTCGTCGCGGCAGGACTTGGTGTCGTCGGCACCGAGCGCTTCCTCAATGGGCCGCAGGGCTACGATCCGGATGGTCTTCTCACGATGAAGCTCATCCTGCCGGATCGTGCGTATCCAGACGATGCCGCGCGGCGTCTGTTCGTCACGAAGACGATCGATGCGTTTCGACAGATTGCGGGTGTCGAGCGAGTTGCGGCGATCAACAACATGCCGACGAGCGGGTCGAACTCGTCGCGGCGGATTGAAATCGATGGCCACCCGCCAGCCGATCCCAACAATTTGCCATCGGTGGATTATCGGACCATAACCGGCGAGTACTTTTCCGCACTGCGCATCCCGATCGTTCGCGGCCGTGCCTTCAGCACTGCCGATCGCGAAGACACCCAGCCGGTTGTCATCGTCTCGGAATCAATGGCGCGGAAGTTCTGGCCGAACGAGGATCCGATCGGGCGGCGGATGAAGCTTCGCGACGGTCCCTGGTTGACCGTTGTCGGGATCTCGGGCGACGTCATCCACGATTGGTTCAACCGTCGAAATACGCCGGCAATGTATCGCCCATTACCGCAATCGCCTGGTGATTACCTGTGCCTTGTCGTCCGTTCCAGCGGTGATCCCACAACGATCGCGCCAGATGCGCGACGGGCCTTGCTACGTATCGATCCCGATCAACCCGTCTTCGATGTGATGACGATGCGCCAGGCGCTCCACGAGCGGACGATTGGCCTTCAGTACCTCGCCGCGATTATGGCGACGTTCGCGGCGATCGCGCTGCTGCTTGCGACCGTTGGCCTGTACGCACTGATCACATACTTTGTCGCGCAGCGGCGGCATGAGATCGGAGTGCGAATGGCGCTGGGCGCCTCAGCGCGCGACGTTGTGAGGTTAACCGTCGGGCAAGCGCTTCGGCTGACAGTCGTCGGCACGGCGATCGGCTTCGTGCTCTCGGTTGCGCTGAGCCGCTTGATGCAAGCCGGACTACTTGGCATTGCATCAAGCGATTCACGCATCGTCGTCGCATTCGCCGCCATCTTGATCGCGGCGTCGGTTCTTGCGGGGTACCTCCCCGCCCGGCGCGCCGCCGCGATCGACCCGATGACGGCATTACGAAGGGATTAACGTGTGCGATCGCCGCGGTCGCCCTGGCCCTTCTTAGCCCTCGTCTTGCTTTTTCTCCGGCGGTCGCTGGCCAGCGATCGCCCCACGTCGTCTGACTCCGCGAACTGACCACGTGCTCCTCGTCGCACATATCTCTTGTCGCCACGTGGCGAGATCAGCTCACGCTTTGCGGCACGTCTTCTCGAGGTCGATTTTCTGGTGCTCGTCTTTTTGGCCATGGTTGTGCCTCCACGACCGTTTTCTTGCAACTCTGTCGCCGAAAATGGCTCAGCAGGTGGGTCAACGCTAAAATGGATCTGCTGGGAAGACGTGGGACTTCTTTGATGATGCTATCCCTCCGGGTTTTGATTCTTGCGGCTCTGACGCTCGTCGCTCAATCGGCTGCGCCGCAGGGGACTGGCTCACTTCATATCAAAGTGGCGCTCGTCGACGGCGAGCAGAAGGCGATGCCCATCCCGCGTCACGTGCTGCTCATCAGCGACAACCCCGCGAGTGCGCCGCCGCGGCGCGTCATCACAGCACTCGATGGCACTGCGGATGTGACTCTCCGTCCGGGCAACTACACGGTTGAATCCGATCAGCCCGTCGCGCTTCAGGGCAAGTCGTACGAATGGATGCAAATCATCGACATCGTCGCGGGACGTACGATGGTCCTCGAGTTGACGATGAATAACGCGCAAGTCGGGACTGCGACTGCGTCAACGGCGACGGTCGCCTCGGCCGTGGAATCGGATCCATCGCTGCTGCTCATGCCCTGGAATGACAGTGTGTTTGGCCTTTGGACTCCGACGGCGCATGCGTCTGGATTCCTCGTCGACGCGAGTGGATTGATCGTGACAAACCAGCGCGCCGTCGGAACGGCGACCACGGTGGAAGTGCAGCTCACGCCGGCGGTAAAAGTCACGGGGGCCGTCCTCGCCACAAACGCGGAACGAGACGTCGCGCTCGTCAGGGTCGATCCGCAGGCTGTCGCATCTGTACGACCTGTTGATATGAAATGCGGGCAACCAGCGGCGAAGCCAGTGGTCGAAGGTCAGGAGATCTACGCGATCGCGGCGCCGCTACGCCAGCACAAAGGGATGACCCCCGGGGTTGTGTTACGCGTCGGGCCTCGCGCGATCGACTCCGACTTCCGGTTAGCGATCGGCGGCGCCGGCGGTCCGGTGTTCACCGGTGATGGCGCATTACTGGGAATCACATCGGTGGTTGACGAGAAGGATACGACTGCCCGAGGCGACTTGAAGATCATTCGTGCCGAGCACGCGTGCGAGGTCGTCGCGACTGCACAGAAGGTCAAGGATGTGGCGCCGCCTGACGCGAGCCATTTGCCGGTGGAACCTACCCGGCCATTTCCTCCAGACGCGATCAAGGAGATCGTCCAGCGCCGCGCAGGCAGTCTTAATCCGTATCAGATGGCTTCCGCGGACTTCGATATCGGCTTCATCACACCGGTGCTGGTGTATGGGGCGCAGTATCAGGCGGAGCAGGCGAGCAAACGAGATCGGAACGACCGCGGCAGACGCCCGGAGGATGCCGCACCGGCGCTCTTGCGGCCGCAAATGGATTTCGCAAATTGGTCGGAGTACGTGGCAGATGTTCCCCCTGTACTCATGATCCGCGTGACGCCGAAGTTCGAAGAAGGTTTCTGGACGAAAGTCGCCCGCGGAGCGGCTCAGACGCAGGGGATGGCCATCCCGGCGATCAAGCGATTCAAGTCTGGATTTGGCCGCCTGCGCGCGTTCTGCGGGGAGGCGGAAGTCACGCCAATCCATCCGTTCAAGCTGGAACAGAATGTCTCGGACACGAATACCGTCGTCGAAGGCCTGTACGTATTCGACCCAGGGGCGCTCGGGCCCGAGTGCGCCAGCGTCAAACTCACGCTCTACTCGGTGAAGGAACCGGACAAAGCGGACACACGCGTTGTCGATCCCAAATTGATCCAGCAGATCTGGAGCGATTTCGCACCATATCGTGGAAGCCAGTAGCGCAGCCCTTCAGGGCTGCCGTGGCATCAATGACCTGCTGTGGGCAGGAAATAGAACAGGATTGCGATCATCGCGTAAACGAGCATCAACTGGACGCCCTTGTACCAGTTCGACCGCCCATCGCCGGACACGATCGCCGCGATCAACACAGCCAGGAACAAGACCCCGATTTCAGCCCGGCTGAACGAAAGCTCCAGCGGCTGGGGCGCCACCCAACCACTCGCGAGCACCAGAGCCGGCGCGACAAACAGCGCGATTTGGATGCTGCTGCCCATCGCAATGCCGATCGTCAGATCCAGTTTGTTCTTGCGCGCCATCGCGATCGCGGATCCACTTTCGGCCGCTCCACCGATGACGGCGAGAAACACAATCCCAATGAATACTTCCGACATGCCGAGTGCCGTGCCCGTGCCTTCGGCGGCTCCGACGAGAATTTCACTCATCCACGCGGCGAGAACCGACGCGCCGACGAGGCTGCCGACCGCTCGTCCGACACTCCATTGCGGTCCTTCGTGCCCGTGTTCCACTTCACTCACCGTCACGCTCTTGAAGTAGTCGGGGTGTGTCTTCAGCAAGAACACGAGATAGAGCACGTAGGCCGCGAGGAGCACGAATGCCGTGCCCAGATTGACGAGTTTTTCCGCGTGAATCGTACCTTCCGGTGAGAAGAATCGATTGAACGCGCTTGGAACGCCCAGGCTCACCGCGGAGATGAGCATCATCGAGCTGTAAAGCCGGGCGGCGCTCGCGTTGTACTCCTGGGTGTGTTGCCGCAGACCACCGAGAAAAAACGCCACACCAGTCGCAAGCATCAGGTTGGCGAGGATCGACCCGATGATCGACGCACGCACCATGTCGAAAAACCCGGCCTTGAGTGCGACCAGGGCGATGATCAATTCCGGAGCGTTGCCAAAGGTCGCGTTCAGCAGACCGCCAATCGCGTCTCCGGTACGCGTGGCGATCTGTTCGGTCGACAACACGATCAGGCGTGCGATGGGGACAATGGCGAGCGCGGCCGAGAAGAAAAGCACCGGATCCGGCGCATGCATGTATTCCAGCGCCAGGGAAACTGGAATGAACACAAGGAGCCAGTTGATCGACGGTTTGAGCGAGAAGGACGTGCTCACCGCTGGACCGTCGCTCCGGCCGGAGATTCATACAGCCGGCTGCCGACGGTGAGGAAGAAGGCCGTCGACCATCCGCACATCAGAATTCCCGTGAGGGCTTCAATGGCCCCGACGAGCCGCCATTCCGGGGGTAGCACGAGATCACCGTATCCAGTCGTCGTGTAGGTCACCGCGCTGAAGTAGACGGCCGTCTGGAATGCAGGCATTGCGCCCTTGAAGAAATAGAACCCGGCCCACACGACGATTTCGAAGAGGTGCATCACCACAATCCAGGCGGCGACGAGAATGAACAGCCACGTGCCCGCCCAGAATCCCGGGAACTCCGGGTGCCGCCGGATTCGCCCAAGGGCCCAGGTCACGCCACTGGCGTGGATGACCACGCAAAGTCCCATCAGACACCCTGCGAACAGCAGTTTCGTGATCATCGGCTTGATCGCGTGCTGAGCTGGCCTAGCAGAGTGCGTGCCTGACCGACGAAAGGGTAGAAAAACAGACGAAGTCGTTGCGCGCAAAGCGCTTCGCCTGATATGGCACGTCACGCGGGAGAGTGGCGGCCTCCGCCCGGCCGGAGGGTGTTATCCTCGCCGGAGATGTCGCTCGAAGTAGGTACTCGGATTGGAGCGTACGAGATCACCGGGCTTCTCGGGTCCGGCGGAATGGGGGACGTGTATCGAGCGCACGACGCCAAGTTACAACGTGATGTCGC
>Ga0075425_100009805_pt1 | contig 10195 bp, 8 predicted proteins | sample SoiMethybrSBSTD4_FD_75300 | JGI IMG/M metagenome (GOLD analysis project Ga0075425, IMG submission 75300) | Bulk soil microbial communities from a Populus tree surrounding site in Tennessee, USA - Soil MetaG P. TD hybrid SBSTD4 | ecosystem: Environmental > Terrestrial > Soil > Tree plantation...
GAAGAAAGTAAAGGCCGGAAAGTAAGCCGGAAGTAGCGGGCCCGGCTCAGCGCAGCCGCTTGGGCGCCAGCAGGCGCGCGGCGCGCCCGCGCAACTCCCGGTAGTAGACGAGCTCGCCTCCCTCGGTGATGGTGGCGCCCTGTGCGGGCAGGAACAGCGTGACGAGCAGCGCCGGACGGCCGCGCGGCGAGCGCAGCACCGTGAAGCTCGGATTCGCGAACGCGGTCGAGCCGTGGTGGGTCTTGATGTTCAGCTGCTCGGCGCGGCCCGCGTTGCGGTCGTAGAGGAAGACCCGCCAGGACCCGAAGTCGTGGAGCCGGAACTGGACCTCGTGGATGCTGAAGCGCCCGCCGGGAAGGCTCGCGAAGTCGCGGTCGCCGATGTTCCCGGCTGGATGGAAGGCCTCGAGCAGCCGGTTCGCGCGACCGTCCACATGGGCCGACCAGGACGAGAAGTTGCGCAGCACGCCGCCTGCCTGGCGGTCAACCTGGCAGTCGCGGAAGAAATGGAACCCGACCTTGATGGTCGAGCGGCCGATGCCGCCCCGGTCGCGCACCGAGTAGATGTTCGGGGTGCCCTCAGCGCACTTGGAGAGGCTTCGGGGCGCCTGGAAGTTCCGGTCCGAGGCGCCCGCCAGCAACGCCGTCACCGACGCGTAATGACGGAACCCGAGGCAATTCCCGCCCGGGCCGGTACCGGTGCAGCCGCTGTCCCGCTCGTCCGCAAGTACGAAGCCGCCCCCGGGCGTAGCCGCCAGCGTCGGCTGCGAGGCGTGCACGTCGAGGTCGGCGACGTGCACCCACGTGAGCAGATTGGTGGACCGGGCGAGCTTCACCGTGAAGACGCCCTGGCGCAGCACGTGGTACACGCCCAGGTAGCCGCCCTTCGGGTTCTCGATCACCTTGAGCGTGTCGAGGCTCGCCCCCTCGTTGTCGCGGGCGCCGTAGCGGTAGGCGGTCGCCTGGGTCACGTTTTCGATGGACGAGCGCAGCACGGACTCCGCGGAGCGGGCGTCGGCGCCGCACGCGGCCATCAGCGCGGCCGTCAGTGCGCACAGGAGAGCGAGCGAAAGGCTAGCTGCTTGCCGCGTGGTCGATCTCGGCGAAACCTCGCTCAAGCCGCACACCGTACCGTGCCGCTGCGGCCTCGAGGTCGTAGAGATCGATGACGTCCGAGCCGAGGTCTTCGGCGACCGCGCGCACGGCGTCGGTCTGCCGCCTGGTCCAGCGCTCGTAGATCGAGAGTGCCTCGACCTGGACCCATTCGGCGCGGATCCCGTCCGCGTGCACCTCGATGTTGCCCCACGCCGTGACGATCCCCGACACACCGCGGTAGTCGATGGTGGGGAACTCGTAGTCGGGCTCGTGCGAGGCATAGAACCCGCAGGTGCATCCGGACGCCGGCGCCTCGTGTGGAGGATGGTGCCGGTGCTCGGCGCGGCAGTCCGCCCGCTGCATGGGGTCGAGCCAGAAGACGGGCTCGTATACCGAGCGGAGGCGACCGTCCACGATCCTCCAATTCCTGAATGCAACCACCGGATCGATCAGATCGGGCGCCTCGACGCCGTCCCCGGGCGCAAAGAGGGGAGCGTCGAGCTGCTCGCTCAAGTCGTGCGCCTCGGCGGTGCCGGCGACTGGGTGGGCTGCGGGGGTGCGGACTTCCGCTTGCGTGGGGAGAGCCTCACCGGCTCGACCACGATCCTGCGGGAGCGACCTCGATTGGTCGCCTTGATCGAAGCCTTGCTGCTCATCTCGAACTCTGTTTAGCGGTATCGGCCGCTCTGTGCGCCACCTTGACGCCCTCTTCTCTCTTTTTGACGCTTCCTAGCGTAATAAACACTTCTTTTCGGCCTGTGAAGCGGGTGTTATGGACCCGTTACCAGTCTGTGACTACTTCACGCACACGGCGCCGGCCACGTAGGGCTGCGGCGTCGCGCTCAGGTTCTTGACGCCGACGTCCCAGGTGCGGCCGTTCTTCGGGTCCGGCAGGGAATCGGACATCACGACCTGGCCGAGGCCCTCCTGCGTCGAGGGTCCGAAGAAGGCCGAGATCGCGTGCGGGGTCTTCTTGGGACACCGGATCACAAAGCCGTCCTCCGCGCTTGGTGGAGCGGTGCCCGTGCCCGCCACATATTTGACCCTCAGGCCCGAGGACTTGGACACGAATCCCTTCATACGCAGGTGGCCGGCGCCGGCGGCGGTGGCAACCGGGTGCGGCGGATCGTCGTCGCCGAGCGCGGGGATCGCGAGACCCACCAGCGCTGCGCCCGCCAGCAGGCCGACCAGCGCCGGCAAGGCGCGTCCGAAAATACTTCTTGGATACGGCGGCGAAGCCGCCCGCTTTTTTCTGGAGACGGCCGTCAGGCCGGCTCTCCGGGTGAGATACGGCGGCGAAGCCGCCCGCTTTTTCAATGGAATCCCCCCCCGAGGATCTTCCGGCGCCCCACTGGCGCCGCGGGAGCCGATTCTATGCGGCGGGTGCGCCCTCGCGCAGGGCCGCGAGCGACTCGGCAAGGCGGCGTGCACCCTCGTCCGCCTGCTCGGGCGTGACGGCCGAATAGGCCAGCCGGAGCGCGTTCGAGCCACCCTCGATCATGAAGTCGCGTCCCGGCACGAAGGTGACGCCGCGCTCGGCGGCGAGCGTGTGCAGCTCGGACGTGTCCACCTCCTCGGGGAGCTCGACCCAGAGGAAGTAGCCGCCCTCGGGCAGCACGAAGCGGGCGTCCTCGCCGATGTAGCCGCGCAGGCCCTCGGCGAGCGCGTCACGGCGTGCCCGCAGCGCCTGCTTGACGGTCGCGATCGACTCCTCGATCGCGCCCGAGCGGCAGAACTCGTAGACGATCGCCTCCGAGAGCATGTTGGGGGAGATGTAGGTGTTGACGGCGGCCCGCGTGATCGTCGCGATCAGGTCCGGCGGGCCGATCAGGTAACCGACCCTCACCCCGGGCGCGATCGTCTTGGAGAAGGAGCTCGCGTAGACGATGCGGTCCCCGGTGTCGAGCTCGAGCATCCGCGGCAGGATCTCGCCGTCGAAGCGAAGCTCTGCATACGGGTCGTCCTCGAAGATCAGGAAGTCGTGCTCGGCGGCCAGCTCGAGCAGGCGGCGGCGCTTGGCGAGCGACAGCGTGCAGCCGGCCGGGTTGTGGAAGTTGGGGATCGTATGGATGAAGCCCGGGCGCGCGCCCCCCGCGAGGCTCTCCTCGAGCGCACCGATGTCGAGCCCGTCACTCTGCAGCGGGAGCGCGAGCAGGTCCGCACCGCGCTCGTCCAGCGCCAGCAGCGTGCGGTCGTAAGATGGCGCCTCGACGACCACGGGCTGGCCTGGCTCGACCAGCTCGTCGAACAGCATCACCCCGGCCTGCAGCGAGCCGTTCGTGACCAGCACGCGCTCGGGTTCGACCTGGTGGCGGTCGGCGATCCACTGGCGAAGCGGGGCGTAGCCCGACCCCACGCCGTAGCCAAGGGCACCCTTGGCGTCCTCGCCCAGGATGCGCTGAGCCGCCTCGCGGAGCGTCGTCGCGGGCATGATGTCGGCGCTGGGCGCGCCGCGCGCGAAGCTGATCGGCTCGGGGCTCGCCATGCAGCAGCAGGATAAAGGAGAGCGGTGGGTGGCCTACGCGCGCGCTAGGCGCGCGTTCCCGCGGTATCGGCGGCGATCTGCGCGACCTCGGTGGGGTTCTTCCCGACCCGCACGCCCCTCGCCTCGAGCGCCTCGGCCTTTGCCTGCGCCGTGCCCGAGGACCCGGAGATGATCGCCCCGGCGTGTCCCATGCGCTTGCCGGGCGGCGCGGTGAATCCGGCGATGTAGGCGATCACCGGCTTCGAGACGTGCTCCGCGATGTAGTCGGCGGTCTTCTCTTCCTCGTCGCCACCGATCTCGCCGCACATCACGATCAGCTCCGTCTGCTCGTCGTTCTCGAACAGGTCGATCACGTCGATGAAGGAGCTTCCGATCACGGGATCGCCGCCGATGCCGACGATCGTCGAGTTGCCGAAGCCGAGCTGGGCCAGCTCGTTCCCGATCTGGTAGGTGAGCGTGCCGGACCGGGACACGAGGCCGATGCCGCCCTCGGAGAAGAAGTGCGCCGGGATGATCCCGACGTTCGCCTTGCCCGGCGAGAGCACGCCCGGGCAGTTGGGCCCGATCAGCCTTGAGTCCGTGGTCAGCAGGTGGTTGTACACGCGCAGCATGTCGTGTGCGGGGATGCCTTCGGTGATGCAGATGATCGTCTCGATGCCCGCGTCGGCGGCCTCGAAGATGGCGTCGGCGGCGAACGGGGGCGGCACGAACACCATGCCGGTGTTGGCCCCCGTCTCGGCGACGGCCTCGTGCATGGTGTCGAAGACGGGCACGCCCTCGACGTCCTGGCCGCCTTTCCCCGGGGTCACGCCGGCGACGAGGTCGGTCCCGTACTCGCGGTCGCGGAGCCCGTGGAAGCGGCCCTCGCGGCCGGTCAGGCCCTGCACGACCAGCTTGGTGCCCTGGTCGACGAGGATGGCCACTACGCGGGAGCCCCCGACTTCGCCAGCTCGACCACCATGTCGGCCGCCTCCAGCATGGTCTTGGCGGGGTGCAGCTGGGGCGCGTCGGCCTCGGCCAGGATCTTGCGGCCCTCGACGTCGTTGGTCCCGTCCAGGCGGACCACGATCGGCACGTTCACCTCGATCTCCTCGAGCGCCTGGAGGATTCCTCTGGCGACCTCGTCGCCGCGCGTGATCCCGCCGAAGATGTTGAAGAGCACGGCCCTCACCTGGTCATCGGAAAGCAGAACCTCGAGGGCCTGGACGATCTCCTCGGCCTTCGCGCCACCGCCCACGTCGAGGAAGTTCGCGGGCCGGCCGCCGGCCTGGGCCACCACGTCGAGGGTCGACATCACGAGGCCCGCGCCATTTCCGAGGATGCCGATGTCGCCGCCGAGCTTCACGTACGTGATGCCCCGCTCCTTGGCCATCTGCTCCTGGGGGTCCTCGGCCGAGAGGTTCCGCATCTCGGCCACCTCGGGCTGCCGCCCGAGCGCGTTGTCGTCGACCGAGACCTTCGCATCCAGCGCCACCACCTCGCGGTCCGAGGTGACGATCAGCGGATTGACCTCGATCAGCATCGCATCCAGCTTCACGAACGCGTTGTAGAGCTTGGCGAGCATCTGTCCCACCGGCCTGATGACGTCCGGGTCGATGCCGCTCTCATATGCGAGCCGCCGCCCTTGGAAGGGAAGGAATCCAACCAGTGGGTCGACGTGGAGTCTCGCGATCGCGTCCGGATGCTCCTCGCTGATCTGCTCGATGTCCATGCCGCCCTGGGACGACAGCATCACCAGCGGCTGCTTGGCTCCCCGGTCGAAGACGACCGCGGCGTAGTACTCCGAGGCGATGTCGGACGCGCGTTCCACCCACAGCTCGTGCACGGTGAGCCCGCGGATGTCCATGCCGAGGATCGCCTCGGCGTGCGCCTCCGCCTCGTCCGCGTCCTTGGCGATCTTGATGCCGCCCGCCTTGCCGCGGCCGCCGATCTGGACCTGCGCCTTGACCACCACCGGGAAGCCGAGTTCCTCGGCCGCCTGACGCGCGTCCTGAGGAGTGACGGCTCGTTTTCCCTCGGGCACAGGTACTCCGTATTTGGAGAAAACCTGTTTTCCCTGGTATTCGAGAAGATCCACGATGCCCGGCCGGGCTAGGATGTCCGACCGGCGCGGCAGGCTATCAGCAAAGCGAAGTGGAGGCGCGTGGCTCTACCGAAGAACGTCACATTCGTGAGCCTCGAGGTCTACGGCACCCTGATCGATTGGGAGACCGGGATCTACGAGGCCTTTCAACGCGAGGCCGAGAAAGACGGCTTCACGATCGACAGGGACCAGCTGATCCCTCTGTTCATGGAGACTCAGCAGGAGATCATGTCGGGCTCGTACGAGCTCTATGCCGAGGTGCAGCGGCGCACGGCCGTGCGCGTCGCCGAGCAACTCGGCTGGGAGCTGGAGCCGGTCCGATCGAGCTTCCTGCCCAACAGCATTCCGTCCTGGCCGCCCTTCCGGGACACGAATGCGCTGCTCGAGCGGCTCAAGAAGAAGTTCCAGATCGGCCTCATCTCGAACATCGACGACAAGCTCCTGGGCGCCACTCGCCGGCATTTCCGCGTCGACTTCGATCTGGTCGTGACCGCCCAGCAGGTGCGAAGCTACAAGCCGGACCCCGCCCACTTCAAGGAGTGCAAGCGCCGCATCGGCTCGAAGACGCGGTGGGTGCACATCGCCACCGGCCTCGAGACGGACGTGCTCCCCTGCATCAAGCTGAAGACGCCCGTGATCTGGGTGGACCGGCACAAGCAGGGCTTCCCGGCGGGCCAGCGCGGCAGGCCGACCGAGATAACCAAGGACCTGCGCTCGGCGGTCAAGTTGCTAGGCGCCTAGTTATTTAATCAGCGCTATCGGGTCGCCGGCCGCGATCGCGGCGCCCTCGCTCACGCTCAGTTCCTCGACCTTGCCGGCCACCGGGGCCGTGATCTCGTTCTCCATCTTCATCGCCTCGATCACGCAGATCACGGCGCCCGCCTCGACCTCCTGGCCCTTCGCGACGGCCACCTTCAGCACGGTGCCCTGGAGCGGGGAGGTGAGGTTGCCGCTGGCACCGTCGGCGCCCGCGCCCGATCGCTCCCGGCGCGGCGCGGGGCGCGGCCCGCTCGAGTTCGAGCCGGGGGCGCCCGCGCCGGCGATCGGCGGCGGCCCGATCACCTTCACGGCGAAGCGGCGGTCGTTGACCTCGACGGTGTAGTCGCGCTCGAGCTTCTCCGCCTCCTCCTCGACAGTAGCGGGGGCGGGTGGCTCGGGGGGCGCGAGCGCCTTCAGCCATTTCGCGTCCTCGACCAGGTCCCGGCAGGTCTCCCCCCGGTGCCACTGCTCCGATCGCAGGAGCGCTTTGTGGAACGGGATCAGCGTGGTCACACCGCCAATCTCGAACTCCTCGAGCGCGCGCAGCATCCGCGCCGTGGCGGCCTCGCGGTCGCGGTCCCACACGACGAGCTTCGCGACCATGGGGTCGTAGAGGGGGGTGATCTCGCCTCCGGCCTCGACGCCCGAGTCGACTCGCACCCCCGGGCCCCCGGGCTCCCGGTAGGAGGTGATGGTGCCGGGCGCGGGCGCGAACTTCTTGTGGGCGGCCTCGGCGTTGATCCGGCACTCGATCGACCAGCCGCGCAGCTTCACGTCCTCCTGCGCGACGGACAGCGGCTCGCCGGCCGCGATCCGGATCTGCTCGCGCACGAGGTCGATGCCGGTGGCCATCTCGGTGACGGTGTGCTCGACCTGGATGCGGGTGTTCATCTCGAGGAAGAAGTACTCCGGCTCGGAGTCCCCGTCGCGGGCCAGGAGACCCTCGATCGTGCCCGCCGAGCGGTAGCCGATCGCCTGCGCCGCGTCGGTCGCGATCTTCCCGATTCGCTCGCGAAACTCGGGGTCGACCCCCGGAGCCGGGGTCTCTTCGACCAGCTTCTGGTGCCGCCGCTGGACCGAGCAGTCTCGTTCGCCGAGGTGAACCACGTTGCCGTGCGCGTCGGCCAGCACCTGCACCTCCACATGGCGCGGGTCCTCGAGGTACCGCTCCAGGTACACGGTCGGGTCCGAGAAGAACTTCTCGCCTTCCCGTGAGGCGCCCTCGAGCGCCTTCTCGAGCTCGTCCTCGGAGCGGGCCACCCGAAACCCCTTCCCCCCTCCGCCGCCGGCGGCCTTGACCGCCACCGGATAGCCGATCTCCTTGGCAATCGGCTTCGCCTCCTTCAGGGACGAGACCGGCTCGGTCGTGCCCGGCACGATCGGGACGCCGGCCGCCTTCATCAGCTCGCGGGCCCGGGTCTTCGATCCCATCGCCTCGATCGCCTTCGCGGGCGGCCCGATGAACACGATTCCCGCCTTCTCGCAGGTTTTCGCGAAGGCGGCGTTCTCGGCGAGGAATCCGTAGCCCGGATGAATCGCCTCCGCCCCCGCCTGCGCGGCGACCTCGAGAAGTCTTTCGACGTTTAAGTAACTCTCGGGCGCGGGGCCCGGCCCGAGCAGATAGGACTCGTCCGCCTCGCGCACGTGGGGCGCCTCGCGGTCGACCTCCGAGTAGACCGCCACGGAGGCGATTCCGAGCTCCCTGAGGGCGCGCATCACACGCACCGCGATCTCGCCGCGGTTCGCGACCAGGACCTTGCCGAACATCGGCGCGGATGTTAAAGGGAGCGGAGAACGGCCACTGGAGACAGACCGGGGCCCGCCGCTTGGGCGGGCCCCGAATCTCCGAGGCGCTCCGTCTGGGTAACCGGCGCCTCCCTTGTGTGATGACCTGGAACGGGGCTACAGCCTCCTGCCTGCCCTGTCCCGTCAGCTCATCGCTGCTCTATAGACATCACTCCTTCGTGGTTTCTTCCGTGTGCGTAATCCACAGACGGCCTACCCGTCCCTTTCTTGCGCCCATCCCTAGCACCCCAGGCAGGGGGCAAACTGCGTCTTTGCCTTGACCTTGCCCTTCTTGGCTGACCGCTTCCGGTTCTTCTTGTGCTTCTTCTTGACGGCCTTCTTGGCCTTGGCAGTGGCCTGAACCTTCCCGCCTGCCTGCGGGGTCGTGTTGTACACGTAGTACACCACCGTGACGTTGGGCGGAGTGGTCGGCTGCGTGATCGTGCCGCCGCCACAGCCGGTCGCAGAGCCCAGTCCAGCAGCCTGCGTCTGGCAGTTCGCCTGGCTCGTGGTGTTGCCGTTCGTGGCGTTTGCGGTCGTCGTCGCGTTGTTGCTCTGCGTGACGTTGCCGTTGAAGCACCGGTTGCAGTACACGACAGTCGGGTTGTAGCTGTTCGACTGGTTCGTGTTGGCGTCGGCGCTTGCGTGCTGGTCCGTGTCGTTGTGGTTGACGCCGATCTGCGTCTGGTCGACGTCGTTGCCCGAGCCGTTCCCGGTGTTGTTGCCGCCGGTCGCGCTCTGGGACTGGTTGTTGCCCTGCGTGGTGCCGTTGGTGTTGCCGGACGTGGCGGTCGTCGTACCCGTGTTCGACTGGTTGACGTCGCCGTTGAAGCACCGGTTGCACCAGCCACCCACTGTCGGGTTGAAGCTGTTGCTCTGGTTGGTGTTCGCGTCCGCGTCGGCGTGCTGGTCGGTCTCGTTGCCGTTTGCGGCCAGCTGGGTCTGGTCCGTGCTGGGCTCGTTGCAGCCACAGCTCGGGTTCTGCGGGCTCTGCGGGTCATTCTGCACCGACTGACCGGTCAGGCCACCCGCCGCGGGGCCGTTGCTCCCCAGGGCAGCGGGGCTCGAGTCCCAAGGGGCGCTCGGGCCGTTGCTGTTGTCCTGGTTCGTGTTGGCGTCCGCGTCGGAGTGCTGGTCGGTCTCGTTGCCGTTCAGGCCGGCCTGCTCCTGCTCGACGTCGTTTCCTGACCCGTTGCCGCTGTTGTCGCCACCGGTCGCGGTCTGGCTCTGGGTGTTGCCCTGAGTCGTCCCGTTCCCGTTGGTGGCGTCCGCCGACGTGGTGCCGTCGTTCGACTGCGTCACGTCGCCGTTGGTGCCGCCCTCGCCGCACCCGCACGGGTCGCGCTTGACCACGTCACCAGAGCCGTTGCTGTTGCTCTGGTTGGTCTCGGCGTCCGCGTCGGCGTGCTGGTCGGTCTCGTTGAGGTTGGCAGCCGCCTGGTCCTGGTCAACGTCGTTCCCGGAGCCGTTGCCGGTGTTGTTGCCACCGCCGCTGGTCTGGGTCTGGGCGTTGTCCTGGCCCGTCGTGTTGCCGTTCGAGGCCGTCCCGGTCGTCTCACCCGTGTTGTCCTGGGTGACGTCGCCGTTGGTCACGGAGCACCCGCAGCCATCCTCACGCACCAGCGCCGGCGCCGGGCCGCCGCCCGAGCCGTTGCTGTTGCTCTGGTTGGTCTCTGCGTCCGCGTCGGCGTGCTGGTCGGTCTCGTTGCCGTTCAGGGCCAGCTGCTCCTGCTCGACGTCGTTTCCTGACCCGTTGCCGGTGTTGTCGCCACCGCCGGCGGTCTGGCCCTGGGTGTTCCCCTGGGTCGTCGAGTTGTCGTTCGCGGAGCCGGCCGTGGACGTGCCGTCGTTCGTCTGGGTCACATCACCGTTGGTGAGGTGGCTGCCAGACGTCCCGTTGTAGTTGTCCTGATTCGTGTTGGCGTCGGCGTCGGAGTGCTGGTCGGTCTCGTTGAGATTCGCACCAGCCTGCTCCTGGCTGACGTCGTT
>Ga0075425_100009807_pt1 | contig 10194 bp, 10 predicted proteins | sample SoiMethybrSBSTD4_FD_75300 | JGI IMG/M metagenome (GOLD analysis project Ga0075425, IMG submission 75300) | Bulk soil microbial communities from a Populus tree surrounding site in Tennessee, USA - Soil MetaG P. TD hybrid SBSTD4 | ecosystem: Environmental > Terrestrial > Soil > Tree plantation...
AAGCGCGTTAATGGCTCAGATCCGAATGCATTACCGCGCGCACCGTCGACTGGCCGCGGGGCCGAAAGGCGCTGAAAAGAACATGAATTAGGCGAGTGACGGGATCAGTACGCGCATTCTCGATCACTCCGCAGAGCCTGGAGCGCTAGCAGCGAGCGGACTGGGTACCTCTGACAAAGAAACAGCAACGCTGTAACAAAGCCTCCCCCCGACCTGGCGTACTGCGCTTCCCATGCCATGTTGCTTGTGGTTGAGGGCGATCGGGGTTGTTGGCCCGGCACCGTCTGGTCGAGCCTTGGGCATTTGCGCCATTCCTCCCGCACCGCCGCCTCGCAACGCGATGCCTGCTCCGCCTCGCGCAATCCGGACCCAAGCAAGATAACATTTGGACGGCGAGCGACCCAAGACGCGCGCAAGACGCATCATGTCGCCTGCAGCCGCATGAGTGGCTCGCCCATGCGGATTTTGGCACCAGCACAGACGTTTGCGGACAAGTCGAAACCCTGAGGGGCGAGCACGATGATCGTCGATCCATGCTCGAACCAACCCATCTCTTGCCCCTTGCGGAATACGACGCGGCATTGGATAGGTGGCGATGAATACCGCCTCGGATCTACGATCAATTCCAGGAAGCGAAGACGGATGCCGGCAACAAGGATGGCGGCTACGGGCACGAGCGTGATGCGCCGATCATGCCCTCGCAACGTCGTTTGTATGACAACGCGCTCATTTTTACAGTAAAGGCGTTCAACACGCCGAAGCGCGACCGGATTGACGTTCCAGGCATCGCCCCAGATGTGCGTGATTTGTTCCACGAGGCAATCGTGCGGAGCGTGAAAGCGATGGTACATTCCGGCGGTCAATCGCAAGGTGACGTAGCATCCACCGCTGTAGAAGTCTGCTAGCTTGCGATCTAGGAGCAGCTCTTCCAACTCATATCCGGACCCCTTGACCTGCATCAGCACGGTGCCGGCGATGGCTCCGCACGTCCCTACGATCGCATCGCAGGGACTAACGAGCGTATTGGGGTCCTGGTCGAGCGGGCGGCTTCCTTCCCTGAGCTCGCGGATGAAGCAGTCGTGTAGACTGACAAACTTCGTCTTCTTTGCGTCGCTCAAATCGACATCGCAGAAGAAGCGCCAAATGGCGATCGAAATGTCCCTAATGAGCGGCCGTTCGATCTTGCTGAACCAGCCCATAAGGCGCGTGGCCAAGCGCCTGGGGATTCGATTCGTCAATGCGAAGTTGAGGCGGTCTTGTTGGAGCATCCTGGCCACGAGAAATCGCACTGTCATCTGCTGTCACAGTTCTTCGGGTAGATTTCGCTGTCATGGATTCGCGATACGCCACCCTCACGCTCTACGCCCTTGGCGCAACCGCTGCTATTGCTGCGTTGCACGCCACCAAATCGCGCCTTTACCTCACGCGTGCGAAGCACCCCTCCCTCGGTGGTCACGCGCGCCTGGCCCGTCGCATCGCTTCGCTGGTCCCCTACTATGCCTTTGGCGAGGAAGAGTTTTTCCATTCCGATGGGGCTCCCGAAGAAATCGCCAGTCGCCGCCGACACGCGTTCACGCGATTGGCCCAGCTCTATGCAACGCGCTTTTCTCAGACACGCCGGCTTACTGTAAAGGTGCGCGAAGATATCTCTGATCTCCAGTTCACCGACGCCTACCGCGTCCCCTTCCAGTACAGCCGACATGTGCGCGAGCATTTGCGCGCCGGCGCCTTCCTTCAATCGTCTGGTGGTGTGATGGTTGCCGATCTGGACGGCAACCGCTTTTTCGACCTGGCGGGTTCCTACGGCGTCAACGTCTTTGGCTACGACTTCTACAAGGCGTGCATAGAGCAGGGAGCCGAGCGGGTCCGCGACCTCGGTCCGGTGCTCGGCGCCTATCACCCCGTGGTTGCCTACAATGTGGCGCGCTTGAAGGAGATTTCGCGCCTGGACGCGGTTTCCTTTCATATGTCCGGCACCGAGGCCGTCATGCAGGCGGTCCGGCTTGCCCGCTATCACACGCGGCGCACGCACCTGGTGCGCTTCTGCGGCGCTTATCATGGTTGGTGGGGGGACGTGCAGCCGGGCATCGGCAATCCGCTGCCGGCTCGCGAGACCTACACTCTTGCGGAAATGTCGCAGGCTACACTGCGCGTCTTGCGCACGCGGCGCGACATTGCCTGCGTCCTCATCAATCCCATCCAGGCTCTCCATCCCAATCTGTCCCCGCCGTCGGACTCCGCACTCGTTGACAGCAGCCGCTGTGCACACTTTGACAAAGCGGCCTACTCCAACTGGCTTTACGAGCTGCGCAAGATCTGCAGCGAACGGGACATAGCACTCATTTTTGATGAGATTTTCCTGGGCTTTCGACTGGCGCCAGGGGGTGCCCAGGAATATTTCGGGGTGCGGGCCGATCTCGTTACGTACGGTAAGACCCTCGGGGGTGGCCTGCCAATCGGCGTTGTCTGTGGCCGGAAGGACCTCATGAAGCGCTACCACGAAGATCGGCCGGCGGACGTGTGTTTTGCGCGCGGCACCTTCAATGCGCACCCGAGCGTCATGGGGGCCATGCACGAGTTCCTGACGCGTCTCGATACGCCTGAGGTGCAGACGCGCTACGAAAACCTCGAGGAAACGTGGAACGACCGTGCTCGGTATCTGAACCACCGACTGGCGCAAGAGCGCCTGCCGGTTCGGATTGCAAACATGTCCTCGGTCTGGACCGTCTGCTACACCGAGCCCTCGCGCTATAATTGGATGTTGCAGTATTACCTCCGCGCCGAAGGTTTGGCATTGAGTTGGATCGGCACGGGCCGCATCATCTTCAGCCTCAATTACACAGAGCAGGATTTTGCGGCCGTCGCCGACCGCTTCGTGGTGGCCGCCAAGGCCATGCAGGATGACGGTTGGTGGTGGGTCGATGCACGGCCGCGTTCGATCAAGGCCCAGATCCTGCGCGAGATAATCGCCCATTCCTGGCATCGCCGACGCGCGCCGACGACCGCACCAACTCCCACACCGACCTAGCGTGGCTCCTGCCGAGGCTCGCCCTCCTTGTGCGGCTCGGTCTGCCCGTGGCGAACGTGCCACATCGGATCGAGCAACTCCCCGCGCATGAGGTGGAAGGGCGCCCGGTAGTAGAGCATGATGTCGTGGAACGGGTCCGTGAGGATCTTGGTCATCCACACGAGGCCTGTCTGCACGTCCTGGAGAAAGAACAGGTGGACGGTGCGGAAGATGAGGCCGCCGAGCCCAATGGCCAACCACATCAAGGCGACGTTGTGCATGAACTCTGCGGTCGTGGCATGTGGTTCGAACAACCGCAACAGGCTTGGGTCTACGTACAAGATGAGTGGCGATGCGGCCCAGATCATCATCAGCACGACCTTGCGCTGCAAGTTGTAACCGACCTTGATCTCTTCCTTGTGCTCGTGCGTCGTGTCGTTGACCTCGTCGTAGTCCTTGGGCTCGAAGAAGAAGTGACCAATCTGCCGACTCGTCATCCCCACCAACCATGCCAATAACACGGCGGCGGCTGGATTTTTGAAGACAAGCAGGTATGCACACAAGAAGCTCGAAGCACTCAATAGGTGTAGCGTTTGATTGATGCGGCTGTGGTGGTAGTAGCGATGGTCATCCCAGCGCTGCTGTTTCAATTCCTCGAGAAAGCTCTTCATCCTGTTCTGGCCCCGTAAGTTTATTCGGATGACTGGAAACGCACGGATTAGCTCTTCAAGCGCTCAGTCGCGCCGACAGTTCAGCCTGTGCACCGCCGTAGTCGTCGAGTTTGCGAAAGCGAATGAGCGAGAAATGACCAAGCGGCGGCATGGGCCGTCGCTCGACAAGGTGCACCTTGTGTGGGGTGCTCTCGACCCATTGCGCGAATCGCTCCCACGGAAACTCGGAGCGCCAGCCGAGCTTGTTGGCGACGGGCTGAAACAGGTGTTCAAACACGCGGCGAGGCCCCGCGTCGGCACCCACCCGATTGAGCAGGACGATCTCTCCGCCGGGCTTGAGGACACGTGCAAACTCATCGAGCGCAATCTCAGGATGGGGCACGGTGTTGACGACATATTGCGCCACCACAACATCGAACGAGGCATCCGGAAAATCCAGGCGCTCGGCGTCCATGACGGCGAGACGTTCGACATTGTTGAGTCGCCTCCCGGCGACGCGGCGACGTGCCTTCAGCAGCATGTGCGCGGAGAGATCGATTCCGAACACGCGGCTGCGCTCGGAATAATAGGGCAACGAAATTCCGGTGCCGACGCCGACCTCGAGGATTCGCCCGCCAACGCGTTCGCTGGCAGCAATCGCCGCCCGTCGACCTCGTTCGAATACCGCACCAAACACCAAATCATAGACGGGCGCCCATCGCGCATAGACCTTGGCGACAGCGTCTCTGTCGATATCGGTAGTCATCATGTCAGCCGCAGCTCCCCCATGTTCCGGCAGCACCTTGTGTGGCGACATGCATGCTCGGCATGAGCATGTCGCCCATCGGCCTGCCGCTCTATCTGGACTACGCGCACTCCGCCTGCGTTGCCAGGCCGCCAGGCATGCTAAGCGACAAGAACGCTTGAAAGTTTTACGCAAAAGCGATGACACTCTGATGTCAAACCCCACCGGTTTCAGGCGTACAGCAACGCTTGCGGCGCAGACCTGTGGAATACTCGTGATCCCGTCATGTCGCCTTTGCTGCGAGCGACATTGGCGCGGGCGCCGCATGCCAAAGCGCAGATTGCGACCGACCCGCGACGGCGTAGCCACACGCGCTGGTAATGTTGGCAAGGAACAGCTCGGCGGTTCTCGCCCAGCTGAAGCGGAATGCCTCTTGGCGCACCTTCGTGCGGTCAAGCTCGAGTGCTGCGCGAGCAGCTCTTGCCAGGTCCTCATCGAGGATGCCGCTCACCCCGCTTCTGACGACGTCGAGCGGCCCCGTGACTGGATAGGCAGCCACCGGAACCCCCGATGCCATGGCTTCGAGCATGACAAGCCCGAAGGTGTCGGTACGGCTCGGGAACACGAACACGTCCGCCGAGGCGTAGTGGGCGGCAAGCTCTCCCCCCCACTTCGGACCGGTAAACACAACGGCGGGGAAACTCTCTTTCAGTGCAGGCAGAAGCGGTCCGGTGCCAACGACGACCTTTAAGCCGGGCAGGTTTGCCGACAGGAAGGCCTCGAGATTTTTCTCCTTGGAGATGCGCCCGACATAAAGAAATACCGGGCGATCGCCACCGAAGATACGCTCCGCGCGGGGGTAAAACAGGTCGGTATCGACCCCCCGCGTCCATGGCATGAGACGCCTGAAGCCCCTTTGGCCCAGCTCCGCCTGCAATGATGGGGTGGCCACCATTGTGCCTGCGCCGGAATTGTGAAAATGCCGCATGGCCGCGAAGGACCAGCATGGCGGGATCCCCAATAACGCGGACGCGTACTCGGGAAACTTGGTGTGATAAGACGTGGTGAATGGCCGACTCCGCCGCAGACAATAGGCCCGTGCCATAAGACCAACTGGGCCTTCAGTTGCGATGTGGATGAGGTCGGCTTCTGCAGCCTCAATTGCCTGCTGCGCTCGCTTCAAGTTCGGCATCGCCAGGCGGATACTGGGGTAGGCTGGGCACGGGATTGTGCGAAAACCGACACAGGTGAAAAACACCAGCTCGGCACCATACGAACTTGTCTCTTGCGCAAGGCGCGCATAGGTTCTCACTACCCCGTTGACCTGAGGGTACCATGCATCGGTTGCGACCAAGATCCGCATGCTAGGCTGCCTCCAGCATTGGACGTGCGGGGGAAGGTGCCGGCTTGCACCCCCGTGAGGTTGCGAGCCAATCGATTTGATAGAGGCGGCCCGCCCAATCCTCGGCAATCGCGCTGCAACTCTCCACCCAATCGCCGCAGTTCAAATACGCAAGGTTATCGATCTCATGGTGCGCGGGCTGGTGGACATGACCGCAGATCACGCCATCAACGCCGCGCCGGCGCGCCTCGGCGATCAGCGCCTCTTCGAATGCGTCCACGAAGTTTACGGCGGCCTTGACCTTGAGCTTGATGTAACCCGACAGCGGCCAGGGGCCGAAACCAAGCTTCCGCCTCGCCCAGCTCAGAGGTGAATAGAGGTATCGTACGAACCCCGCACCCCAGCCGCCCAGGTACGCCAGCCATCTGCCGTGCCGCACGACGCCATCGAACTCGTCTCCATGCGTGACCAGCATCCGCTGTCCCGCCGCGGTTTCGTGAATGCAGTCGCGTACGATCTCGACGCCGCTCAGGTAAAATCCGCAGAAGTCGCGCAATCCCTCGTCGTGGTTGCCCGGAATGAGAACGACTCTTGTTCCGTTGTGCATCTTATCAAGAAGCGTTTGTACGATGTCGTTATGTGAGCGCGGCCATATCGCGCCGCGCCGGACACCCCAAAAGTCGACGATGTCGCCGACCAAATAGATCACCTCTGCGTCATGACATCGGAGAAACTCGAGCAACGCGTCGGCCTGACACGCGCGCGTCGCAAGATGCACATCGGATAGAAAGAGTGCCCGAGTTCGACCACCCACGGCGCCGATTTGGCGCGGCCTCAACGTCTCAATTGTCCGCATCATGGCGCCACCTCCGACTCGCTATCTGATGCGCCGGACCAAAGCGCGCGCGCATTACAGTCGTGTGATGGTTGCGGAGGTTTCGAACCCGGTGTCTTGCGCGGGCCACTCCGTTTGACGCAGGCGCAAGACCCATTAACTGTTGTGTCGCCTGCGACCAGGGCGTCATCAAACCGTCATTGAAACTTTGCTCCTCGGTTGTGCATATGACCTATCTTTCTCGCGATTCGTCGCGCAGGTGCCGACTGGAAATGACGTGGAGGAGCCGTGGAATACCTCTATCTTGCAATCGCCGTTGTGGCCGAAGTCGGCGCCACCTCGGCTCTAAAGGCCTCGGACGCCCTTACGCATCCAATGTTCTCAGCCATCGTCCTCATCGGCTATGTCACGGCCTACTATTTCCTGTCCCTTGCCCTTCGCACGCTGCCCTTGGCATTCGCTTACACGACCTGGGCATGCGCCGGCACGATTCTGACGGTTCTCATGAGCCTCATGGTGTTCAAGCAGCCGTTGGACGGTGCGGGCGTGCTTGGCATTTCGATCATGCTGATCGGAGCCGTCATCCTCAACGGGTTCTCAAGATGCGCCCACTAACGCTGGGCTCGCAGCGCCGGCGGGTGTGGTGTACGAAAGCGAACGCCATGCCTGGGCCGCATGCACCAAGGTCAGCTGCGCCCTTGAATTGAACCTGTGTCATTCGACGCAAACATTGCCAACTGAGCGAGGACTTCGCCGATGGTGCCCGCCTTCAACACCACGCGGATCCGCTGCAATTTGAGCTTCGATATCAAGGCATGCTGCCACGGATCGATTACTGCGGCTGAGACCATGAATTGGTGCAATTGGGCGAGCGCTTCATTCGCTCCCCTCGCAATAATTGCCTCGCCTCCAGCCTCTTCGGCAGCGATTTGCATGTTGAGAGCGACGATAGGCTGCTCTTCGACGATGAGTATGACATGTCCGGTTAGATCAATGCGCCCATTGGCCATATATTCACCCATGGATTGCACCTGTCGAACCACGCTGGACGGTTCATCCGATCGAGCCGCGACGCGATAACGGACGGGGATTACAGAAGTATGACGCACCTTATGTCCGGCGTTCGGCCCTACCGCGGGACGTGAGAGAGGCTCAAGCCCATTGCACTCCGATTGGCACACCGCCGAGCGCAGCTCTGCGTCGCGCAAGACGGTCAAGACGTGATGCCCGCGGGGCAGACCGGAGACCGAAGCTTGCCATCGCCCCTGAGATCGGCTTGGCGCATGCGCGCGCCTTTGCCTTGCCTACCACTGGTGCCCTTGCACCCGAAACTTGCGTTCAAATGTCAAACCTCAGGATGCCTCTATCGCCGAGTGCTTACGCAATCGCGCGGATGTTCGGGTGGCCTTCCGCCAAACCCCATGCCAGATTGCGCATACCGATGCCGCATTGCATGGGTGTGTGCGCCGCAGGCCGGAGCCTGCCATCGCCAACCCGTTGCAAAGGGAGCCGATTGACCTAATGAAACTTATCCACATCACGGACACGCACCTGGTCGAGCCAGGCCTCAAGCTTTACGGTCTCGACCCCAAGGCTAGGCTCGATGCAGCTATCGCGGACATCAACCGGCACCACTCCGACGCGGCGCTTGCCATCGTCACCGGCGATCTGGCGCATTGGGGAGAGGTAGGTGCGTATCGGACCTTCCTCCACAGCATGAATGGTCTCTTCGTGCCCTACGTTGTCCTGGTGGGCAACCATGACAGTCGTGCTGCGTGCCTTGACGTGCTCGCCGCGGCGCCACGTGATGCGCACGGTTTTGTGCAGGGTTGGCACGATACCTCGTGCGGCAGACTGCTCTTTCTCGACACGCTTGACGAAAAGAGCCATGCTGGGCAGATGTGCGAACTGCGCCTTAAATGGACTGCGCGTGCCCTCACCGAGGCCCCGGCGAACCGACCCATCTACCTCTTCATGCACCATCCCCCTTTCGCGGTTGGTTTGCACGCGATGGACCGTATCGCGCTTGCGGAGCGGGCAGCCTTCACCGAGATCATCGGGCCGCATCGCCACCGCATCCGGCATCTGTTCTTCGGTCACCTGCATCGGCCAATCTCAGGTAGCTGGATGGGCATTCCGTTTTCCACGCTGCGGGGCACCAACCATCAGGTTTGGTTCGATCTATCGCCCGATGCACCTCATCTGGCTAGCCATGAGCCGCCGTCCTATGCCGTTGTGCTGATCGGCGAAGATACAGTTGTGGTGCACAATCACGACTATCTCGACCGCAGCCCGCGATTTGCCTTCTCTGAGCCTGGAGTGGAGGAGCGTGCCTATGCGCTTGGTCCCGTTGCACAAGACGCCGCGTTTCCGGTGCAATAGTCGTCATCTCCGCGTCATCTCGCCATGCCATCGCCAGCCCATCCTCAGACTTCTCCTGGGGTCGAAGTGGCGGACATCACAGTCAACAGCCTGCCCGCACGGGATGTGAAGGCTCCTCGGCGGATCGGGCGCAGAGCGTCGCTCGCTATCGGCGCTTATGGCCTCCTGCTGCCCTCGCTCGTGGGACTTGCTCTATTCACATATGCACCGGTCGCCCAGGTCGTCTGGGACAGCGTGCATGCCCGCCGGGCCCCCGGAACTGCTCCCAGTTTTGCTGGGCTCGCGAATTACCATGCGATCTTGGCTGATGCCGCCTTCCGCAAGGCCGCGATCAACAATCTCTATTATGCGCTGGGAACAATCATTCCTAGCCTGGTCATCGCGCTCGGACTGGCACTAGCACTGGCACGGTCCGACCGCATCAACAACCTACTTCGCGCCGCTTTCTTCATGCCCGTGCTTGTTCCTCTGGTGGCAGCAGCTTCGCTTTTTCTCTTCATCTTTCTGCCCAACGTCGGCCTCATCGACTTCTACATCGGGCGCTTTCTCGCCCAACCGCCGAACTGGCTCGGCGATCCTGACGTGGCCCTCTATTCGATCATGGTGCTGACAGTATGGAAAAACGCTGGCTACTACATGCTGTTCTTTCTAGCCGGCCTTCAGGCGGTTCCGGATGAGGCCTATGAGGTCGCTTACCTGGAGGGCGCCACCTCGTGGCAACGCCTGTGGCACGTCACCCTGCCCTATCTGCAGCCCACCACCGGTTTCGTCACGGTGATCGCTCTCATCAACGTCGTGACGCAGGTGGACCATGTATTCGTCTTGACCAAGGGCGGACCCTCCGACTCCACGAACCTGCTTCTGTTCTACGTCTATCAACAGGCAGTCGAGAGTTATGACATAGGCAAGGCGGCCGCCGGGACATTGGTCTCCCTGGCGGTGCTGGTCGGGGTAACCGCAGTCTCCCTTGGTACCCTCGAACGGGCGTTCGGAGGCCGCCCGTGACCCCCTCACGACGCCACAGCACCCTTCCCCTGGCGACCCGCCGCGAGATTGTTCCTCGAATCGGCTATGGGCTCGTCCTTGTTGCAGCAGTCCTGTGGCTGGTGCCCATTTTGTGGATGCTGGTCGCCTCCGTGCGACCCCAAAGCTTTGGCGGACCCGGAATGGCGTCCCTCATTCCTGACGCTCAGCCGACATCCCGCAACTTCATCGACGCATGGGAGGCTGCCG
>Ga0075425_100009810_pt1 | contig 10193 bp, 7 predicted proteins | sample SoiMethybrSBSTD4_FD_75300 | JGI IMG/M metagenome (GOLD analysis project Ga0075425, IMG submission 75300) | Bulk soil microbial communities from a Populus tree surrounding site in Tennessee, USA - Soil MetaG P. TD hybrid SBSTD4 | ecosystem: Environmental > Terrestrial > Soil > Tree plantation...
TCCTCTTCGGAACCCATCTAGCCGAAATGCCTGTAGAGCAATCGGCCGGCAGACACGAAGAGACGGTCGGGAACGTTCGCGATCACGCGTTGGGCCATCCGCGCACCCCACCGCGCCTCCGCGCTCGCTGCTGAACCGGCCGAGTACCGCAGGTACCGCAGCTCCGACCGTTCCGCGCCAAGGCGATCCTTGAAGGTGATCAACCCCTCGTTATCACGGTCGGAGCGGCCCAGATCAAGGCAGCACGCGCCGTCGCTGCTGGCGCGCTGAATAGCGTTCCAGAACAGGAACGGCATGCCGCCGAGATTGTGGAACCGCTCGTCCGAGGCGCCGTACTTGTAGACGACGGTGTCCAGATGGCGAAGGAGCACGATGGCCGCGATGGCGCGGCGGTCTTTCGACGCCACGCAGATCTCCACTCGATCGCCGAGGCACGCCATCAGGTTTCGAAACCAGTCAATCGGCTGCGGCGGCAATCGATGACGACGCCTCGTCAGCAGCAGGAGCCTGTAAAACGCCTGGAGGTGGTCTTCCGATGCTCCTGCGTCGAACGCCAGTCCTTCGCGCTCCGCACGGCGAATCTTTCTCTGGATCGAGTCCTTGTGAAATCGACCAAACAGATCGTCGAGTGGACGGCGAAGGTCCAGGCTATGAAAGCAGAACGCACCTGACTGCCGCACGCGAGCCGATTCGTGGAGGCCCGCGGTCAGCGGCCGGATCTCGATCGAGCGCCAGCGGCGGGCGTCTACGCCCCGTTGCAGCTCCGCGCAGAGTGCCACCAGGTCGGCTGGCTGCTCGAACAGCGGTTCGCAATGATCGGCGAAGGGGAGAGAGACGAGCCGGTGTCCCGTCAACCAGCTCCTCACCTCGCAGAAAACGATGGCGTTGTTCAGAGGTTCCGCGGGCGTGGAGGTCGAATAGACGATGGGCGCGTAGCCGTACGTGCGGCGGAGCGATTCGAGCCAGCCGCGCGTGTGAAACACCGATGCGCCCGGGCGCGTGCGCACGAAGCCGGGCCACCGGTCGTCCGTCAGCGGGTCGCAGGTGTAGACATTCACATTACGCTTCTGTCCGCGCGCCGGTCGCCATTGTGGCGGCGGGCGGCACGCACGGCATCGACTCCCGCACGAATGCCGCCACGTCGCGCGGCCGCGCGAACCACGCCTTGTCGGCGTACCGGCTGCGCACGTACTCCAGGAAGTCCGCGTAGAGCTCCTGCCGATACTCGCGCGGCCCCTGCGGGTCGTCGAACGACATGTAGTCGGGATGCACGATCAGCAGCGCCATCCCTCCACGCGCGGCGACCCAATCGAGCTTCCGCTTCCAGATGTCGTTGCCGGTCTCCCGCAGCACCAGGAACAGCGTCGAGTCCTGCGGCACCGTGTACGGCAGCTCCACGTACGCGCTCCCGTCGTCGCGATACACCCAGAACGGAAAGATAGTACCGGTCCCGTCCGGCTGCGGCTCGAACGGGTCGAACTCGAAGGTGGAGGCGTCGTACTCCACGTCGAGATGCTGGAGCCAGCCCAGGTTGTGGCGCATGAACCCGGAGCGGAACCCGGACGCGTTCCACGTCCTGAGATAGTGGTTGATTCTCGACGCGCGCTTCTTGAAGGACCTGAAGGAGCGATACAGCGTCCCGTCGTGATGCAGGTCGTGCACGCCGACTTCGAATCCGTTCCCCGTCAGAAACGTGCGAAGGTCGTCGGGCGTCGCGTAGTCTCCTTCGGGAACGAAGTTGAACGCCGAACGGAAGCCGAGCCGCATCTCGAGCTCCGCGAGGGCACGGCACCGCGAGAGACCCTTCGCCGTCTCGACATCGTGCGTGAGCACGAACGCGAACGACTTGCCGGCGGGCCAGCCCGGCCAACCCTGCGGTGTACGAGCAGACGCGCTGCGGATGGGCCACGAGCTCGCGGCCAGCCACTTCACCGGAAGCGCGTACCAATGGCGCAGCAGGAAACGAATGCCCTCGGGAATGGCGGGTTTCACGAAGTAATAACAAGCGAGTAGTAAGTCCCGCGCGATATGCGGAAGGTGCAGATGCAACGTGCTGTCCTCGGGGTTGCGCCGACGCGACGCGAAGGTGAGATGTTATACGGAATCGCCGCAAAAAACAGGTGTGCGGCGTCGACACACGGCGACGTGTGCGCCATCACGGAGACGTGACGAGGCGATGGTCGATCGCATACTGAACCAGTTCCGCCGTCGACTGCACGTTCAGCAGCTGCATCAGGTCGCGCTTGATGGTCTCCACGCCGCCGGTGGGTACCCCCAGTATCCCGGAGATCTCCCTGGCCCTCCGTCCCAACACGATCAACTGCAGCACCTCCTGCTGTTGCGGCGTCAGCGCGATCTGTCGCGGGTCGGCGGCGCCCGCCATCAAGGTGGTGATTTTCGCCCTGAGCTCACGGGCGAGATAAATGTCGCCGGCAAGGACGACTTGCAGCGCGGTGAGCAGCTCCTCTCCGCCTGATTTCAACACGTAGCCGCACGCGCCGGTCCTGAGCGCTTCGACCGCCAGGCTCGCGTCTGCATGCATCGTCAGGACGACGACTCTGACTCCGGGCGCGCACTGCCTGAGTTGCCGCAGCACCTCCAGTCCGTTGACGCTCGGCATCGAGACATCCAGCAGGACGATGCCGGGATGAAGCCTCGAAATCGCCTCGAGGACGAAGCGTCCGTCCGCGATCGTCGCCACGACCTCGAACTGGTCGCTGAGGATCTGCACCAGGCCTTCGGCCACCGCCCGATGATCGTCGACGATCAGGACTCGCGGGAGACTCATGCCCCCTCGTAGATGACGTCGTGGGCCGCCTTCACGTGCGCGGTTGCCGACACTCGCGCGCGAACCATGGTGCCTCGGCCCGGTTGGCTGGCGACGACGAAGTTGCCGCCGACCGCGCGTGCGCGCTCCTCCATGGTGACGAGCCCGAGGCCGCTGCCCTCGCGACGCACGGCCTCGAGATCGAACCCCTTCCCGTCGTCGGTGATGGTCATCTCGATGTCGTCGTTCGATCTGGTCACCGACACCGTGAGCCGGCGCGCCTCGCCGTGCACGGCTCCATTTCGCAGCGCTTCCTGGGCGATTCGAAACATCGACAGGGCGACATCCGGGTGGAGGTCGCCCAGCCCGCCATCCGACTGGAATCGTACCTGAACATCGTACCGCTGCTCGACCTCGATGCAATGGGACCGCAACGCCGCCGCAAGGCCGACCAGTTGCAGCGTGGCGGGGTGCAAATCGTGCGACAGCCGGCGGACGCCGTCGGCCATTCCGAGCACGGTGTCGTGGAGCTTCGACAGCGCGTTCTGAGCCGGCGCGTCCTGGAGGCGGCCCGACGACCGTTTGAGGTCTCCGACCACAATCGACGCCCCGACGAGCTCCTGGCACACGTCGTCGTGCAGCTCGCTCGCAATCTCGGCGCGCGCGATCTCCTGCGCGTTGATCAGTCGCACGTTCAATTGCCGGATGCGGTCGTAACTGGTTTGAAGCCTCGCCTCGCGTGTTCGGAGCATGCTCTCGGCGCGGCGCCGCATGGCACGCTCCGTGAGCAGCGCCGCGATGAGGAGGAGTTGCCCCGTGACAACGACAACGGTGCCGACAATGTACCACCTGTACGATTCCCAGATCGTTGGTACCCTGAACCGGACGTCGGTCCCCGGGGGAAGCCGCGACGGATCGATCTGCCATCGCCGTACCTGGCGCCAGTCGACGATGGGTACGAGCCGCGGCGTTTCAATCGGAATGTCCTCGGCCCTCGTTCCCTCCAGAATCCGCACCGCGATCTGCCCCAGGCGGGTGCCTGTCTCATGCTGTCCACGAACGACGCCGCCGACGACACCGGAACCCACGTAGAGATCGCTCGAACCGTAGACGGGTACCGGTGCGGCTCGAGCGACGAGCAGCGCGATCTCGTCCGGATAGCGGATCTGTCCGGCCTGATACTGGGTGTGCCAGACATAGAGAATCACGCTGCGCGGCGGGACGGCCCTGACGACCGTGAGCAGTCCGGACAGCGTCGCTTCGTTGATGTAGCTGAGGCTGACTCGCGACGACAATGTGCCGAGCTCCTTTCGAACCTGCTCGACCTGGTCCTTAGTCGCGTTGGCGATGACGAATGCTCGCTCTGTCGCCGGGTGCAGCGACAGCGCGAGCCTGAGCGTTTCGGCGTACGCGGCTTGCACGCGCAACCCGGTGACATTCCCGCGGCGAAGCATCTCGTCCGGGACCAGCCCCGCGAAGACGACGGGCGCGCCGGGAAAGAGCTCGTCACGATGATCGAGCACGAACTCCAGCGCGGCAGCGGTGATGGCGATCACCACGTCTATCCGACGGCCTTCGTACTTCCGACGGATGTAATCGCGAAACGCCAGCAGCGCGCTGTCGCCCGGAAACAGGTCGGCCTCGAGGTACTCGGCGAAGTAATCGATTGGGAGGTCGGAGCGCGACTCGAGCGCCTCGCGGATTCCGGCGTCGAGCGGGGGGTTCGCGGGGTAGTTCTCCGCGCCGGAATGAATGGTCAGCACGGTCTTCGGCACGAGCGATTGCGCCGCGGCGTTCGCCGGGACCGCCCAGGCGGTCAGCGTCGCCGTCAGTGCGAACGCGAGGCGTGCACCCGTATGCGCGTTCATCTCAGAACGACAGTCGCGTCGCCAGCTGAATCTGGCGCGAGGAGCCGGCCTCGCCGGTCGGCAGCCGCGTTCTCGTGATCCGGCCGAACGACGGGCTGCCGACGATGTTGCCCGGCTGGCCAAAGTTTGGATGGTTGAACACATCGAAGACATCCGCTCGAAACTGAAGGTGGAGGCGTGGCCCCGGTTGCACATTCCTGACGAGCGAGAGATCCGCGTTGTGGAATGGCGGGCCGATGACGACGTTTCGACCCAGGTTGCCGAAATGATTGGCGGCGATGAACACCGATGGGTCGAACCACTGGTCGACCGCGCCGATGATTCGGATGGGCCCGGTGACATCGGGCCGGACGCTGTTCGCCACACCATTCAGGCTGCTGTTGCTGGTGACGATGTTCACCGGATTGCCGGTCTGCGACTGGATGACGGCCGCAATCTGCCATCCGCGGGTCAGGATATGTCCCGTGAACGGCGGCGCGTACGTCGCGCTGAGAACGAAGCGATGCCGCGCGTCGAAGTCGGACAGGCCGTACTGCCTCGCGATGTCGTAGCTGTCCTGTACAGCGAAGCCGGAAGAGTTGAGAGAGTTGGTATCGAGCGACTTCGACCAGGTGTACGAACCGTCGAACTGCAGGCCGCGCGAGAGCCGCTTCGTGACAGACACCCATGCCGCGCTGTAGTCCGAAAAGCCGCTGCTTTCGACCTGCGTGATGTTGCCGAGCAGGGCGCCGGGGCGAATCGGGCTCGAGGCCGACACGGCGGCATACGGGCGAACGCCGTTCACCGGCTGATTGAGATTACGCGAGAGGCGCAGGTTCGACCCGTGCGAGCCCGAATACCCGATCGTCACGGCCAGGTCCGCCGCGAGCTGCCGCTGCACGTTCACGTTCCACGACTGCATCGCGGCGTTGCGGAAGCCTGGATCGACCGTCGCCGGCGCGAGACCCGCGGGGCTCGCGGTTTCGATCGCGCTGCCCACGGGAACCGGGCCGGATGCGGTCAACGGCACTGCGTACGGCGGATTGCCCGCGGTGTCCCGCACCGCGGTCGTGCCGGGTTCATCAACGGCGCGCGCATATGCCGCCCGCATCACCGTGCGACTGTCCGATGAGAGATTCCACGCCAGCCCGATCCGCGGTTCGACGTTCCGATTGTTCTGGTGATAGATCCCGCCGCGGCCGACGCCCGCGCGCTGCAACGAGGCGCTCGCCGCATCGAAGACCACGAACCGGTGATCCCGCTCCGTCGGCGTGACGTGCCACTCGTAGCGCATGCCCAGCTCGAGGGTCACCCTGTCGCGGATCGTGATGCGATCCTGGACGAACAGCCCCGCGGCGCGTTGGTCGACGGTGCTTTCACGGCGGCCGAGCGTCGTATTGAACGCATTCGCCGTCCCCGACAGGAATGCCTCCACGCTCGGAAAATTGAAGACGCCCGTGCCTTCGGCGAAGTTGTCGTTGATGAAGTGCCGGTACTCGCCGCCGAATGTCGTCGAGTGCCGCCCGCTCGCGCGGCTGAACGTATCGGCGACGACGTATGACGTGTCGAAGCGGCCCTGTGGGAGCGTCCCGGGCCCGCCGAAGTTGAGGTCGCCGGCGACGATCATCTGCGGCAACCCTATCGGCTCCGTCACGCCGTTGGCGATGCCGAAGCCCGCGGGGTTCAGCGTCGTCGCCGGAAAGGTGCCGCCCTTCAAACGGCTGCGGCCGAATCGCGCTTCGTTCAGCGTCGCCCCGCCGAACATATGCATCTCGTTGACGGTCAGGATGCTCATGAACGGCCGGTACACGCTGCCGAAGCCCGGGATGCTGTTGCCCTGCGTGCCTGGTTCGCGCGACCTGACCTGCTGGCGCCCGTAGAAGGCCTGTACGTGGTCGTTGTCACGGGCCCGGTGGCGCACGTCGATGGTCAGGCGATCCGTATCGACAATCGCCGGCGCCGAGCCGACGAATCGCGGCGTGCCGGCCGCATCGAAGAAATTCGCACGAGGGACGAACGCGATCAGCCGGCGTATGGCCGGATTGGTCGCCGCGGCTCGCTGCTCGTCGCTGAGGACGAGGCTGTTCATGTCCATCCCCTGGCGCTGCCGGAGCCCCTCGTAGGATCCGAAGAAGAACGTCCGGCCGCGCTTCAGCGGTCCGCCGAGCGACCCGCCGAACTGATTCCGCTTGAACGGATGCGGGTGCGCGGAGGTGAACTCGAAGAAGTTCCGCGCGTCGAACGCGTCGTTGCGCACGAACTCGAAGATCTCTCCGCGAAACTGGTCGCTGCCCGATTGCGTGACGATGTTGACGATGGCGCCGGATACGTGACCGTGCTCGGCGCCGAACGCGGAGTTGTCGACCTTGAACTCCCGGATGCTGGTGAGCGGCGGCTCGAACATCAGCGACCCGAACGTCAGGTTGTTGGTCGAGACGCCGTTGACCACGAACGCGACTGTTTCCTCGCGATTGCCGCCGGTGTTGAAGGCGAGCGCGCCGATGCCGCGAATCGGCCGCGACGAAAACCCGGCCTGCGACGGCGCCACCGAGCCCGGGACGAGCAGACCGAGATCGGTGAAGTGGCGGCCGTTGAGCGGAATCTGCCGAATCGTTTCGCCTGTCACGACGTGGCCGACCGTCGCGGTGGCCGGATCGACCAGCGGCACCTCGGCGTGCACGAGCACGGTTTCGGTCGTCGCGCCGATTGCGAGGTGGAAGTCACGCACCAGCGTGCGGCCGACGTCGACGTTCAGCGCGGCGATCCGCTCGGTGCGGAACCCGAGAGCCTCCGCCGTGACCACGTACGTGCCGCTCGGAATCGCCGCCACGTGATAGCGCCCCTCTGAATCGGCGCGCACCGAGACGTCGAACCCGGTCGACGCGTTCTGTACGTGAATGACGGCGCCGGGAAGGAGTGCCGAGGACGCGTCGAACACGCGCCCCTGCAGCACGGCCATGGTCTGCGCGCCGGCGGGTATGGCCGCGCACAACACCACCACGATCAGGACACGATGTGGCGTCGCACCGATCCGGGATCGTCTTACATCGTCGAGTGTGACGCTGCGCTGCGCTGCCATGCGGACTCTCGTTCGCGAAGTGGCTGCGAGGGGAAGCGCGCGCAGGAGTGTAGGTCCGTCACACGATCAGATCAAGCGATACTCCCCCGAATTCACCAGCTCAGCCGAGAAATCGTGAAACGCGTGGGTGGCCGAATGCGTGACTCACAGCTAATTGTGAGTCCCGGCGGACAACGATCATCGACCGCGGGAGTGCGCTGCTGGAACGGCCCGAACGGCGGTAGGGACTGACTTCGTGATCGTGCTGTCGAAATCTGTCGCCGCGCCGTCCGGCAGTGAGCGTGCACCGCGCAATTCCACCGGATTTCGAGGGATCAGAGCGTCGGATCGCGGTTTGCCCCCCCGAATGGGGTGAATTCACTCGTGAAAACCGGCAGACGGCAGGTGGGCCTCGTGACGCTGCTCCTGACGCTGTCCGCGTGCGCGCATCGAATTCACCCGGCACCGGCGCCGCCGGCTCCGGCCCGCGCCGCCGCATCGTCACCGTTTACGGCGACCGCGTACTGCCTCGGTGGCGTGACCGCATCTGGCGTCCCGGTTTCGAAGGGCGTCGCGGCGGCCGATCCGGCAGTGCTGCCTCTCGGGACCGTCATTCACGTCACGGGAGCGGCGTCTTACGACGGAACATACCGCGTCCTCGACACCGGCGCTCGCATTCGCAACCGGCGCGTGGACCTGTATGTCCCCGACTGCGCGGCGGCGCGGCGATTCGGCCGCCGATCCGTCCAGGTGACGGTGATTGAGAAGGGACGCTAGCTATCCAGATGCCGAACCTCGCGGCGCCGCGGACGCTGATCGCCGCCAGGCCAGATAGAGGGCGCCGAGACCGCTGACGATCATGACGACGCCCCAGTACAGATTCACGTTGAGACCGCGGCAACGAGCGGAGTCCCTGTCAAAACCCATGAGGCCGTATCCAGAAACTCTCTTCCCACGAGCCACCTGGCTCGATTGATTGGAGGTCCTTGTAGAGCCCTTTCTGCGTGAGGTTCAACGCATTCGTAATTGCCGCCATCGGCTCGAACGCCACGGAGCCGCGCATCGGCACCGCAGGCACCGGCGGTGTGTACACGAGCGCGGTCGTGAATTTCGGCCCGATGAGCACGTCAACCTGCTGTGCCCTGCCGATGAGCGAGAGCGTCGCGCGCCCGCGTTCATCGCGTTCGAGGTCGGTGAAGATGTCGTCCAACATGACATCCTTCACGAGCACGTGCTTCGGATCGGGCAGAAACTGTGTGATGGGTTCGGTTTCTCCGGTCGGCAGCCTGCTCGGCTCGAGCTTCCAATGCGTCTTCGCGGCGATCGCGATTCGCCAGTCATCCCGAGGTGAGTCGGTGAGCTGGAAGTACGGGTGGAAACCGATGGCAATCGGCATCCTCTCGTCGCTCAGGCTGTCGATGCGCGTGTGCACTTCGAGCGCGCCATCCTGCACCCGGTACGTCATCGTCAGCGTGTGCGCGAAGGGAAACTGCTTCATGTAGCGCGGGATCCGGAAGAAGTCCAGCTTCATCGTCACCCACGCCGATCTCGCATCCGCTTTCGCTTCGACAACCTTCCACGCGTCGGCGCCTGTCACAAAACCATGGATGGGAATCGCGCCGCGGCCGGTGTTGCCCAGACCAGGATCGAATGAATATTTCTGTCCGTTCGCGTAAAACGCCTGCTCGTCGAGGCGATTCGCGTACGGCCAGAGCAGAGGCACGCCGTTCAGTCCCAATTGGCCGCGAATGTCATCCAGCGTGTTCCACGTGCGTCGAATGACGTCCTTGCCTTTGACGGTCATCTGATAGGCGTTGCTGGCTGGCGTGAGCACGCGTACGACGAGCTCCGTTCGTGTGTCGGAAAGGGTGACGACGTCTCCCATTCGGGAGACGTCGTACCTGGATTGCGCGTCCGCAACCGGCGGATGTGACAGCAGGCCAGCCGCGAATACGGCGAGCGCGACGAGGAGCACGCGAGACGTCAACTGAATCTGCCGCGCATGCGCCACCGCGGTCACCGCACCGCACCCGGGAACCGGGCCTCGAGATACGTGACGTGGCCGTTGATCTTGCTGAACCAGTGAGCGGTACCTGGCGGGATGACGATCACGTCGCCAGGCTTGATGTCGTTCGCCACGCCTCCCTTGATCCCGGCCGTCCGGTTCTTCGGATCCGGCAGCGTCCCACCCGTCGTGTACGTGCCCGTGCCTTCGAGGATGTAGTACACCTCGGTTACGTCCTGACCATCACCTTCCCTGGTGTGGACGCTTGCGTTATTGGGTCCGTCCAGCCGGCGCCGGATGACGAACGGTTCCACGATGCGCGCGGCCTGACCAGCGACGTTGCCCAGCGCCGGTTTGTCGTCATCGAGGATCTTCTTCCACTGGGCTGAAGGGATGAATGTGCCAGGCGGCGTCACCGCACCCTGGGCCATTCCCACCAGGTCGTGCAGTGAGAGCGCCGCCATCACGACCAGCAGCGCGCCGAGCATCAGTCTCTTGGTCATCGTTGCGTCTCCT
>Ga0075425_100009811_pt1 | contig 10193 bp, 10 predicted proteins | sample SoiMethybrSBSTD4_FD_75300 | JGI IMG/M metagenome (GOLD analysis project Ga0075425, IMG submission 75300) | Bulk soil microbial communities from a Populus tree surrounding site in Tennessee, USA - Soil MetaG P. TD hybrid SBSTD4 | ecosystem: Environmental > Terrestrial > Soil > Tree plantation...
AGCGGGAACGATGCCCGCAGGAGGACCCGCAGCCCCGCCGGAGTCACGCGCCAGCCACCTTCGTCGCCGTCGTCCGCTCCGAACGACGCCAGTGAGGAGGCGGCGCACAGCAGCACCCCGCCCGATCGCAGGGTGCGGAGTGCTTGGGTCAGCGTGAATCGGACATCGGCAGCGACGTTGAAGCCACGCGTCATGACCACGCAGTCGAAGTGGTCTTCCGGCAGTTCCGCGGCGCCCGATGGATTCGTCAACTCGAGGACGTCGCCCACCAAGTCTGCGCGATGCGCGTCCAGAAAGGCCGCGACGTAGTACGCGCCAAGACCGGCACGTTCCGAGCGGCTCGTCCTCGTCAATGCACCCCAGTCGATCCGCCGTCGACGCGCGTCACGCGGGCCGCGCCCGATGACGCGACGAGCGGTGGTGCCGAGCCGTTGCACGACACGCAGCGCCCATGCGTAAAGCCGACGCACCGGCGCCATGATCCGCAAGCCCATCGAGCAGCGAGTCTAATACGCGATCCCTCGCTGAGCCGCATGGCGGTCGAGGGCCTGTTGCATAATGCGTCCATGGACGACAGCGCGAAGCTCGTCGAATCATTGCGCGAGCTCCTCGATGAGGGGCGCGACGACGACCTCGCCGCGCGGCTGCCGGAGGCGCACGCGGCGGACGTCGCCCGGCTGCTGGCCGAGGCGCCGAAGGAGCGCCGGGTTCCACTGTTCCGGCTGCTGACGCGCGAGCAGGCCGGCGAGGTCCTGCCCGAGCTCGACGACCAGACGCTGCTCGACCTGGTGCAGGCCCTCGAGGAGAAGGAGGTCTCGCAGGTCCTCGACACGATGACGCCCGACCGGGCGGCCGACGTCGTCGAGGAGCTGCCCAGCGAGCAGGCCGAGTCGATCCTCGACCTGATGCAGGCCGAGAAGTCGGAGGAGGTCCAGGAGCTCCTCGACTACCCGGACGAGACGGCGGGCCGTCTCATGTCGCCCAACGTCGTGGCCGTGCACGACTCGGCCTCGGTGGCCCAGGCCATGTCGGACATCCGCAAGATGGCGCCCGAGGGCGGCAGCTTCGAGGTCTTCGTGATCGACGCCCACCGCCACCTGGTCGGGGTGATCCCGCTGCGGCGACTGCTCACGGCCGACCCCGCCAGCGCGGTGAGCGTCATCGCCAACGCGGACGTGGTGACGGTGGCGCCCGAGACCGACCAGGAAGAGGTCGCGCGCATCGTCGCCAAGTACGACCTGGTGGCGATCCCCGTCGTGGATCGGGCCAACCGCCTGCTCGGCACCATCAGCGTGGAGGACGTCGTCGACATCGTGGGCCACGAGGCCTCGGAAGACATCTTCCGCCTGGCCGGCTCCGATGCCGCCGAGCTCGACCGGCGCTCGCCCCGCCGCATCGCGCTCATGCGCCTGCCCTGGATCCTGGCCACGCTGCTCATCGAGCTGGGCGCCGGCGTCGTGATCCACTACTACGACGAGACGCTGAGCCGGGTGATCCTGCTCGCCTCGTTCATGCCGGTCATCCAGGCCATCTCGGGCAACACCGGCCTGCAGTCGGTCACGATGGTCGTGCGCGGGCTGGCCACCGGCCACATCCAGCTCCAGCGCTGGTGGGAGCCCCTCTGGCGTCAGATCCAGACGACGAGCATCATCGGCGCGGTGTGCGGGGCGCTGATCGGCGCCATCGGCGCCGTCTGGCACGGCACCGGGCTCTTCGGCATCGTCGTGGGCGTGTCGATGTTCGTCTCGGTGAACCTCTCGGGACTGGCGGGCACGGGGATCCCCATGCTCTCCAAGCGGCTGGGCTTCGACCCCGCCCTCACCGCCGGCCCCTTCGAGACGGCGCTGCAGGACGTCATCGGGGTGACGATCTTCCTCTCGCTGGCGACCGCGCTCCTGCGCTGGCTGGCGTGAAACGGACGGCGGCCCCGGGGGCCGCCGTCCGAACGGTCAGGACTTCTTGGCGTCGGCGGGCTTGGCCTCGCTCTTCGGCTCCTCGCTGCCGCCTTCCGCCACACCCTTCTTGAACTCGTTCATCGAGCGGCCCAGCGACCGCGCCAGCTCCGGCAGCTTGCTGCCGCCGAAGAGCACCAGCGCGATCACCAGGATGATCATCAACTCCTGTGATCCGAGACCGAACATGATGCGACTCCTTTCGTCGGGGGGCACCCTGGAAGGGTTCCCCCCCGTCCCCTCTTTGGCACGCTACGTCAGCGTCGTCGTGTTACGGGACGGTGCGGCTTCTGCGTCGGCCCGCGGCGGCGCCAGCGACGCGGCGGACGTTCCACCTTGATCTCGGTCAGCACCCATGCCCCGCCCGTCGCCGACGGCACCCAGACCAGTCGATAGACCTCTCCGCCGTCGCCGTTGTACGTGGCCGAGTTCTCCATGATCTGACCTCCCTCCGAAAATCGGCGCCGGCCACGCCAGGGGGCGCGAACCGGACGTCGTCGATGCCTGACCGGAGGTGATTTACGCTTGGGGAGGCGCGCGCGAAGTGGTACGGGGGAGCGGACGACTGACGACCACCGGCACGGCCGGCACGCCGGCCACCAGGGTACCGGCCGAGGTGAGCGGAACGGTGACCACGGGGACGATGCCGGGCGTGTTGTCGAGGAGGATGGCGACTTCGTCGCCGTCGCCGCCATCGTAGACGCCGGCGATCCACGTGGGATCCGGCACGATGGTGGCCCCGACGACCGGGCCCACGAACAGCGCGAGCGCGACCAGCAGGAGCAGGGCGCGGCGGCGGTCCATGACGGGCATCCTAGTCCGCCCGCACGGCATCGTCAAACCCTTGGGCTCCGCGACGGCACGGCCGCCGGCGCCCTCAGGATTCGGCGCCCGCGGGAGACCAGGCCGAACACGATCAGCGTGAGGCCGAAGGCGCACACCACGGTGGCGCCGGTGGGCAGGTCGAGCGCCGCCGAGGCCACCATGCCGAGCACGCTGACTCCGGTGCCGAACGCCCAGCCGACGAGCAGTCGCGTTCCCACCGACCCGCCGAGCACCACGGCGGCCAGCGCCGGCACGATGAGATAGGAGAACACCAGCAGGACGCCGCCGATGCGCACCGAGCTGGCGACCACGACACCGAACGAGGCATAGAAGAGGAGGTCCCAGAGCCGTACGCGCCAGCCCTGGGCGTAGGCGGCGTCGGGATCGGTCGAGATCAGGAAGAACGGCTTGCGGCACAGCCAGTGGAGCGTTCCCACGAGGGCGTAGAGCACGGCCACCTTGCCGACCTCGAACGGCGTGACGGACAGCAGGTTGCCCACGAGCATGCCGCGCACCTGCTCGGCGCCGTGGGCCGAGCGGTCGGCGACCAGCACGGCCGCGGCCGAGGACACCGCATACACGACGCCGATGACGGCTTCCTGCGAGACGTGGCGCCGCCGGCTGCGCGTGAGCGCGAGCACCACGGCGCCCACCAGCGTCGCCCCCAGCGCATAGGCGTAGGACTGCCACATCTCGATCTCGTAGCCGAGCAGGAAGGCGACGGTGGCACCGAGCGCCGCGATCTGGGCCATGGCGATGTCCACGAACACGACCTCGCGCGCGAGCACGTGGACGCCCAGATAGGCGTGGATCCCCGTGAGGACCAGGCACATGAGGAACGGTGCCCACAGGATGGCGACGAGATCGGTCAGCATCGGGTGCCTATCGTAACGCGTCGGCCAGCGTGGTGATGTTGTAGTCGATGGCCGCCGGGCACTTGTCGGCGCCCTTGACCGGCGCCCACGGCAGGTCCAAACGAGAGGTTCGAATCGTACTGGGGTGGACGCCTCGGCGAGAGTTTGACGGACCGAGAGAGTTTCCTGTAGGCTTCGAGCACACGCGAGCATGAACGCGCGAAACGTCGGCGTGCTGATTCTGGTGCTCCTCACCGCGCTCGTCGCCCAGGGGGCATGCCTTCCCCATACGCACAGCGCCGTGGGCGTGGGCGTGTACAACGGTGAGCACGACCTGACGCTGCTGGCCGCGGCGGGCAGTGTCGGCCCGCTGCCTGTCACGGCCTCCTTGTTTGTGTCCCTGGTGACGACGTCGCTGATCCTCGCCAGGTTTGCGGCAGACGCTGTTGTCGTGGTCCGCGACGCCGAGTCGCGGGCGCCGCCCGCCTAGCTCCTCCCAGCCGGTTCCCGGTTCACTTCGCGTCCGTCTACCCGACGGACCACACGGCGCTCTTGGGGAGGACTCCATGAACGATGCGATGGTGGTACAGGTGAGCATGCGCCGCCTCGGCGCGTTCGCCCTCGCGCTCTGCCTGATCGGCGTGCCGGTCCCGGCGCGCCCGCAGGGGAGCGAGGAGCAGCTGCGTCGGGAGCTCGACGCCGTCAAAGAGCAGCTCCGCCGCGTCGAGCAACAGATGAAGCAACAGGATGAGCTGATCCGACGCCTGTCCGGTGAGCGGCCGGCCGCGCCCGCCGCGCCGCCTGCGGTGACGGCGCCTGCCCGGCCCCCCGAAGGCCCGCCGCCAACGGCGGGGACGACGGTCGATGTCGAAGAGCTGAAACGGATCATCCTCGGGGAGATCCAGCCGCAGCTGGCGGCATCGAACAAGACGTTCCCGTCCCAGTTCAATCCCGCGATCGGCTTCATCGTCGACACGGTCTTCTCGCACACCCGTCAGAACAAGAGCAACTTCGAGTTCCGCTCGGCGGAGATCGGTATCTCGGCCGCCATCGACCCGTTCGCGCGCGCCTACGGCATCATCAACGGCACGCCGGACGGCGTGGAAGTGGAAGAGGCGGCGATCGTCACCACATCGCTGCCGTGGAACCTCACCGTCAAGGGCGGCCGGTTCTTCGCCGACTTCGGCCGGCTCTCGACCTTCCATGACCACGACCTGCCGTTTGTGAACCGGCCGCTCGTGCTCGATCAGTACGTCGGCGGCGAATCGCAGGCCGACGGCGTCGAGGTCAATTGGCTCGCCCCGATCGACCACTACCTGTCGCTCACGGCGGGCATGTACAACAAGATCGGCGCCGAGAACGACCGCGTGGACAACGGCGTGTCGCGCGACCTGTCCGAGTTCACGTACCTGCTGCGGGCGGCAACGTCCTTCAGCTTCCACGACGAGCACTCACTCGACGTCGGCGTGAGCGACGCCTTCACGCCGGAAGTCCGGATCGCGAACAAGAAAAGCCGGAACCTTGCCGGCCTGGACTTCACGTACCGCTACACGCCGCTCGCTTCTGCCGGCTACCGCGGCTTCGTGTGGGGCAACGAGCTGCTGTTCAACCGGGAGTCGCGAGAGGTCGGCCCCGACACCGGCGACTTCAAGCGGCGAAACGCCTTCGGCATGTACAGCTACGTCGAGGCCCGGCTGAGCCGTCGGTTCTATCCCGGGTTCCTGTTCGAGTACGTAGAAGACATCGACGGCCCCAGCCGGACGATCAAGCAGTACTCACCGTACATCACGTTCTGGCCCTCCGAGTTCCAGCGGCTGCGCCTGCAGTACACGCACACCGACGGGCCTGGCCGCAGCGACGACGGGTTCTTCCTGCAGTGGACCGCCATCATCGGAAGCCATGTGCACAGCTTCCGTGACCGATAGGAGACGATCATGATGAGACGTCTGCTCCTCCTGCTGGTGGGCCTGGTCGCGCTGCTGCCGTCCGATGCCGGCGCCGCCAAGAAGCTTCGGGTCGTCGCCACGATTCCCGATCTCGCCGATATCACCAAGCAGGTCGCCGGCGATCTCGTCGACGTCTCCAGCATCGCCACCGGAGTGGAGGATATCCACGCCGTGCCCATGAAGCCCAGCTTCGCCGTCGTCCTCAACCGCGCCGACGCCATCGTGCTCATGGGGCTCGAGGCCGAGCACGCGTTCCTGCCCGCGCTGCTCGAGGCGAGCCGCAATCCACGCATCCAGCGTGACACACCGGGTTACATCGACGCCTCCGTGTACGTACGACCGCTGGAAGTGCCGACCCGGCTCGATCGGTCACTGGGCGACATTCATCCCATGGGCAATCCGCACTACAACCTGGATCCCGGCAACGGCAAGAACATCGTGCGGGCGATCGTCGAGGGTCTTTCCCGTCTCGACGCCGGGAACGCGGGCACGTTTAAGAAGAACGGCGACGCCTACGTCGCGAAGCTCGAGGAGGCGATGGCGCGATGGCAGCAGCAGGCCGCGCCGCTCAAGGGCAAGAAGTTCGTTACCTATCATCCGGACTTCATCTATTTCGCCGAGCGCTTCGGCATGGTGCAGTTCGGCACGATCGAAATCCGGCCGGGCGTCGATCCCACGCCGGCGCACGTCGCCGACCTCATCGAGAAGATGCGCCAGGCCAAGGTGGAGCTGGTGATCCGCGAGCTCCACTACCCTGCGAGCCTTGCCGCGACGGTGGCACAGTCAGCGGGCGCCAGGCTGGTCGAGCTGCCGGCGATGACGCGGGGCGTGCCCGAGGCGAAGGACTACATCAGCTTCGTCGACTACAATGTGCGGACCCTGGTCAAAGCGGCCACGGGAGGCTGATCCGCTTCTTGTGTGTCCTTCGGCTTCGTGACGTCCGCCTCGGCTACGGCACGCGCGCGATTCTCGAGCACGTCAGCCTCGAGATCGCGCGCGGCGAGTTCGTCGCGCTGCTCGGGCCCAACGGCGCCGGGAAGACGACGCTGCTCCGTGGCATCGTCGGGCTTATCCCCGTCATGGGCGGCACGCTCGAGTACGGCTTCGACCGCGCGGAAAGCCCGCTCGGGTACGTGCCGCAGCGGGAGTCCCTCGACCCGACGTTTCCCCTGACCGTCTTCGAAGTCGTCCTCATGGGCACGTACGCGCGGCTGACGCCGCTGCACCGGGTCGGCCGGCGCCAGCGCGAGCTGGCGTCGCGCGCCCTGGATCTCGTCGGCCTCGGGCCCATCGCCGAGCAACGGTTTGCCTCGCTCTCGGGCGGGCAAACGCAGCGTGCGCTGATTGCGCGGGCGCTGGCCGCCGAGCCAAGCCTCCTCCTGCTAGACGAGCCGACCGCCGGTGTCGATGCCGAGGCCACGGCGACGATCATGGCCGTGCTGAGCCGGCTCAACCGGGACGAGGGCCTCACCGTGCTGCTCGTCACCCACCAGCTGCGGATGCTGCGTGGGCTCGTCAGCGCGGCGTTCTGGGTACAGGACGGGCGGGTGACGCGGCGTCGGATCGATGAGCTCACGGCGAGCGGCGCCGTCGTCGAAGCCCAGGCCGACCGGTGAGCACTGTCCTCGAGGTCCTGCGGCCCGGGTTCCTCCTGCGTGACGCGCTGATCGCCAGCATCCTCGTCGGCACCGTCTGCCCCCTCATCGGCGTCTATTTCGTCTTGCGCCGGATGATCTTCCTGGGCGTAGCCCTGCCGCAGCTCTCGGCCGCCGGCATCGCGTTCGCCCTGCTGATCCACCGGATGGCGATCGGACCCCACGCGCACGGCGATGCGACCGACTCCATGCTGGCCCGGCTCGGCGCCACCGGCTTCACGCTGGGCGGCATCCTCGTCCTCGCGGCCCTCGAGCGTCGGGGACGTGAGATCGTCGAGGCGCGCATCGGAATGGTGTACGCGGTCGCCGGCGCCTTGACCATCCTGTTCCTCGCCGCCGATCCGTGGGGCGAGGCGCAGATCGTCAACCTTCTCAAGGGCGAGCTGCTGGCCGCAACGGAGCGGAGCCTGGCGTTCCTGGCCCTGGTGCTCGGCGTTGTGATCCTGGCGGTGATGGTCTTTCAGAAGGAGTTCCTGCTCGTGTCCTTCGATCGCGACCTCGCCGTGGTCTTCGGGAAGAACGTGACGGCCTGGGACACGCTGCTCTATGTGCTGTGCGGTGTCACGATCTCGTTCGGTGTCCTCGCCGCCGGACCCCTCGTCACCTTCGGGTTCCTGCTGGCGCCGCCGCTGGCTGCGCGCCTCGTGACCCGGCGCATGCTGACCTTCTCCATCGCGTCCGCCGCCATCGGCGGCCTCAGCGCGTTCGTCGGATTCTGCGCGGCCTATCGCTACGATATGCCGCTGGGGCCCTCCGAGGTCGCGGTGAGCGCCGTGGTGTTGCTGGTGGTCGTCGGCTTCACCCGGCTCCGGCGCGCGCTCATTCCCCAAACGGCGTGACCCCCCTGCTCTGGGCCTGCTTCACGCTCTCCGGCGCCGCCGCCCTCGGCCTCGAGCTGCTCTGGGTCCGCTCGGCCGGCCTCGTCCTCGGCTCGACGGCGACCACGACGGCGACCGTGGTGGCCGGCTACTTCGGCGGGCTCGGCCTTGGCGCGTTCCTCGCACGCCGGCCGTCTCCTAGGCCTGTGCGCCGCTATGCGCGGCTCGAGCTCGGCGTCGCCGCTGGCGCGCTGGCCTCCTGTCTGGCGTTTCGCTTGCTGAGCACCGACGCCATGCAGAGGACGCTCGGCGCCGCCGGCAGCGTCGGCCGCGTGATGGTCGTCGCGCTCGTCATCCTCCCCGTCGCGACCGCACTGGGGGCGACGCTGCCGACGCTCTGCGAGGCGCTCGCCGCCCCGGCGACGGTTGGCCGGCGCGGCGGCGCGCTCTATGGCCTCAACACGCTCGGGGGCGCGCTCGGCATCGCGGCAATGGGCTTCGGACTTCCGGCGCTCCTCGGGGTGACGGCTAGCTATGTCGTCGTGGCCACGGCCAGCGCGCTGGCCGGCCTGATTGCGCTCGCGGTCGGCGACACGGCGGCGGAGGCGCGGCCTGGCGAGACGGGGCGCCATCGTCCCGGGCGCGCGCTGTGGGCGGCGGCGGCCGGTGGCGGGCTCGTCAGCATGAGCCTGGAAATCTTGTGGGTGATCCTCTTCGCGCAGGTGCTGCACAACTCGGTCTACTCGTTCGCCGCCGTCAGCCTCGTGTTCCTCCTCGCGCTGGCCGCGGGGGCGGGGGTCGCCGCGCTGCTCCTGCGCCGCGTGCCGCCGCTGCGGCTGGCAGCGCTCGGTCTCGCCGCGAGCGGCGTGCTGACGATCGCCGGCGTGTGGGCGTTCGTGCACCTCACCGGCGGGCTGCGCTACGTCGGCATGCAGACGGACCTCGTCGAATACCTCGTGCGGATCGTCGGGCTGGCGGCCGCGACGGCCGGGCCGGGCACGCTTGCGTCGGGTGCCGTATTGCCGGCCCTGTGGATGGCGTTCGGCGACCGCGCCAGCGCCGCGCGACCGATCGGCGCGCTCACCGGCGCCAACGTGGTCGGCGGCGCCGTCGGCGCGCTGGCGGCGGCCTTCGTCGTCCTTCCGGGGCTGGGGCTGCGGGCGGGCTTTCTGCTGGCCGCTGTCCTCTTGCTCGTGCTCGCCGCCGTGCTCGCGGACTCCGAACGTCGCGTGCGCTGGATCGCCTACGCCGGTCTCGTCGTCGTCGCGCTGGCCGACCCTTTGCGAGCGCCCCTGACCCACCTGAACGCCGGAGAGACGCTGCGCGCGCTCTCCGAGAGCTCCTCCGGTATCGTCAGCGTCGTGGAGACGGGCGACGACCGTCAGCTTCGCCTGGACAACTTTTACGTGCTCGGAGGCAGCGCGGCGGAGCGCAACGAGCGGCGCCAGGGCCTGGTTCCGTTGCTCCTACATCCCGCGCCACGGCGTGTCGCTTTCATCGGCATGGCGACCGGCATCACTGCCAGCGCGGCCTCGGCGCTGGGTGTCGAGGACGTCACCGTCATCGAGGTGGTCCCCGAAGTGGCGGCGGTGGCGAAGATGCACTTCGGCCCCTGGAACGGCGCGCTGCTCGACCGGCGCGATGTCCGGCTCGTCCTGGATGACGGGCGACGTCACCTCGCCGCCACCGACGTGTCGTTCGACATCATCGTCTCGGACCTCTTCATCCCCTGGCACGCGAGCGCGGGCAGTCTGTATACACTGGAGATGTACCGGACCGCCAGCCGAAGGCTGACCGAGGGCGGGCTCTTCTGTCAGTGGCTGCCGCTCTACCAGCTCAACCGCGAGGAGTTCGAGGTGATCGTTCGGACGTTCCTGGCCGTCTTTCCGCACGTCACGCTCTGGCGCAACGACTTCTATCCCAACCGCCCGGTCCTCGGACTCGTCGGCGGACGTGAACCCGTCCGTCTCGATCTCGGCCGCCTGGAGTCCCGCCTGGCCGCGCTGCCCGCGTGGGGTCGCGACTCGCTGCTGGGGGCGCCGCGCGCGATCGCCATGCTCTACGTGGGCGACCTCTCGCTGCGTCGCGACGCGTTCGGCGCCCGGCCGGTGAACCGCGACGATCGTCCCGTGCTCGAGTTCCT
>Ga0075425_100009812_pt1 | contig 10192 bp, 9 predicted proteins | sample SoiMethybrSBSTD4_FD_75300 | JGI IMG/M metagenome (GOLD analysis project Ga0075425, IMG submission 75300) | Bulk soil microbial communities from a Populus tree surrounding site in Tennessee, USA - Soil MetaG P. TD hybrid SBSTD4 | ecosystem: Environmental > Terrestrial > Soil > Tree plantation...
TCCGCCGACGACTGGCCGGCCGTTGGTGTCGCCGTTGCCCTTGATTCCCATGAATCGAGAATTTTCATCAGCGCGGCAGTCGACAGGCCGACGCGGATTTCCTCCGCCCAGGATCTAGAAAACATCAGGATCGACGGCGACCTGCACGGCTCCGCGGACTACAAGCGGCAACTGCTGCGGGTTTACCTGAAAAGAGCGATGGATGAAGCGCGCAAGCCAGGCCACTGAGACCCCGCAGGTCGGGCGCTCGATCCCGCGCCTCGAGTCCTGGCTCAAGGTCACGGGCCGCGCCGAGTACGTCCACAACCTGCGCCTGCCCGGCATGCTCTACGGCAAGATTTTCCGCAGCAACGTCGCGCATGGGCGCATCAAGAACATCGACGTCAGCGCCGCGCGGGCGCTGGCCGGCGTCTACCGCGTGGTCACCGGGAAGGACATCCAGGAGGTCATCCCGGAGCCCTTCTATGGGCCGGCGTTTCACGACCAGCCGATCCTTGCGTTGGACAAGGTGAGGTATGTGGGCGAGCCGGTGGCGGTGGTGCTCGCTTCCGATCCGCACGTCGCCGAGGCGGCGACGCACCTGATCAGCGCCGAATACGAGGAGCTGCCCGCGGTCTACGACGAGGTCGAGGCGATGACCTCGAAGGCCATCGTGCACGACGTGCTCAAGCCCGCCGGCACCTTCCCCGACCTCAAGCACCTGCAGGGGAAGAAGAACACCAATCTCGCCCTGGATTTTCGCCTGAGACGGGGCAATCCGGACAAAGCCTTCAAGGCGGCGGCGCGCGTGTTTGAGCACCGCTTCCGCACCCAGCAGGTGATGCACACGCCGCTCGAGCCGCTGGTCTCGGTGGCCGAGTGCACGGAAGACACGCTCACTATCCACACCGCGTCGCAGAGCCCGTCGTTCGTGCGCATCGAGATCGCGCGCCTGCTCGGCTGGGCGGAGAACCGCGTGCGGGTGCGCGTGCCGTTCCTCGGCGGCGGCTTTGGCGCGAAGCTGTATATCAAGCTCGAGGCCCTCGTCAGCGCTTTGTCCTTGATCACCAGAAAACCAGTAAAAATTTCCCTGACGATGGAAGAGCAGTTCTTCACCATCACCAAGCACGCCAGCACCTTCAGGATCAAGAGCGGCGTGGATGCGGGCGGCCGCATCGTCGCGCGCGAGTGCGAGGTGTGGTGGAACGGCGGCGCCTACGCCGACATCGGCCCGCGCGTGACGCAGAAGTCGGGCTTCACCGCGCCGGGTCCCTACGACATCGAGCACGTGGCGATCGACTCCTACGCGCTCTACACCAACCTGCCGCCGGCCGGCGCGCTGCGCGGCTTCGGCATCCCGCAGCTGGTGTGGGCCTACGAGAGCCACACCGACCTGATGGCGCGCGAGCTCGGCGTCGACCCGGTGGCCTTCCGGCGGCAGAACCTGCTGAAGGAAGGCCGCCCGCAGGCGACGGGGACCGTGATGCACGATGCGGCGACGGAGAAGGTCCTCGATCGTCTTGAAGCTTTGATGGACTGGAAAAAGCCCTTCGACCAGGGCAAAGGCACCGTGCGCCGCGGCCGCGGCATCGCGGTGGGCTTCAAGGCCTGCATCTCCAACACCACTTCGCTCGCCGCGGTCGGCGTGAATGCCGACGGCAGCTGCACCGTCTATTGCAGCACGGTCGACATGGGGCAGGGATCAGACACGACGATGGCGCAGATCGTCGGCGAGGTGTTGCGCGTGCCCGCCGAATCGGTGCGCGTGGTGCATTCCGACACCGACGTCACGCCCTTCGACATGGCGACGCTCGGCTCGCGCTCGATGTTCCACATGGGCAATGCGGTCAAGCTCGCCGCCGAAGATGCTTTGCAAAAAATAAATCATTTGAGAAAAGAGCTGGGCCTTGGCCCGGATAGCGCCGTGCCGGAAATCTTCAGGAAGAAGTACGGCATGCGCGCCGGTAGCGTCATGGGCACGGCTAGCTTCAACCCGCCCTACACGCCGCCCGATGCCAATGGCCTCACCGACAACGCCACGCCCTTCTGGATGGTGGGCGGTACCGGCGTCGAGCTGGAGGTGGACACCGAGACCGGCCGCGTGCGCATCACGCGCCTGGTCAACGTCGCCGACGTCGGCACGCCGGTCAACCCGAAGATCGTCGAGAGCCAGCTGTCGGGCGCCGCCATCATGCAGCTCGGCTTCACGCTGTTCGAGAAAATGCTGTTCGACGACCAGGGCCAGCTGCGCAACGCCTCGCTAGCCGAGTACAAGATTCCGGGCTTCCTCGACCTGCCCGACGAGATCGTCAACGAGGCGGTCGCCGCCGAGCAGAAAAGCGGCCCGTTCGGCGCCAAGGGCGTGGGCGAGACCGCCACTTTCGGCCTGTCGCCCGCGGTGGCGAACGCGATCCACGACGCGGTCGGCATACGCCTCACCGAGCTGCCGATGAATCCGGAAGCCGTGTTCACCAAGATGCAAAGCCGATGAGAAGCGAAGTGCAATTTCAGCTGAACGGCGAGCCGGTTTCGGCGCAGGTGGCGCCGCACGAGAGCCTGGTCGAGGTGCTGCAGGAGCAGTTCGGCCTCTATGGCGCGCGCGAGAGCTGCGGCCAGGGCCTGTGCGGCTGCTGCACGGTCCTGGTGGATGGGGTGGCGGTTTCCGGCTGCCTTCAGCTGGCTGCACTAATCAATAAAAAAAACGTCGTGACCGTTGAAGCGGGACTAACGCTCGATCCGGTGCAGGAGGCCTTCATCGAGTCCGGCGCCTTCCAGTGCGGCTTCTGCACGCCGGGCATCGTGCTGATGACGCGCCAGCTGCTCGACGAGAATCCGGACCCTGACGAAGACGCGATCCGGCATTATCTTTCGGGCAACCTGTGCCGCTGCGCGGCCTACCCGGAAATCATCAAGGCAGTGCAGCTCGCCGCACAAAAGAGGAGAAAGACATGAAATACCTGCTGTTCAGCCTGTCAATGATCATTTCCCTTTCAATTCATGCACAGGAATATCCGGCCAAGCCGGTTCGCATGCTGATTCCGTTCGCGCCGGGCGGCGCGGTGGACACGGCGGCGCGCGTGCTGGCGCAGAAGATGGACGAGCGCATCGGCTGGAAATTCGTCATCGAGAACCGCCCGGGCGGCAACGGCTTCATCGCGGTCACCGCGGTGAAGGGCGCGCCCGCCGACGGCTACACGCTGCTGGTGGCGCACACCGGCGAGTTCGCCGTCAACCCGGCGCTGTTCGACAACGTGCCCTATGACCTGGAGCGCGATTTCGTCGCCATCACCATGGTGAACGACGCGCCGATGCTCTATCTCGCGAACATCAACGCGCCGTTCAATACCTTCGCCGAGCTGGTGGCGCAGGCCAAGGCGAAGCCCGGCGCCATCACCTTCGCCTCCGCAGGCAACGGCAGCATCAACCACCTGGCCGGCGAGTGGCTGGCGCAGGCCGCCGGCATCAAGCTGCTGCACGTGCCGTACAAGGGCGGCGCGCCCGCCGCGGCGGCGGTCGCCGCCGGCGACGTGCACTTCGGCGTCATGGCGGTGCCGGGGGCCATGCCGCACCTCAAGTCGGGCCGCGGCAAGGTGATCGGCATCACCACCGCGAAGAAGTCGCCGCTCGAGCCGAGCTGGCCGACGCCGCGCGACGCTGGCATCCCGGACCTCGACGCCTCGATCTGGGTCGGCCTGTTTGCGCCCAAGGGCACGCCGCAGGCGATCGTCGACCGTATCAATACCGAGGTGCGCACGACGCTCGACAACCCGGAGGTGAAGAAGCGCTTCGTCGACATCGGCAGCGAGACCGCCGGCATGTCGCAGGCCGCTTTTCTCGAGCGCATCAAGCAGGACGCGGTGCGCTACAAGGCGGTGGTCAAGGCCGCCCACGTGAAGGCGGACTAGGTTGAAGCGGAGCTAAAAATGCTGCTGCAGATCCCCAACGTCCTCAAGCCCGAGGAAATCACCGCGCTGCGTGGCATGCTGACTGACGCGAGCTTCGAGGACGGCGGCGCCACCGCCGGCTTCGCGGCGCGCGAAGTGAAGAAGAACCTGCAGATCCCCGTGGCTTCGGAAATCGGGCGCAAGGGCGGGGCGATAGTGCTCGAGGCGCTGCGGCGCAATGCCATGTTCTTTTCCGCCGCGCTGCCGCACCGCATCCACGGCCCGATCTTCAACCGCTACGACACCGGCATGACCTACGGCGAGCACGTCGACAACGCGCTGATGGGCTCGCCGATCAGCGTGCGCAGCGACGTCGCCGCCACCCTGTTCCTCACGCCGCCCGAGGACTACGACGGCGGCGAGCTCACCGTGCACGACAGCTACGGCGCGCACCGCATCAAGCTCGCCGCCGGCAACATGATCGTCTACCCGGCGACCAGCCGGCACCGCGTCGAGCCGATCACGCGCGGCAGCCGCGTCTCGGTGGTGATGTGGATCCAGAGCCTGGTGCGCGACGAGATGCAGCGCCGGCTGCTGTTCGAGATGGACGTCGCCCTCGGCTCGCTGCGCAAGCAGAAAGGCACCGAGAAGGAAGGGGCGACGCTCACCTCGGTCTACCACAACCTGGTGCGGCTCTGGAGCGAGACCTGAGCCAGCTGATCCTGAACCTGATCAAGGACCTGGCGCCCGCGCCGCTGCAGAAGGAGGTGTGGCAGGCAATGAGCGAAAAGCGCTGGTATTTCGGCAACCAGTCGAGCGAGGAGGGCGCGATCCCGTTCTGGAAGATGGACCTCGACGGCATCGAGCCGGTCTCGCGCCTGTGGGAGCGGGCGCGCGCGCACTGCGAGAAGCAGGCGGACAAGCCGCTGCGCGTGGTGCGCCAGTACGCCAACGGCCATACCTATGGCCAGGGCGGCCGGCCGCACCGCGACGACGTGCGCGCGGGCACCTATACGCTGCTCTACTACCCGATGCCGGTATGGAAGAACCACTGGGAAGGCGAAACCATGTTCGTCGACCAGCAAGGCGAGGTGATCACCGCCGTCAAGCCGCATCCCAACCGCGCCGTGTTCTTCGATTCGCGCATCCTGCACTACGGCAAGGCTCCCGGACGCTCCTTCCCCGGCCTGCGCGTCACCATCGCGTTCAAGCTCGAATCCGACTGAGGGCGGAATAGCCGGTCGCCGGAGCACGTTTACCGACGAATGTCCTTCCATCTAGACACGATCAACGAGGTCTACACCAACGCCGACGGCTCGATCCAGTTCTTTGAGTTGTTCATCCCGGATCAGAGCGAACGTTTCATCGCTACCCATGGCGTCACCGTAACTCAGGGTGTCCAGACCCACAGCTTCCTGTTTCCAAGCTCGCCGGGGGGATTTACTGGTTCCAAGACCTACTTAGTCGCGACGCAAGGCTATGCCGACTTCGCTCTGGCGCACGGACTGCCGCCTCCAGACCTGATCGTCCCTCAATTCCTGTTCACGAGCGGTGTCCAGACGATCAATTACGCTGGAGTGGATTCACTGACCGCCACGCTGCCCGTCGACGGCCTGCATTCCCTTAACGGCAGCGGCACCATCATTACGAATTCGCCCATGAATTTCGCGGGGGCGACGGGAACAATCATCCCGCCGCTGCCACCTTCCGTGGCCATACCTCTCATCGACCAGGTCGACGGCGTCGGCGACCCTCTTTCGTACACGTTTTCCTCCGGATCATTCACGGAACCCAACGGCGACACTATCAACTACACGGCGACACTCGACGACAACTCGGCGCTGCCGGGCTGGCTCACGTTCGACGGACCGACGCGCACGTTCTCCGGCACGCCAACTGGTGGGGACGTCGGGACGCTTCACGTCAAGGTCACGGCCACCGATCCGGACGGCTCGGCATCGGACATTTTTGATCTCACCGTCATTTCCGGCCATGTGATCAACGGCACCGGCGCTGGCGACAGTCTCCCGGGCGGCGTCGATAACGACTCGATTACCGGCCTTGGTGGCGATGACACGCTGGATGGTGGAGGAGGAAACGACTCGCTGGTCGGCGGTGCAGGGAACGACACCTATGTCGTGCCTAATTCCGATAGCACAATCATCGAGACTTCGGGCCAGGGCACGGACCTCGTGCAGACCACGGCCGGTTTCTTCGAGCTTCCTGAGAATGTCGAAAACCTGACGATGCTGGGACCGGGCCCCACGGTCATGATGGGCAACAGTCTAAACAACGTCCTCACCGGTGGTAGCGGCAATGATTTGATGTACGGCAATGGCGGCGTAGACCAGTTCGTGGGAGGCGACGGTGATGACACTTTCGTCGTCGATAGCGCCACCGACCAAGTGATCGAGGCCTTCAATCAGGGCACCGACATCATTGTCAGCGGCATTCAACTCTCGGTGCTGGCCGCCAACGTCGAGATCCTTATTTTGGGGGGAAGCAGCAATCTTTCCGGGACCGGCAACGGGCTCGACAACGAAATTATCGGCAACGACGGAAACAACCGGCTGATCGGCGGAGCGGGCAACGATACGCTGGACGGTGGTCTCGGCAACGATACGCTGATCGGCGGCGCGGACAACGACGCCTTCTTTTTCACGCAGCTCTCGGGCAGCGACCGGATCGAGGGCTTTGCCAGCGGTGGGGACCAGATCCAGCTCAAACACGCCGTATTCACCAGCCTTGGCCTTGGTGCGGTGGCGGCGAACCAGCTGCAGGTGGGAAGCAACTCCAGCATCTCCGATACCAGCGGAGACGGCGGAAGTGATGGCGGGCAGGACTATCTCAAATACGCCGCCAATACCGGACAGCTCTACTACGACGACAATGGCACTGCGGCGGGCGGCCTGCACCTCATCGCGCTGCTGGCGAGCCCGGATTGCAACTCGCCGCACCCGACGCTCGACCTGACCACGGCGCAGGATATCGTCGTCGTCTGATCCGCGCCGCCGTCCTCCTCGCGCTGCTCGCGCCGTCGGTGGCCCTCGCCACCGCCGGTTATTTCCAGCTCGGCTACGGCCTGAAGGCGAAGGGCATGGGCGGTGTCGCCGCGGCGCTGCCGCAGGATTCGCTCGCCGCGGCCACCAATCCGGCGGGCATGGCGTGGGTCGGCGACCGCTTCGACGCGGGCCTGGACTGGTTCACGGCTGATCGCGGCTCGCGCATCACCGGCAATGGCATGGGCCTGAACGGCGAGCGCCACGCCAATGGCAGCGACTCGTTCCTGATTCCGGAATTCGGCGCGAACCGCATGCTCGACGCCCGCAGCGCGGTGGGGCTCTCCGTGTTCGGCAACGGCGGCTCGGCGCAGTACCTCGACAACCCGCTCGCCGCGCTCGGCGGCTCGAGCCCCGCCGGGATGGAATTCATCCAGGCGACGGCGGCGCCGACCTACGCGGTGAAGCTCGGCGAGCGGCACTCGGTCGGGCTTTCGCTGCACGTCGTCTACCAGGAGTTCGAGGCGCGCGGCTTCGAGCATTTCGACGACCCGGCGTTTTCCCGCTTCCCGGGCAGCGTCACCAACCGCGGCCGCGACCACGCGCTGGGCCTGGGCTGGCGCGCGGGCTGGCTCGGCCGCTTCACGCCCGGTTTTTCGCTTGGCGCCGCCTACCAGCCGGCGACGCGCATGCAAAAGTTCGAGCGCTACAAGGGCCTGCTCGCCGACGGCGGCAGCTTCGACGTGCCGGCGCACGGCGTGGTCGGTGCGGCGCTCAAGCTCGGTGCGGCGACGACCGTGGCGAGCGACGTGCAGCGCATCTGGTTTTCCCGCGTCCGCGGCCTCGGCAACCGCTCCGACTGCTTTCTCTCGGTGAGCTGCCCGCTGGGCGCGCTGGACGGCCCGGGGCCGGGCTGGCGCGACACCACGGTGGTCAAGCTCGGCCTCGCGCACGAATGGAGCTCGCGCCTCGAGCTGCGCGCGGGCTTTGCAGTGCTGCGCCAGCCGATCCCGCCCGACCAGACGCTGCTCGGCGTGTTCGCGCCGGCCGTGACGCAGAAGCACCTGACCCTAGGCGCGACCTGGCAGCTGCATTCACGCATGGAGCTGACTTTCGCTTACATGCACGCCTTCGAGCAGACGGTGCGCGGCACCAGCACGTCCGTCCCGGGAGGCGTGGGCGGCGGCGAGGCCGACCTGCGCATGCGGCAGGACGCGTTCGGCCTGGCGCTCGGCTGGAAGATTTGACCTTGCCTGACGATCATTCGCGGCCGGCAGGGCAGACTGCCCGACGCGATGAACCAGGAAGAACATCACGCGGAAGAGCGCGCCCGCCAGGCCTATCTCGCCTGGCAGGAGGCGCAGCAGCGGCGCACGCGCGCTGCGGACCGCGCCGCGCGCCTGGCGCTGGAGCTGCAGCGGGCCAACGAGCGGCTCGAGCGCAAGACACACGCGCGCGCCGATCACCTGGCGCGGCTGAAGCGGGATCTCGAGGCACGTGCAGTGGTGGCGCAAGCCGCCTACGCGCGCCGCGTCGCGCTGCATCAGGAACGCTTCGCCGCCGTGAAACTGCCGGTGCGCCAGCCGCTACCGCGCTACGTCGCGCCGCTGATGATTGCGATGACGGTGTTTGCGAGCCAGGTGGTGACTGGCCAGCCTGACAGTTTTTCCGCGCAGCCGATCACGCCGGTTGCACAACCTGAAGAAACCCTGAAACTGAAACTGAGCCGCTCGCTCAGCCCGCAAAGAATTCCTTGACCTTGTCCATCCAGGACCGGGCGCGCGGATTGTGGCGCGCGGGGTCTTGCTGGCTGATGGTCTCGAACTCGCGCAACAGCTGACGCTGGCGCTCGGTCAGGTTGACCGCCGTCTCCACGGCCAGGTGGCAGAAAAGGTCGCCCGGCGCATGGCTGCGCACGCCCTTGATGCCCTTGCCGCGCAGGCGGAAGGTCTTGCCGCTCTGCGTCTCGGCCGGCACCTTGATGCGCGCCGCGCCGTCGAGGGTGGGCACGTCGATTTCGCCGCCCAGCGCCGCAACCGTGAACGACACCGGCATCTCGCAGTGCAGGTCGTCGTGGTCGCGCTGGAACACCGCGTGCGGCTTGACGTGCACCTGCACGTAGAGGTCGCCCGGCGGGCCGCCGTTGACGCCGGGCTCGCCCTCGCCCGACAGGCGCACGCGGTCGCCTTCGTCGACGCCGGCGGGGATCTTCACCGAGAGCGTCTTCTGGACTTTGATGCGGCCGGTCCCGGCGCAGGTGGCGCAGGGATTGGGAATGATGCTGCCGCTGCCGTGGCAGCGCGGGCAGGTCTGGGCCATGGAGAACGGGCCCTGCTTGACGCGCACCTGGCCGGCACCCTGGCAGGTGGTGCAGGTCGTGGGCTGGGTGCCGGGCTTCGCGCCCGTACCCTTGCAGGTCTCGCAGGCATTCATGGCGGGGATGCGGATGCGGGTCTCGAAGCCGTGCGCCGCCTGCTCGAGCGCGATTTCAAGGTTGTAGCGCAGGTCGGCGCCGCGGTAGACGGTCGAGCGCCCGCCACGGCCGCCGCCGAAGATCTCGCCGAAGATGTCGCTGAAGATGTCGCCGAAGCCCGCGCCCGCGCCCGCGGCGCCGGCGCCCATGCCGGCCTGCTGGTCGACGCCGGCGTGGCCGAACTGGTCGTAAGCGGCGCGCTTGCCGGCGTCGGTCAGCACCTCGTAGGCCTGCTTCGCCTCCTTGAAGTTCTCCTCGGCCTTCGGGTTGTCCGGATTGCGGTCCGGATGCCACTTCATCGCCAGCTTGCGATAGGCCTTCTTGAGGTCCTCCTCGGAAGCGTCGCGATTGACGCCGAGGATCTCGTAGTAGTCGCGCTTCGCCACCAGGTCTTAGCCGGTCTTCTTGTCTTTGACTTCGGTGAACTCCGCGTCGACGACGTTCTCGTCCTTCTTGCCCGCGTCGGCCGCACCCGGCTGCGATTCCGCCTGGGCTTTCGCCTGCTGGTCGGCGTAAACCTTCTCGCCGAGCTTCTGCGCGGCCTGGGCGAGGGCTTGGGCCTTCGTCTCGATGTCTGCTTTATTTTCACTTTTTAAAACATCTTCAACTTCCTTGGCGGCAGCCTCGATCTTGTCCTTCTCGCCGGCCTCAAGCTTGTCGCCGTAGTCCTTGAGCGACTTGCGCACCGAGTGCACCAGCGCCTCGGCGCCGTTGCGCGCGTTGACCAGCTCGAGCGTCTTGCGGTCTTCCTCGGCGTTCGCCTCAGCGTCCTTCACCATGCGCTGGATCTCGGCCTCGGTGAGGCCGGAGCTCGCCTGGATCTTGATCTTGTTCTCCTTGCCGGTGGCCTTGTCCTT
>Ga0075425_100009813_pt1 | contig 10191 bp, 3 predicted proteins | sample SoiMethybrSBSTD4_FD_75300 | JGI IMG/M metagenome (GOLD analysis project Ga0075425, IMG submission 75300) | Bulk soil microbial communities from a Populus tree surrounding site in Tennessee, USA - Soil MetaG P. TD hybrid SBSTD4 | ecosystem: Environmental > Terrestrial > Soil > Tree plantation...
ATCCACACGCTTAATCAGAAAGTTGCACAAGCGTTTTGTGATGCAACTCCCAAGCTTCAGTCCACGTCCTCCACATTACCTGCTTCCATAATTGGTGAGCTATCCCATGACCTGTTGGTAGCTCCTCTATCCGAATATTCAAGTCAAAGGCCGCTGAACCGCTATTTAACTTGCATTGAGCAGTACGACATTCGACTTGACGATCTTGTCCACCAACTTCCCGGATCGATTCGAGAAGAAGTATCCGACGGGCTGGCGCGCGAAACCGGTCTGCGGTTGTCCATCGAAAGCGACTTGGTTTTACTCATCGCTCAGAGCCTGCTGCGCCTTCTGACACCTTGGAACATTGCGCGTCGTTCATTTTCTAATCCAGTTGCGCTGCGGGGGCAGTTCGATGCCGAGTTCGATCGGTGGCTTCAGACGAAGGGAACCGATGCGACCGATGTGACACAGTTACTGGAGAAGTATTCCGTCTGGGCGAACAAGGCAGAGCAGCGGATGTGCGATCCAACGCACAAAATCAGGAAAATGTCCGGGCGGCGGCGGCGTAAGCTGGTAGAAAAACGCAAGCACCTGATGGATTTCAGACTGCGGCTTGAGCGCGCCGTGCACGGATTACTCGACATCGAGCATCACCTGGCGTTGTTTGCCGCGGAAGCGACCGCGTTGACGACCTACGCCATCAAAACGCTCGAGAGAGAGCACCACCGACTGGTTGCTGAACTGGATGCAGTGATCTCGGCCATCGAAACCTGGCAGGTCGAGAAAAAACATCAAGACTTGCCGAAACCTGAGGGACGTCTGATTTCTTCAGAAGAGCGGGCTTCGGAGTGGGTTCGTCATTTGAACGAGCGACTCGACTTCCACACCCCGGAAACCGTCGAATGCGTCATAGTGCGAGGTGTCCGGCGGCCAAGGATTCGATGGCGGCAGTTAGAACTGCGGAGTCAAGCCACCCGATCTTTCGAAGAGATCGGCCGTCCGATGGCGCTAGACGCATTCAACATCGTGGAGACCGTTCACACAACCGTCGTGCGCGAAATCGAGAGAGCGCGCGAAGTCGTAGAATTTGGGGTCGAGAGTTCACAGTTGGAGTCGGACAGAGAACTCATAAAAGAGGCGCTTTCCAACGCATTGTCGCTCCTCGTTCACCAAAGGAAACTAATCAAAAATCCCATCTCTCCAGCTGAAGAGGCTTTGCGTCAGGCTCAGGCTGCGGTGCTCCTGGACATCCACACGCGACTGGAGGTAAGCCGATTGGGAGCGATCGCCTACGCTACGCGTCAAGGAGGGCTTCGCGCGGCGGAACGTTTGCTTGTTCTCGCAACCAAGCAGACCCATAAACTAGTTCGAGCATCTGCTAAAACGTTTCGCTCGACTGTCGACTGGGTACTTGTGACTCTTGGGTGGGTTCCACCTCCGACGCGAAAGCTTCAGCCAGTCGAGGAGCGGGCACGACTGAGCCGCATACTTGAAATACAACTTGGCGCGCGAGATTTGCCGGCACTGTATCGGCGGTTGTTCCGAATCGAACCAGTCGAAGATCCACGCTTTCTTATTGGACGAGATGCAGAACTATCCGGCCTCTCGCGGGCACTCGATCGCTGGCGAGCGGGCACGGGTGCGGCCATTCTAATCGTCGGTGATCGAGGCAGTGGCAAGACAAGTCTTCTCAATTGCACATTGGGAGATAACGCTCAGGACGAATCTGTTGTTCGTGCGCAGTTTTCGGAGAGGCTGACGACGACGGGTCAGTTAGAGAAATTCTTGAGCGAGCTTCTTGCGGTCGGCAAGAACGGCAGTATCGATAAGGCCCTTCGAACGAAGCGTCGGATTGTCTTGCTGGAGGAGGTGGAACGGACATTCCTGCGCACGATGAATGGCTTTGAAGCCATACGTACGTTGTCGAGGCTGATCGAAACCACGTCCAGCAGTACTTTGTGGATTCTCTCCACCAACAGTACAGCGTTTCGTTACCTTCATCAGGCTGTCGCGTTCGACCGTGCGTTTGGATATCGCATCAATGCAATGGCCGTGAGCCGCGGGACAATCATCCACTCCATCATGCAGCGGCATAACCTTTCTGGTCTTCGTTTGCAGTTTGCTCCACTGCCGGAGGGCGATCCGCGAATCGGCAAGGTGAAGCGCTTGCTGTCTCTTGAACCGGATCCGCAGGAAGTGTTTTTTGCGGCGCTATACAGCCAGTCCGGAGGTGTTTTCCGGGCGAGCCTCGAGCTGTGGCAGGACTGCATCGATCGTGTGGAAGGCGGCGTGGTACAAATGCGCCAGCCTTTGTCTCCGAATTATCGGTCTCTTTCCGGCGAACTGGACGATGTCGACGCGCTGACGATCCAGGCTTTCATGCAACACGGCGGCTTGACCGAATCCGAATTGTCACTGGTTTTCGGAATCGCGCCGCATACGAGCGAGAGGCGTATTGCCAGAATGCTGGATCTAGAGATCATCGAGCCGGAGCCGTGTTTCACAGGTTTTCGCGTCCGGCCTCAAGCCTGGCGTTTTGTGCGCGAGGTGCTGCACGGCCGCAATGTGGCGTAAAAACCCCGCGTTTTTGCAAAGGAGTTCTACATGAATGGAACTGTCCTTTTACTTATTCTGTTACAGCTACGGACACAGGACAGGATCTTCGAATACTTCACACCTGGCCGAATCGCAATTGCGATTGTAACGTTCGTCGCGGCATGGTTGACCATTCGCTACATCTCGAAATTGCTGGACATGATTTCTGTTCGCAGTCTACGGCTTCGATTCCTATCGAAACTGGTCGAGCCCATTTTGCGAATCCTGCTGTGGTTCATTGCCATTCTATTGTCCTTTGATCTACTGGCACCGACACAGGAAACGTTTTTCGCAGCGATTGGGTCGGTCGCGATCGCCATTGGCCTGGGAGCTCAGGATCTAATCAAGAATTTGATTGGAGGTTTTGTCATCCTCGGCGACCGCCCTTACCAGATTGGAGATCGTGTGCAAATAGGTGACGCAGACGGAGAAATTGTTCACATCGGATTGTGCAGCACGAAGCTGGTTACTCTGGACGACTACCGCATCACGATTCCGAACTCGATGGTTTTGGATAACCAAATCGTGAACGCGAACTCCGGAACGCCCATTTGCGAGGCCGTCACGGAGTTATATGTACCGATTGGTGCGGACCCGGAGCAGGTAATAGAGATCGGCTACGAAGCCGCTTGTACCTCGCCGTATTTGTCCGTCGAGCGTCCAATCGTCGTTCTAATCTCCGATGGCTTCTCCGATAGCCCCTACATGCTGGTGAAGGTCAAGGCGCATGTGTTCGACCACCGATTCGTAGCTCTGATGAAAACCGACGTCGCCGTTCGCGCGAAGAAGGAGTTCATCCGCCGAGGCCTTCTCGGCGAATGGGCCAGCCGGGACGAGGCGCCATTTGCAAACAAGCCCGCGACATAGTAGCCTTCCCCCAAACGAATCCCGAAAATCCGTACGCATCCGATAAAAATCGCTCTTTGTTTTCCCTGGGAGGACCAAGTGAGTGCATTTGAAAAATATCTACGTGTAGCAATGGTGATTTCTCTTTTTACTTCAACCGGCAATCTTTGGGCGCAGGCAACGGCTCAGATCAGCGGGACGACCAGGGATCAGAGCGGAGCCGTGCTTCCAGGCGTTGAGATCCGCGCCACCCAAGTGGAGACGGGTATTACTCGGACCGCCGTTACGAATGAAACTGGATCGTACGTTCTGACGAACTTGCCGATCGGCCCGTATAAATTGGAGGGGGCGTTACCCGGCTTCCGGACGTACGCCCAAACAGGAATCGTCCTGCAGGTCGACAGTAGTCCCGTGATCAACGTGACTCTTGAGGTTGGCCAGGTTGCCGAAACCGTAGAAGTCCAGGCCAACGCGGTGCTCGTTGAAACAAGGAGCACGAGCGTCGGCCAGGTCGTGGAAAACACGCGAATCCTGGAACTGCCTCTGAACGGGCGGCAGGCCGCCGAGTTGATTGGACTGGCCGGAGCAGCAACGCCAGCGCCTGTTACAGACGCGCAGGGCAGGGATCCTTTCAGCAAGATCGCCTTTTCGGTTGCGGGTGGATTGAACACCGGAGTGAGTTACACGTTGGATGGTGCGTTTCATATGAACCCGCAGGGGAACGGCTATATGTCCACGCCTTTCCCGGATGCACTTCAAGAATTCAAAGTTGAGACCAGCGCTACGGCTGCCGCCAGCGGAGGCAAATCGGCGGGTTCGGTAAGCCTCGTCACAAAATCCGGTACGAATGTAATGCATGGCGATTTGTTTGAATTTGTGCGGAATGGAATTTTCAACGCGCGGAATTCATTCGCCTTGAAACGAGACACGCTCAAGCGGAACCAGTACGGCGGAACGATTGGCGGGCCGATCCTCAAAAACAAATTGTTTTTCTTCTCGGGGTATCAGGGGACGACGATCCGCTCAGATCCAACGAGCTTGATCTCGACTGTCCCAACACCCGCCATGTTGACAGGCGACTTTACGACCATCACGTCACCGGCCTGTAATGGGGGGCGGCAAATCACGTTGAGAGCGCCATTCGTCAACAACCGCATCGATCCTGCTCTGCTCAGCAAAGCAGCTCTAAAGCTCGCCAGCAAATTACCTCAGGCTACGAATTCTTGCGGCACGGTCATTTATGGAAACCCGCAATCTGAAAACGGCCACATGGTGATTGGGAAGATTGATTTCCAGAAGAGCGCCAAGCATACGATATTCGGCCGGTATTTGATGGAGCACCTGGTGGACCCGGCGCCTTACGATTTGAGCCACAATCTACTGAGCATGGCCGGCGCCTCGACTGCGAGAATCGACGCCATGTCCCAGGCTTTCACAATCGGTAGCACGTATCTCATCAGCCCGAACGTCGTAAATTCATTGCGGCTTACAGCGAACCGGATTGCTGCCGGGAAATTCGAGCCCTTGGATGTGGCAAAGGCCGGTCTGGGGTTCGCCGACCTCGGCGTCAAGGCTTTCAGCTATGAGCCGTATCTCGTGCAGACAGGTAATATTGCGGGCGGTTTCACCGTGAACACCAGCGCCGGTCCGGCGCGAGTTGCGGTTTTCGGACTGAACGACGACGTCAGCGTGATTCGAGGAAATCACGAGATGGTGTTCGGAGCGAACACCGAAGTGTGGTGGGTGAACTCGTACTCGAATCAATACTTCGGCAGATTTACGTTCAACGGCAGCAATTCGGGGTTGGGCCTGGCAGACTTCATGACCGGCCAAGCGAGCCAGTTCCTGAATGGTGGATCCGCCGGCCAGAACAAAAGGCAGGAATACCTGGCGGTGTATGCCAACGATACGTGGAAGTTCAGGCCAAGACTGACAATCAACTATGGCATCCGTTGGCAGCCGTACTTCCCCATGGTGCACCTGGATGGGACTGCGGTGCACTTCGATGAGAACGCGCTGAAGAACGGAATCAAGAGCACACGATTCGATAACTCACCGCCGGGCGTCTTCTTCGACGGAGACCCGGGTGTTCCCAAGGGCACCGGCGCATACACCCAATGGATGAATTTCGCGCCGCGTCTTGGCCTGGCATGGGACGTGACGGGAGACGGCAAGACGTCATTGCGGGCTTCCGGTGGAATGTTTTATGACTTTCCCAACACCCACTACATGGTGAGTTTGAGCTCTTCGGCGCCTTTTAACCCCAGGTATACATTGACGGGCAACGTCAAATTCGACGATCCATGGTCGAACACTCCCGGCGGAGATCCGTTTCCGTTGGCGCAGGGGAAGAGCGTCCCGCGCAATGTGACGTGGCCGAATTTTGCTGTCGTCACTGCCATGAACTATGACCTGCACAACATGGAAGTGGGACAGTGGAATCTCAGCCTCCAAAGACAGATCGGTAACCAGTGGCTTGTGTCGGCCAACTACCTCGGAACGAAAACGACGCACATGTGGACCCTCCAACAAATGAACCCCACTGTTTTTCTGGGATTCGGACCGTGCACTCTGGGCGGTGTGCAATATGCAACGTGTTCGGCAACATCTAATAACGATGCGCGGCGGCGGCTCAATATGACATACCCGGGAGTCGGACAGCTGTATGGCGATGTTCCCAGGATCGCGGCCGAAGGCAACGCCAACTATAACGGTCTGCTTCTTACGGTTCAGCGGACTGCCCGGAATGTGACGTTAAACGCGAATTACACCTGGTCGCATTGCATCAGCGATCATCCTCAGCCGACGCAAACCGCCTTCGGAACCAACGCCAACATTGGTTGGACTAACAACGACCGGCATACGGATCACGGCAACTGCTCCCTGTCGTCGATAGACCGCCAGCACATCTTCAATCTATCGGCGGTAGCGGCAACACCTGGTTTTGCAAACCCGGTTTTGCGGGCGGCAGCGTCCAATTGGCGCTTTTCACCGATCGTGAAGATTTTCAGCGGTGAAGCCATGACCATCGTCACAAGCCAGGACCGGGCGTTAACCAATCAGTTTATGCAGTGGCCCGGCCTTGCCACTGGCGGTGGAATACTGATCGCTCAACGCGCCAACCAGGTCTTGGGAAATCCATATGGCGATCGCACGCCTGGAAACTTCTTCAATCCCGCTGCGTTTGAACAGCCGCCGTTGGGAACGCAACGTCCCACAAGCGGTATGGGTAATGTTAGAGGCCCCGGGTTGTGGCAGTTCGATCTTTCGCTCAGCAGAACATTCCAGGTACGTGAAGCGCAAAAAGTGGAATTTCGCGCGGAAGCATTCAACGTACTCAACAATTTCATCATGATGAACCCCACCTTCGATTTCAACAGCAACCTTTTCGGGAAAGTCACCGCAGCGAGGGATCCTAGAATTATGCAGTTCGCGCTGAAGTATCTTTTCTAATGCGATCAGAACAGCCGCGGATTGCGCGGATTCCGCAGATTGAATCTGCGGAATCCGTGTAATCCGCGGCTGATTCTATTCCCATCTCAGAAAGTAAACCTCAACCCGATTTGTATCTGCCGCGCCGGTGTCCGAGTTTCCGTGATGCGGCCAGCCGTCGGGTTAGGTTTCTCATCGATGAACGCCGTCATGTCTGGATTTCGGAAGTTTGCACGGTTGAACAGGTTGAACGCTTCAATCCGGAACTGGATACGGCTGGTCTCGATGGCGATGTTTTTGAAGATCGAGAAATCCACGTTTCCCAGGCCGGGAGAAATCACGGTGTTGCGTCCCAGATTGCCGAAGGATCCAATTCTCGCAGGTGTGAACTGCGAGATATCGAAGTAGCGTTCTGGCGTGCCGATTACGGGATTCGCATTTCCGCCCGGTACCAGATCAGGTCGGAGGTCCTCGTCGTCACCGATGCGTGCGAGCTGCGTGGCGCTTTGTGTTCGCACCATTAGCGGATAACCATCTGTCAGCGTGATTACAGTATTCAGCTGCCACCCTTTGGCGAGAGTGCCGGCAGCGCCCGTAAGCTGCCGTCCGAATGGGAGCTCATAGGAAGCGTTCGCTGAGAATGCGCGACGAGTATCCAGAGACGAAAGTCCTCGCTTCATGTACATGTCCCAGGAATAGATACCGCGCTGCCCCTGCTGCAGTTCATCGCCGCCGCTGGTTACACCGGAGCCGTCGTCAATGTTCTTCGAATAAGTAAACGCAGCGCCGAGTTGAGGACCGCTACCGGACCGGTATTGAAGTCCGAACGATCCGCCGTGGTAGTAGCTGTTCGCGTTCGTACTCTGCAGGCGCATTTCCGAAAAGTTTGGATGTACAAGTGTGCTAACGGCAGGGAAGAATTTTGTTCCCCTGGCAGGCGTATTCGGAAATCCTTCCCACCTGTTGATGTTTGCCTGCGACTGCTGCCACAGGTGCAGGCCGCGCGAGCCTGTATAGTCTGCAGACGCCACCCAGTTGTTCCCGAACTGTTTCTGAAGCGTCAAGCTCCAACGGTACATATAGGTCTGGTCCAGGTCGTACTGGAATGTACGAATGTTCGGCCTTCCCTGCGCGAAGTTGAGCTGTGTGAAGAATGCGTTGGGAAAGTCGATCTCCTGTCCGGTCCTGTTGACAACGGCTTGATCGATTCGGCCTACCAGTGTGTATGGCGGCAGTTCCTGGAGCGCTGTCCGGATGTTGTACAGCATCGGGTGCTCGTAGAACATGCCAAAGCCGCCACGCACTGAGAAGTTGCGCTGGCCCGGCGCCCAAACGAAACCGAATCGCGGGCTGAAGGATTTCTTCGTTGGATTCTTGTAAAGCACACCCGTCGTGACATTGCTATCGAAGAAATTGACGAGATTCGAGAACCTGTCGTGCTCTTCGGTTGGCACGGTCACGAATTCATAGCGCAGACCTAAATTGAACGTGAGAGTGTTCGTGGCTCGCCAATTGTCCTGGAAATACACACCCATCGAGTGTTGAGCCATGTTGCGAGTCGCAATGTCTCCGCCGGGAAGCATCACTTCGAAGCGCCGCGGAATGCGCCGGAGGAAATTTTCGATATTTTGAAAGTCCCAGACACCATTGCAGCCACGGCTGCATGATCCAACGTTGTAGTGGAAATAGGTCCACTCCCCACCCAGCCGGTAAGAATGTGCGCCCTTGGTGAGCGAGTAGCCTTCCTTTAAGGTATAGGTCCGCTGGCGGTAGCTCTCCTGATCCACGCGGTACCCAAGGCTGGAGACGGTGGGAATTTGAATCTGGCCCATTAGCTTTCGTTCCGAACGGAACAAAAGTCCTGCCTTCGCAAAATCGATGGTGCTGAGCGGGATGTCGCCCGCGGGCTTGCTGTCGCTGTAGCTGAAATTCAACTCGTTGACGGCAGCGCTGGACAACACGCTGATCCACTTTGTGCCGAGCAAGTGCTTGCGGCTGGCGGTTCCGGCCGAGTTAAGAAGAAGGCCGATCGGCGAACGTTCGCCCTTGTCGAAATTGTATGTGCCGGAAAAGGAATTCTTCTCGCTGAGCTGATAATCGATTTTACCGACAGCAAAGTCGTTGTTCGTCGGATCGGTTCGAGTGCCGGCAATGAGTACGGTGTCACCGAAGTCCGCGACAATCTTGTTTCCCTGTCCTGGCACCGGCCACAAATTCAGGAAACGCACGACCCCTGGATCCACTGTAACAGTCCGACCATTCGCCAACCTGCCCGCCCGCGCGTTTGCGCTCAAGACAGTGGCCGTATCCGTTGTTCCTGTATCCTTTCGGAATCCTTCGTAGCTACCGAAGAAAAACAGCTTGTTTCTTTTGATTGGACCGCCGATAGAACCGCCAAATTGATTCTGTCTGTAGTTCGGCTTGGGATTGTTGAATGCCTTATCGAAGTAATTTGATGCATTGAGGGCGTCATCTCGGAAAAACTCGAACGCCGAACCGTGGAATGCGTTGGTCCCCGATTTAGTGACCGCACTCACAATGCCCCCCGCGGCGCTTCGATATTCCGCCGAGTAGTTGTTCGTGACAATCTGGATCTCCTGGACCGTCTCCGCTCCCATCAGGGCGCCCGAAACGCCTTGAGCGTTCCCAGACAAGTCCGCATTGGAGACGCCGTCCAGCAGATATAAGTTCTGCGTACCGCGCGAGCCCGCCACGGTAAACTTGTCGCCCATTCCGCTGAACACTCCCTGCGTGCCCGAACTCGGAATCTTCAAGACGCCCGGTTGCAGAAATGCGAGTTGCGTTAGATCTCGGTTGACGAGAGGAAGATTTTCGACTTTCACCTGGTCGATCAAATTCGACACGGTTGCAGTCGAGGTTTCCACTTGCACCGCATCCGCAGTAACGACAACTTCTTCCTGCCGTGTCGCAACGGGCAGGGTCAAGTCAACAACCGCCGTTCGACCCACGGTGAGCTCGATGCCTCTTCGGACAGCGGTGCCGAAACCCGAGATTTTGGCCGTCACTTCATAAGAGCCGATAGGCAGGTTCGGCGCTTCGTAACGTCCCTGTTCATTGGACAGTGTCGTACGCGTTAGACCGGTTTCCGTGTTCCTGACCGTCACGTCGACACCTGGAATCAAGGCCTTCGATTCGTCGGTGATGGAACCGCCGATCGTACCGGTCGTCAATTGCCCCGCTGCTGAAACACTGCCCAGCGTTACGCCCAGTAGCAGAACAATCAGAGCTGATAAAGCATTTTTCTTTTTTAGCGTCATTCCTCTCTCTCCTCAAGTTTCAAACGGCATTAAGCTTCCGCAAAAATCCAATCGTTCC
>Ga0075425_100009814_pt1 | contig 10190 bp, 11 predicted proteins | sample SoiMethybrSBSTD4_FD_75300 | JGI IMG/M metagenome (GOLD analysis project Ga0075425, IMG submission 75300) | Bulk soil microbial communities from a Populus tree surrounding site in Tennessee, USA - Soil MetaG P. TD hybrid SBSTD4 | ecosystem: Environmental > Terrestrial > Soil > Tree plantation...
TGTGCCCCAGTGCTTGCGTGAACTGCGCCCGTTCCTGGGGAAGGATACGAAGACCCGTGTGCGCCGCGCGCGCCAACTCACGCTCGTGCCCTACTTCACCGCCGGGATCCTTTCCTGCGCCGCAGGCGCGCTGAATCCAGTTGGCCCGGTACTGATTCTGATCTCCGCTGCGGCTGCATCATTTGGCGGGCACTCCGGGCTGGCCTGGATGTCGAGCCTGCTCTATGGTCCGCGGATCCCCAGCACTCAAATGCAGATGCCCGAAATCGAACGCTCCTGGGGATGGACGACCGCCGCAGTGATCCTGGCGATCCTGTTCATCTCAGTACTAGGACCGGGTGTGACTTTTCATTCGGCCTAGCGAATCACAAGAAAGGGCATTCGCAATTGATGCAGCCAGGCGACCCGCCCTCTTTTTGCTGGGGACTATCAAGACTGAGGGTGCCCCATCCCTTCGACTACGCTCAGGGCAGGCTCTTGTGTTCTTTGCAAGGGTGGGAACATCGATCCCTTGTCTCTGAGGGGTTGAAATCCTGGAACAAGAGAACCAAGCCTTGCCCTCCCACCCCGCGTGGCGCACGAGCGGTAGCGACCAAATCTTTGCGTAAGAAATCGATTGCCTCTAGTGCGGAAGAGGCTTAGGATTGCGCAGTTCAAACCGGTAACGCTGACCGTAATTCTCAACAGGCATTTGTGTCGACAGGAGGGGCGATGGACCAGTCGATCCACACAACACTCACTCAGTGCGCCGCGTTGCAAAAGCAGGTTAATTTTGCGCACCGCTTGGTAGTTCCATTCAGCGTAGAGTATCACTTCGAAGCGCCAGACACCCGAGTGCCAACCTTTACTGACACGCTTGATATAAGTGCGCAGGGCCAACTCTCTTACGAACCCGTGCGCGCGACGCGAGTTAACTTACCAAGAGGCGGAGGGACAATAGGGAGAGAGGTCTTGATTCCTGACTCGCTCGCCGCGACGGTTCCAGGAAAAGCCTCCGTGCAGGGACCTGGGGCCGGCGGCGATTTCGGAGTTTCGGCCATTGCGATTATGATTTCCGGACCACTGCCCGGTATTTCCGCCTCAGTTACATTCCAGTGCCCGGAAATCACTGTGGCCAACATTCAATTCGATGTTGACCCTAACACGCCTCCCCCTATCCGGCTGGTTAGCAACGATGTAAGAGGTAAGACCACAGTTGTGTTACATCTCGGGGCAGCAGCCATCGTATTTGGGTTGCCAGCGGGTCCGCACGAAGTGGGACCCGTACTTGGCTAGAGTGTCGGAAGCCAACTTGGATGAACGACTTTGTTGGGGCGTGCCCAGCCTTTCGCTAATTCTTCTCATGGTTGCCCTAGAAGCTGAGTCCCACCCATCGCCAAAATCGGCGAAAGAGCCTGCCCTGAGCGAAGTCGAAGGGGTGGGGCAACCCAGGTTAAGTTTTCTGGAAAGAAGGCAACCCAAAATTGGGAATTCAACCTGATAGGCTGGGCCAGGCCCCAATCCGTCGAGAAATCGATTGGTGGGCGCCAAGAAAACGTGATTGAATTAAAGATGTGGCATTGGCCCCGCCTCATCCCGTCTTTATTCCACCACAGGATGCCGACGGATTCATCTGGAGATATACGGACTTAGCAAAACTCCTTTCAGTTTTGGATCGTTCTGCCCTGTTCTTCCCGAGACTCGATAAACTTGAAGATCCATTCGAGGGCTACTATACGAAATCCATCCTTGCCTTTGAACGCCTAAGTTTCGAGGACTTGCCTGAGGAACTGAAGGGCCAGATTCCGAACGAACAGGCGTTTAAGAACGTTGTGGGGAATCACAGGCAAATGCACGAGTTTGCCAAGAATCAACGCGAAATCACATTTGTGAACTCATGGTATTGCAATCAACATGAATCAGCTGCCATGTGGTCCCAATATCTCAAAACTAGCGAGGGGATTGCTATTAGGTCATCTTATAAGCGCCTTACCGAGTCCCTAAGCCGTTACGACGAGTACGAGGTTCACGTCGGCATGGTGAACTACATTGACTACGAACATGAGAAGATCCCGGTTGGGAACATTATTGCTCCGACAATTTACAAGCGAAAGAGCTTTGAGCATGAACGAGAGCTAAGAGCGGTAATTTGGACAATGGAACATGGAAAGAACGACTGGGGCACCGGTAACAAATTGAAGGATGTGCGAGGCTTGTATGTTCCAATTGAAGTTCCTAGCCTGATCGAGCGGATCTACATAACTCCGACCGCGCCTGACTGGGTCAGAGACTTGATCACTTCACTCCTAAAACGGTTCGGGTTTGCAATACCCGTCGTGCAGTCTAGCCTTGCCGAGGCACCTTTATACTGAACGCAGCTGGCCCATTCAAAACTGGTTGGCTTGAGTGGGCCACCCGTCGATATGCTTACTCGATTTCTATCTCGCTTACGCCTCGACTAAAATCATCAATCGCTTGAGGGGCAGCCCGCTCCTCCTCATCGAGCTTTGTCAAATCGAAACTCTTGATCTCCTTCAGCCGTTCGGGTGTGAACCGTCGCATGATTTCGTCGGCTAGGAATCTCGCGATGGGAATGCTATTACGCCGCACTTCGGGATCCGGTGTCGTCTGTACCTTCTTTAGCCAAACTAGGTGCAGGCCGATCAAATCGGCGAGGATTTTGGCGTCAGATTTGACGGACGCCTTCGCAAGCGTGCTGAGATGCAGACCCCAGAAGATGTAGACGTTTTCGTATTGCTTTTTGATGATTGTCTTATTCATCGCGAAGAACGCGGATAGCAAGTTGCCCTGCTGAACGAGGCTTTCGTAGAAAGCTTTCGCAGCCAACTTTGCCGTCTCATTGCCTACCCTCCAGAGCGTGCCGATGTATGAGCGTGCGCCTGCGTAAATGATCGTTGCAGCAATTTCGTGAGAGGATGAACAGGTGTTGTTGAACACAAACGGATGCCCAAACCCCGCAAGGCAATGAAAGTCGCCTTGATGAATACTGTCGGCGCACTGAATGTGACAAGATAGCGCAATATTGGACTTGAATGGAACTCTCCGCACGTTGTTTTCACGATCGAGTCGCATTGCGACCATCATGTCCTCAAAAATGTAGCGTGGGTAGGTTTTGAGCGGCGGGCTCATCCAAGGGAATCCGTCTAAGCGCTTGAAGATCAGCTTTCTGTGCACTTCGACCATATCGCCTTCGGTTGGTGAAAACCCTACGACCTCATAGAACTCCAGGTTGTGGGATTTTCCGCTCCTATCCGTGAACTCTTGCATAGCGAAATAGCCGTCTGTCTCGCCGCCGTGGGCACAGATGTGCATCAGGTCGTAAGGGAAATGGCTGCCATAGTTCGTCAGTTGTTTGACCGTGGCCTTCTTTCCAACAAGGCTTGTCACGGTGTAGCTGTTGGCGTCCAAGAGATTGGAGATGTCTTGGGTTTCTTCGGAAACAAATAGTTCCGGAGAAAAGACGATCGCACTGGCGAGGCCGATTGGCGCATGCTCCTCAATGAGCGCATTCGTAATGAATAATCCGCAATCCAATTCCTTCATCACGTGACTGCACGGGATGAGATTCCCGACGAAGAGTCCATATGGCAGGCCATTCGTAAAGAATGTCGCAAAGTTGTACGTCGCGAAGTCTACTTCCCGGAGTCTCTTCGAGGCCGCGCGCTTAGCCCATACGAACTCATAGTGAGACTTGTCTTTGCTCCAAGCCTCAAGCTGTCGCGGTAAGGAACGCATCTGATTCCTGTCGGTGGCAGCAACCAGCACAATATCAGCATTGATTGCGAAACCATAGTTGATCGCCGCAACGTCCGGGACTGACGCGTCGTTTTCGATCAGCAGAACACCCTCGCCGCTGTGCAGATGCTTGGCGGAAAGAGGTGGAGCGCTCTCGTCGATCACTAGCGGCTTCCGGGAGAACTTTGCCAGTAGATAGCCTTCATTCAGTTGCGAGGCTTTACACTGCACGGGGTCAGTCATGGGGAGACTGAAGGGTAGTTTGGTCGGAACGTCGTCGAGGGAGTCGATCTCGATGAGTTTCTGAGCAGGAAGAAGTGCACGCAGATAGCTCTTTTGATTTTGCGTCATGCCTACAAGCAGTATCGAATGTGGTTGCAGCCGAGCCAATGAGTTGTTTATCTGGTGCGCCGCTCGATCTCCCAAAATTCGCCCAAAGTAACCATCCTTACCAAAATCGCTCGACGGCGAGTAAGGGACGTCGACGCTAGGGAACTCAAAGACTGGGAAGTAGACCCCTGCTTCGGAACAATGGCTGGAAACCACCGCCGCGAGCGCGGCTTGCCCATGCGTCGCGATGCAAACGCATCGAGTCTCGATGTGTGGGAGCGTGCTTTCTGCCATCTACGTCTGATTCTAAATTGCCGTTCACTTGCAGAGGTTGCAGGTTACGTTGATCGCAGCTGAATTAGATGCGGGAGTTGGAGCTGGACATGAAACGGATCTCCACACGAGCGGCGAAAACCGCGCCGTCTGGGGATCCCAGGGCTTCAAATGCGCCACACCGTCCTTCTAATGCGGCATCACGGCCCCGCGGGGGCGCACATAAAAGAGTAACGCCGCCAGCGCCAGCCTGACCGCTGCTTTCCCCCAGATCAGGTACGCAGGGTAGATGCCGCCGAGCATTCCGGCAGACAGCGCCGCGGTCACGCTGAGGACGCACAGACCTACAATCAGCCCGTCGAGGATGGCGACATTGCGCGCGGGATCGCGGGCGGCCAGGAACAGCATCGCGCTGATCATCAGCATTACTCCGCCCAGCTCCCTGAGCGTCACTAACAAGAGTGTCGAAACTTCAGACGCCGGAGGATGCATCAGCACCCGCATGATGAGCGGCTGGTTGGCGACGATCATTAGCACGCCGACAACAGCAACCAGCCCAGAGACCAGACGCAATCCAAACGAAAGGGCCCGGTAAGGTGGATGTGACATGGAGAGGCCTCCTGCGCACGGCGGGACTATATCACGCGGGGCTTCCACTCCTGTCGGGATGACAGAGTTGGGGAGGTTTGAACATCGCCACTCAAGTCAAAATCGCGCTTAAGCGGACCACCGACCAGCCCAATTGGTCACGATCTTTCTTTATTCCATAAGTCGCACTTCGCGAATATACTGGCACCCAACACGGGCCCCGGTTCTTATCTCAGTTTTACGGAGCTGCGGTATGCCTGAAGAAAAAAGTCTACCCTCCTGGTGGGCAACCCTTCCCGGAATAATTACTGCCTTGGCGGCATTGCTGACAGCGGTCGGAGGCGTAATCGTTACGCTGGATAAGGTTCACTTTTTCGACAAGCCACAGCAGTCCGAGGTGAGTCCGAACCCGGGTGCTTCTCCAGCGGCCCCGGGTGTGAAGAAACCCACGAGCGCAGGTCGAAAACAGAATCCCGCGCCCAAATCTGTTTCTGAACCCGGGGCCGGCTCGACCGTTCCTCCCGACCAGCCCAGCGATCCCAAATCAGAGCAGAACAATGGATCTGGAACATCTGCCCCTCAAACCGGAATGAACACTCCGGCATTCCGTTCACCCTCGCAGGACATCGGAAAGAAGCTGGGCGCGATAGCGAGCGCGCGCGCGATCCACCTTGTGCGCATCGGTAACATGGTTCTTGAATATAACTCGGTCGACGGCTCCGCTGTTATGAAAGGCAGCGACGGAGCGGTCTTAAGGACCTATTCGGCGGGAGGTTTTGCGCCCGGCTGGACTCAGATTGTCTGGACCCAGCATGGCACCCTTTTCTACAACAGCAGGACAGGTGTGGGCTCGGTGGTTCGCTTCGACGACTCTGGCAATGGCAACACCATAAAGACCTACCCGTCCCCTGGTTCGCCCTCGTTTGCACGCGGCTGGACGAGTATCACCCTGACCGCGGATGGGCTCTTGTTCAAAAACGCCGCGACCGGCGAGACGACTCTGGGCGAAATTGACAGTCGAGGCAATTTCCGCACGAAGTGAATTTGAATTGATCTCTAGTCGGGACATCGATCGTAACCTGGAGGAGGCGTTATGAGATACCAAGCTGCTCGGACCCAGGTGAGTATTGCGTTACTCGCTCTCGTTGTTCCATTCATCGGCCAGTCGCTGTTCGCACAGGTCACGGTGAAAACCCCTGGAACCCAATTCTCCGTAATTTCCGGGAAGGCAACGGTCACTAACGTCGCAGACGGCCGCCGGTTTCGCGGCGAAGAACGTGCGGACCTGAAGATAAGGGCCACGCTTCCGCTACCAGCCAGAGCGAACCCTTCGCAATTGCACAAAATGGGGCGGCTGGCCATTCACTTTCATGCCAGCCCTGGAGGCCCGAGTGTACGTTCGGTCCAGCTGTGCAACGGAGCAAACTGTAACTACAAGTTTGATACCAATCTCCGCGGAGATTACTCCACAAGGGAGACGATCTATACAAAGGGCGCGCAGTACGCGAATGTATGGGTCCTCAACCCGCCAGATATGGTGGGCTCGCAGTTTGCAGTTGTTCTGGAAGTACTTTTTCCCGGCGGGATCGACAGCCGAATCGATCCCGGAGAATTTGTGCTTACCTCGGTCGATGCGGATTTCCCGGATGCCGTCGCCGTTCACATGGGGAACGCGAAAGTAGCGGTCGCGCATGGGACCGACAGTGTGCGCATCGGTAACAAAGTAGCCGTCGCGCATGGGACCGACAGTGTGCGCATCGGTAACATGGTTCTCGAATATAACTCGGTCGACGGCTCCGCTGTTATGAAAGGCAGCGACGGAGCGGTCTTAAGGACCTATCCGGCGGGAGGTTTTGCGCCCGGCTGGACGCACATTGTCTGGACCCAGCAGGGCACCCTTTTCTACAACAGCACGACGGGTGTGGGCTCGGTGGTTCGCTTCGACGACTCTGGCAATGGCAACACCATAAAGACCTACCCGTCCCCTGGTGCGCCGTCGTTTGCACGCGGCTGGACGAGTATCACCCTGACCGCGGATGGGCTCTTGTTCAAAAACGCCGCGACCGGTGCGAGAGCTCTGGGCGAAATTGACAGTAGCGGCGATTTCCGCACGAAGTGAATGATCACGATGCCGAAAATCCCGGTTCAAGTTACACATGCGTAGAACTCCGGATTCAAGCGGAACATAAAGGTAAATAGCCGCTCACACGTGCGAGATTTGGCTGTGTGCCCTGTTTTACGACGCCCGGACTAACGGTGGAAAACTGTCCATTATGACGACGTCCGTCCAGATGTTGAGCGGATCGTCCCAGTCAATAGTGAGTCTGATCTTTACTCCGCCGTCAAAGGGCGCAATGTTATCAACCTGCATCTTTGCGTCACCGAGGAACCGGCGTCGTTCTGATTCTGAATTTTTCCCGTCGTCTCCCTCGCACATACTGGCTAAGACTACGGAACTACCAATAATGTCGTTGTCATAGAGTGTGCAGTCCACCACTCCGTTGAATTGTCCCCAATAGATTCTGACTAGTTTTGGCATCGCTCCTAATCCTCATCCTTCTGCGATTCCGTCGGGTCCAGAAACTCGTCCTCACGCCGCGGCCGAATAACAAGTTTGCCGCTGATCGGCAGCGCAACTAATCGGACGTGCAAAGTGCCATCAGGTTGTGCAATGGCTGTCCCAATGCGCTGTAAATAGTCTTGGCCAGTCCGTGCTGGCCCGGTTTCCTGAGATTCTTGGATTGGGCCGGTGGTTGCGGATACTCGAGCGGTAGCCGGAAAGGCTACAAACACAGGCATCCAGTCCTTGTGTCTTTGCATAAGCAACTCCTTCGCGCGGGCGGACTATGCAGTTGAGAGCCCGGAAGATGAGGGAGACTATCACATTCTGGGAAACGAGAGAATTCTTTTGACGGGTCCTTAGGTATCGGGGCACTGAGTTATCGCATTTGGCACCTGAGTGACTGGATGGTTAGCCCAGAAGGGGCCACTTGCCGCCAAAAGCGGGCTTTAATAAGACCGCCCGCCGTATACTATTGCCCCAACAATCTATGGAATTTTCGACGGAGACGGTAGTGCGCCCATCACGCAGCGACCATGTGCTGGTAATCATGGCGAAAGCGCCGAGGCCAGGCGCGGTCAAGACCCGCCTTGCTTCCAGCCTTTCTCCTGAGGCTATTACTGCTTTCTATTGCTGTCTTCTTGAGGACACGCTGGCGCTGGCGCGGTCATTGAAATTGAAATCGAAATTGGGCGGCGTGGAAGTTGCCATCATGTGCCCCGAGTCGGACGTAAACGACCTGGCGCAGTTGTTAAGCAGTGAAGCATCAGGCAGTGAAGTGAGCGTAGTTGCGCAGAAAGGTGAAGGTCTGGCTGCCGGCCTCACTTCGGTGTTTGCGCATTTCGCACCGAGTTATCAAAGCGACGATCGTCAGAGAGAGGCTCATCCAAGAGACGCCCATCAGCGACGGGTCATTGCCTTCAACAGCGACAGCCCACACCTGCCGCGTTCCGTTCTCGAAGACGCATTCGAAACGCTGGCCGCACATGACGTAGTCGTGGGACCGACGCACGACGGCGGCTACTATCTGGTCGGGGCAAAGGCTTCCCATCCGACGCTTTTCGCAGGCGACGGAATGGGCACCAGCAGCGCCTTGGAGAGACTTCTATCGCGTGCAGGTGCGCTTGAGCTGTCAGTCGGATTCGCAGATCGTTTTTATGACATCGACATCGCAGACGATTTGAGTCGGCTTGCAGAGGAGTTACGTGTGGCTCCGGCAAGGGCGCCACGCACAGCCCAGTGGCTGAAAGAGTGGGAGCTTGCTGCATCCCAATCTCGGACAAGCACCGGAGAATTGTGAAGATCACCCCCGAGCGGAGAGTGTACGCACTCGGCGTCGTGCTATGCGTGGCGCTTACGATCTGCTCGCTTAACTTCCGTGATAGAGGTGGGCCATACTTCATGGCGGGTTTGACGGTTGCGGGCATCGCGTACCTCTTAGCGATCCGCGAGTTTTTCGCTGCGCCGAGATTTTCGAGACGGGTTGTCGTCATTGGACTCGTCCTGGCTGCTGTGTGGCACATCGCATTTCTTCGGGTGCCCGCGGCCGCCGATGATGATATCCATCGATACGTTTGGGATGGCCGCCTGCAGAGGCTCGGCTACAACCCCTATATTGTCGTTCCCAGCGACCCTGCTTTTGCCTCGCTGCACACGCCCGAGACCCGCACGCTGAACAATCCCGGCCTGCCCAGTCCGTATCCTCCAGCGGCGCAGCTTTTTTTCCGCACAGTAGCTGCGATTCACGAATCTACATTCGCCATGAAAGTAGCGTTTGTAATTTGCGAGCTCGCAATTGTGTTCGTGTTGCTCGATCTCTTGCGTCGTACCCGGCAAGCCGCACACTTGGTACTGGCGTTTGCATGGAACCCATTGTTGGCAATTGAAGTAGCGGGAAGCGGTCACATTGATATTGTTGGCGCGCTCTTGTTGGTAGTCTCCGCCGCTGCACTTGTGCGGCGGTGGCGCCTGGCCGCGACCGTCGCACTCGGGTTAGCCATAGCAGTAAAATTTCTGCCGGTCGTGCTCTTGCCTCTCTACTGGAAGCGGGTTCGCATTCGGGACGCCGCACTCGCGGCAGTCGTGGTAACACTCCTATACGTGCCATTTCTTGATCATTCTTTTCTTAACCATGGCCGAATTCCTATCGGGTCTTTGGGCACGTATGTGCAGGGCTTCCGCTTTAACGGGCCGGTGTTTGCGATACTTCATCAATTCGCGCCTCCACAATTGCTGGCGGCATTGGCAGTGCTCGTCGGATTGGTGACTGCAACCTTCTTAAGAAGAGGATCACTTAAACTCGCAGCGCCAGACGCGGATCCAAACGCATTTGCCTCGGATCAACTTCCCTGGAACCAATTCGCCTGGCCCATGGCAGCATCTTTATTGTTCGCACCGGTCGTATTCCCCTGGTACCTTCTCTGGCTGCTGCCATTTCTGACGTCGGCCTTGACGCTGCTTATCATCGTTTGGACGGTAAGCATTATCCCCACTTACATCATGTGGCACTTGAGCAGACGCACGGGTTCTTGGGGAGCCCTTCCTCTTTGGGTAATGCTGCTGGAATATGGATGCCTGGTGATAGTCGGCACAATTCTTGCGTTGCACCGCATGAGACGAGCTTGAGTACGTCGACGGTCTTACTACAAGTGATTCAAGTAGTAGAAGTGACTCCAGTTCGTCCAGTGACTCCAGCTCGTCCACC
>Ga0075425_100009815_pt1 | contig 10190 bp, 12 predicted proteins | sample SoiMethybrSBSTD4_FD_75300 | JGI IMG/M metagenome (GOLD analysis project Ga0075425, IMG submission 75300) | Bulk soil microbial communities from a Populus tree surrounding site in Tennessee, USA - Soil MetaG P. TD hybrid SBSTD4 | ecosystem: Environmental > Terrestrial > Soil > Tree plantation...
GTATCGCTCGGGCAGAAGCCGATCGGCGCCAGCAATTCCGCCATGCGCGCGGAATCGTAGACGTTCATCTGGCAACCATAGGTCTTGATGAACAGCTTTTTCATAGCGGCCGGTTATGGGCGAGAGCCCCCCGACTGACAAGCATAAGCAACGTCACGCGACAGCCTGCGAGAGCTTGGCTTCGGCGCGTGCTGTGGCGGGCGCCACTTCGCCGACCGTCGGTCCGGACAGGCCGGCCAGCGCACGCCATTGGCCGCGGCGAACGATGGCCTCGGCACGCGCCGCCAGCGCCTTGCGGCCGCCAAGCTGGTCGACGTCCATCGGCGAATGGAATTCGACGATGACGTCGATCGGTCCTGTTTTCAGTGCTTCCCAAAGATGCGGCACGAGTTCCATGTCGCCGTACCAGGCGTAGAGCGGCCGGTTCTCACGCCCCATCGGCATGCCGTGCAGGCTGACATAGGCGGTCGAGACCGGCTGGACACGCACCGCGCGTTCGCCACCCTTGCCGTCGGCGATGCGCGCCTCTGCAGCGCCCATCAAGGCGCTCTTGAAGTTCAGGACCATATTGCCGTCGTTGGACGTCCCTTCGGGAAAGAGCACGAGGGTATCGCCCGCGAGCAACCGTTCGCGGATGAGGTCGCGTGCCTCGCCTGTCGCATGGCGGCGGGTCCGTTCGACGAAGACCGTCTCCTGCAATTTCGCCAGCGTCGAGAACAACGGCCAGGTCGCAACTTCGGCCTTGGCGACGAACGAGACGTGGCCGACGGCGGAAAAGATGATGATGTCGAGCCAGGACGTGTGGTTGGCGACGATGAGGACGCCCTCACCCGTCAAAGGCTTGCCGATCGTCTTGATGCGCACGCCGAACAACTTCGCCATGAAGCGGTGATAATTGTGCGGAAAGGTCTTGCGCCGCTTCCAACCGAAGCGCAGCGCCATGCCCTGATAGGGAATAAGGATCAGGGTGATGGTCAGAAAGACGATGACGATCGCCCAGGCACGCAGGGTTTGCATCAGCGCGGCTTCTTGCTGCCCTTGGGCACGGCATAGAGCTCGAGGCGATGATCGACGAGTTCGAAGCCGAGTTCCTCGGCCACCCGGCGCTGCAATTTCTCGATATCTTCGTTGCGAAACTCGATCACGCTGCCGGATTGGATGTCGATCAGGTGGTCGTGATGCGATTCCGGCACTTCTTCATAGCGCGAGCGGCCGTCGCGAAAATCGTGCCGCTCCAGGATCCCGGCGTCCTCGAACAGCTTCACGGTGCGATAGACGGTTGCGATTGACATGTGCGGATCGACGGCGGACGCGCGCCGGTAAAGCTCTTCGGCGTCGGGATGATCGGCGGCATCGGAGAGGACGCGCGCGATGACGCGGCGCTGTTCCGTCATCCGCAGTCCCTTCTCCACGCAGAGCGCTTCGATCCGCGTCAAACCGCTACCCAAAGCCAGATCCTCATGCTGATGATTTTAGCCAGTGGCGGGCCGATTCCCAAGGGGCGATAAGGGCAGATTGCTACGCAAAATCAATGCATCTTCATATTTTCCGGGGGCGACGGCGTAATACGCCTTGCGCCTGCCCACTTCATGGAAACCGAGACGTTGGTACAACTTGGCGGCCGGCAGATTGCTGACGGCCACTTCGAGAAAAAGGCGGCCCGAACCCAGCTGATGTGTGTGCGCGGCGGCGGCATGGACCAGCATCGTACCCAGTCCCTGGCGGCGACAGTCGGGTCGAACGGCAAGCGTAAGGATTTCCGCTTCGTCGGCCGCTGCGCGAACGACGATAAACCCGTCCTCGAGCGCGAATGCGAAAGTCCCCGACGTCGCCAAAAGTTCGCCAAATGCGCCTTCTGTCCAGGGCACAGCAAACGAAGCGGCATGCAATTCTGCCAGCCGCGTGAAATCGCTTCCCTTGACGAGTGCAGGAGTCATGCTCGCTCCGGAAGTTTGGCATCTGGCGGACGCAAATAAAGCGGCCTGGGCGGACCATCTGGCGCGGCCACCACGAGACATTGCTTGGCAACCCAGAGCGCATCGGGCTGGAGCACATGCGACAGAACGGCATTGCGTAACTCAGATGTGGCGCGCGCCGCTGCGGTGCCGGCCAACACGATGGTGGTCCGGATTTCGGCGATGTTCGCGACCGCATCTGGGAACGAGAGAAGACGCGGCGGCGACGCAGTCGTGCCGCAAATTTCGAGATAGACTTCGTCGCGACGTGCATCGTGCAGCGCGACACCTTTTTCGATGCCGCTCTCCACCATCGCCTGGTGCGCCATCACGGAGAGCGTCGTCACGCCAACGAGTGGAATGTCGAGCGCGATGCGCAGCGCGCGCATGAAAGCAAGGCCGACACGCTGACCGGTGAACGTGCCGGGACCAGTCGTGACTCCCAGCCGCTCGAGATCCGCGAACTTCAGCGCGGCGTCCTGCATGGCGGCTTCGATCATGGGTGCCAACGCTTCGGCATGGCCGCGTTGCATGACCTCGAAGCGGTGGGCCAATACTTGATCGTTGTCCAGAATCGCGACCGAACAGGCGCCGAGCGCTGTATCGATGGCGAGAATCTTCACGTGCGCACCGGCTTACTCAAGCCTGCACGCTTCGTCGAACGACAGCCTGGGACTTCGCGCAAACACACCGGATGGATCGCCATGGCCGACGCTGCAGATGAAGTTCGACTTGATTCGGGTGCCGGCGAAGAATTCCTTGTCGACGGCGTCGTTGTTGAAGCCCGACATCGGCCCGCAATCCAGTCCGAGCGCACGCGCTGCAATGATGAAGTAGGCGCCCTGCAGCGTGCCGTTGCGAAACGCAGTGGACTGTTCAAGCGCCGGATCCTTGAACCAATTCTTGGCGTCCTGATTGTGCGGAAAGAGTTTTGGCAGCTGCTGAGCGAAGTCGAGATCGTATCCGATAATGACGGTGGCAGGCGCCGCCAGAACCTTGGGCGCATTCCCCGGCGAACAATGCGCGGACAATCTTTCCTTCGCGGCCTTTGAGACCGCGAAGACGAAGCGGGCCGGCGAGCAATTGGCGCTTGTCGGACAGATGCGCATGAGATCGTAGATCGCCATCAGCATGGCGGGACTAACGGGCTTGTCGAACCATTTGTTCTGGGTTCGCGCGTTGCGGAAAATCGTGTCGAGGGCTTCGTCGTTGATAGCGTGATGTTCCATGCGTGCAAGACTCCGGCGCGCCGCTGGTTAAATCGATTCGGGTAGAGATTATACGGCCTCGACCGCGTTCACTTCCGGCACATAATGGCGGAGCATGTTCTCGATGCCGTTCTTCAATGTCATGGTCGAGGACGGGCAGCCGGCGCAGGAACCCTGCAGATGCAGGAACACAATGCCGGCACCGCCGTCGAAGCCTTTGAAGATAATGTCGCCGCCGTCCTGGGCGACAGCGGGGCGCACCCGCGTGTCGATCAGCTCCTTGATCTGCGAAACTATCTCCGGGTCGCCCTCGCCGTAATCGGTGTCGTCGCGCTCCTCGGCATTACCTTCGAGAAGCGGTAGGCCGTGGGTGAAATGCTCCATGATCGCGCCGAGAATGGCCGGCTTGATGTGCTTCCAGTCGCCATCGCGCTTGGTCACGGAAATGAAGTCGGCACCGAAGAAGACGCGCGAGACTTCCGCAATCTCGAAGAGCGCACGTGCGAGAGGCGACCGTCCGGCGGAGTCCTTCGAAGGAAAGTCCGCCACCCGGCCCTCGCCCATGACTTCGCGCCCAGGCAGAAATTTCAGTGTCGCCGGATTCGGCGTCGATTCGGTTTGGATGAACATGGTGGTTCCGTATGATTAGTCTAGAGCCTTTCCAATCCATTACATGGACCCTCGCCACAGTGGGATCAAGGGTGGCGAAATACACCTAGAAATCCGAGGCTATTCCCTTGTTTTCCCAATCGCCGTAACGCGTTGGATCGGGCCCCTTTCGCCCGCCGATTTCCTTCGCCTGTTCTTTTTGCGGTTCCTGACGTCGACGCTCTTCGGCTTCCGCCTTGGCGCGTTCGCCGGCCGCTTTGATGCGCGCCTCGATTTCGGCTTTCGTGAGTTTTGGAGATCCCATCCGGAAAATCGTCCGCTTGACCCGGCGCCTGGCCAGCTTACATCACCATGGCATGAATATAGTACGCACCGCGTTCTTGATGACGGCTCTTTCCGCCCTGTTCCTTTTCGTCGGCTTTCTGATCGCCGGCGAGGCCGGGATGATGATCGCGCTTCTCTTTGCCACCGCCACCAATCTTTTCGCCTATTGGAATTCCGATCGTGTGCTGTTGTCGATGTATGGCGCACGCCAGGTCGACGAGACGACGGCGCCAGATCTTGTCCATACTGTACGCCAGCTCGCCGAGCAGGCGGGCTTGCCCATGCCCAGGGTCTACATCGTTCAGAACGATCAGCCGAATGCCTTTGCGACAGGGCGTAACCCGCAACATGCCGCGGTCTGCGTGACGAGCGGGCTTCTCGCGCGCGTCAATGGCGAAGAGTTGGCCGGGGTGCTGGCACACGAACTGAGCCATGTGCGCAATCGCGATACGCTCACCATGACGATCACCGCCACGATCGCAGGCGCCATCGCCATGCTCGCGAACTTTGCCTTCTTTTTCGGCGGCAGCGAAAGGCGCAACCCGTTGGGCTTTGTCGGCTTGATTGTCGTTGCGGTCGTGGCGCCCATCGCAGCCATGCTGGTGCAGATGGCCGTGAGTCGCACACGCGAATTCGAAGCCGACCGCATGGGTGCGGAAATATCCGGCAGGCCCTTGTGGCTCGCATCGGCGCTACAAAAGATCGATCGCGCCGCGGCCGTGACCGATAATCCGCAAGCCGATGCCAATCCCGCGACGGCGCATATGTTCATCGTCAATCCTTTGCATGGCGGCGGTTTGGCGGGGCTGTTCTCCAGCCATCCGTCGACCGAGGAACGAGTTGCTCGCTTGCGCGCCATGGCCGACCGCCCGCCGGTTCAGGCCGGACCCTGGGCGTGAGCGAAGGCATTCCGGCGCGCGCCGCCGCGCAAGCGATCCTGTCCGAGGTGCTGCGCAAGCAGCGACCGTTCGATGCGGCCCTCCAGCACTTGGCGGGGCTCGCGCCGCGTGATGCCGGATTTGCCCGCACCATCGCGGCTGAAACGTTGCGTCGCCTCGGCCAGATTGAGGCGTTGGCCCGCCACTTCGTCCCCAAAGCGCCGCCGCCGCACAAAGCGGGTCCGACGCTTGAGATTCTGTATGCCGGGATTTGCGAACTTGTGTTCCTGGACGTCGCGCCGCACGCCGCCGTCGATGCCGCCAATCGCCTGGCAGCGGCAGACGAAAAAGCGCGGCATTTCAAGGCGCTGATCAACGCCGTGCTGCGCCGGGTAGCGGGCGAGGGGAAGACGCTCGTGCAGGTGCAGGATGCCGCGCGGCTCAACACGCCGGACTGGCTGTGGGCGCGCTGGTGCGAATGCTATGGCGAGGATCGCACGCGCGCCATCGCGCAAGCGCATGCGACGCCGCCGCCGCTCGACCTGACCCTCAAGGACAAGGCCTTCGCCGCACAACTCGACGGTCGAGTCCTCTTCGACAATATCCTTCGTCTGCGCGCGCCTTCGCGAGTCGATGAGCTGCCAGGATTCACCGAAGGTCAGTGGTGGGTGCAAGATGCAGCGGCGAGCTTGCCGGCACGGCTTCTCGGCGACGTCGTCGGGCAGACGGTGATTGATCTGTGCGCTGCGCCGGGCGGAAAAACCCTGCAGCTTGCGGCGCAAGGTGCAAACGTCGTCGCAATAGAGCGCGATAGCGAGCGTCTTGCACGGCTGAGAGAAAACATCGTGCGCGCCCAACTCTCCGCCACGTTGATCGAGAAGGACATACGCGACTACGCGCCGCCCGCTCTCGCACCCTTCGTGCTTCTGGATGCACCTTGCAGCGCAACCGGAACGATCCGGCGCCATCCCGATCTGCCCTGGAACAAGAGCGCTTCCGATGTGAATGCTTGCGCACAGTCGGCGCAGGAACTTCTCGATACGGCCGCCGACATGGTCGCGGCGGGCGGCTTGCTCGTGTTCGCCGTCTGCTCGCTCGAACCGGAGGAAGGTGAGGAGCAGGTCGTGGCCTTTCTGCGCCAGAGACGCGATTTCGCACGCATGCCGGTGACGGCCAGCGAGCTATTCGGCCATTCGGAGTGGATCGATCCACGCGGCGACTTGCGCACGCTGCCTTTTCACCTGGCCGACCAGGGCGGCATGGACGGCTTCTTCGCCACGCGGTTGCGCCGCCTATAGTCGGCCGAGCGCGTAGGCGACGGCGAGATAGATCTTGCCAGTGTCGGCGCTCAACATGGTCGATGCGAGCAGTCCGCCGCCATCGCCCTCCTTAGCGCGTGCCAGAAGCGTCTCGAACTCCGTGAGATAGGAATTGGCGGCATCGCGGAACTTGACGTCTTCGCGGTAGAGAGTCGCCACGCGGTTGACAGTGTCGTCGTCGATTGCCTCGGCCAACCGGCGCGCGAACACGCTGCGGTCACCGGCAAGATAACGCCGCCACTCGTCTTCACCGGGCGTTGCGTCGGTCGAAATCGCGCTCAAATCGACCGCGAGATCGGCGAGAGCGACTTCGAGTGCGCCGAGAGCCGCAGCACTGGCTGGTTTCAGATCGCGCGCCTCGCTCGTCTCAACGGCGGCAAGGAGCGCGCGCATTTCCCATGCCTTGGAATCGCCGCCGGATGGCTCAGGAGACTTTTTTCGCGATCGCTGTGTCAATCGCTTGGCCATGCCGAGAAGGCTCTCGCTTTCCGGCTGTTCGACTTCGGAAGGCTCTTGCTGTCTGGGCGTTGCAGAGCGCGGCGCGCTGCGCGCGTGCAGGGTTGATAGCGTCCGCGCCGACAGATCGAGAATTTCTTCCGTCTCGGTGCGCACCATTTCGCGCACCCGTCGCGCTTCCTGCTGCGCGACGCCCGGCAGCGTCAGCAGATGCTGTTGCACGTCCTCGATAGTCTTGCCGAGTGTGGCGCGGATTGCCGTCGCTTCGGCGGACAACTCACCCGAGGCTCTGAGCAGGCGCTCGCACTCCGCCATGGCTTCACCGACCAAGGCACGTGCATTGAGCTTGGCTTCCGAGGCGGTTTCACCGATCAACGTCTGCGCACCGCTATTGGCGTCATGTAGTGCACTGATCATGCCGGCGAGCGTCGCGGTCGCCGCATCGCTCGTCAGCTTAAGCCGGTCCGCTTCGCTGGCGAAATTGGTGGTGAGTTGCGCGGCGCGGGCCGCTGCACTGGCCATGATCTCTTCCAGATGCCGTTCGGCGTCGCTCGTGACATGCTCGAACTTCTGAGCTTCGCCGCCCAATGTCTGAATCGCACGTTCGATCGAGGTGCGCTCTTTTGCCAGCGCGGCTTCGAACTCCGCACTTTCGTCCTTCAGGCGCTGCATCAATTCGTTCATGGCAGCGCGATGGCGTTCCTGGCGGCCGAGAACAAACTCGGCCCGCGCCATGGCCGCATCTGAAACGGATTCGATGCGCTTGGCCTGGCGATCGAGCTCGACAGCCGCGGCTTGCGGCGCCTCGGCGGCCGCGCCGGCTGCGGCACGAAATCCGGCGGCCTGCGTGTCGAGCGTCGCACTGGCGCTTTTGAGCGAACCTTCGGCGCTTTCGATGAGCGCTTTCAACTGAGCGACGCGACCGGCGACGGTCTCGGCGGTGCGTGCCGCGGAATCGCTGAGCGTTCCCGACACCGTCTCGATGCGTTCGCGCTCGGCGGTCAGCCGCGCCGCGACGGCTTCGCCGCGCACCTCGGTGCGCGCGCCGGCTTCGTCGAGCGCCGCGATCTGACTCTCAAGAACCTGCTCGAGCGCACGCAGGCGCGACAGCGCCGCATCGAGACCGGCATTCAGGGCGTCGAGTTCGCGACGCACGGCACGGCCCAGCCTGGCGGCGGTTCGCGAAGCGGTTTCGTCGGCTGCGAACAGTCTCTCGGTCGCATCGGCGAGCACATTGGCCGCCTCGCTCAATTGCTGCGCGCGCGCCAGGGCCCAAGCCGTCGCGATGAACAACAAGGGCGGAATGAAGGTCGCGGCGATGAACATCGCCAATTCCTGGACATCAAGGCCAGAAAGCCCTTTCGGGCCGAAATAGCCCCAGAGATATGCAGCAGCGGCGCCGGCCCAAAAGGCGGACAGCACACCAGCGAACACGATCACACCGATTCCGAACCGGGGCTCGGGTCGTTGAACGGGTCTTGCGACCGAGTCGCCGATCGTTTCGGCGGATTGAAGAGCGACTGGCTGACCGGATCCGACAATGGCCATCATACCCTCGGCAAGTAATCAGAAACGGCTACACTTTATCCATCGCGCGGCTTGAGCGCGAGGGCGACTTCTTCATGGCGCCTGCGTCGCACAATCGAGCGGTTTTGTTTACAGTCGTTAACGGGAGGATGACTCGTGACACTTTTAATCGCCGCCGCCCTCGTTTTTCTGGCCTTGCACCTTCTGATCGCCGGCACGCGCATTCGCGACGTGATCGTCGCTGCGATCGGCGAGCGCGCTTATCTCGGTCTTTTTTCGCTGGCGTCGGTCGGCGCCATCGTCTGGCTCGCCATGAGCTATCGCGCTGCGTTGGCGAGTTCGTCCAACATTCAGCTGTTCGATCTCGGTGACGGCATCGACAATCTTGCCATTCCGATTGTGCTTATCGCCTTTCTGCTTGGCGTGCCCGGACTCCTGGCGGCCAACCCGACCTCTGTTGGACAGTCAGGCGCGGCGGCCAAGGAAGAAACAGTGCGCGGCGTGTTGCGCATCACGCGGCACCCCTTTCTCTGGGGCGTGGCGATCTGGTCCGCCTTTCACCTTTGTGCCACGGGCGACTATGCCTCGGTTGTTCTCTTTGGCACGCTTTTCGTTCTTTCGCTTCTCGGCACCGCTTCGATCGACGCAAAGCGTCAACGCAAGTTGGGCGATCAGTGGAGCGCATTCGCGCAACGCACTTCGAACCTGCCGTTCGCCGCGATTGCGGCCGGCCGAAACGCTTTTCGCGCCAGAGAATATTTCGACTGGCGTTTCCTTGTCGCGCTTACGCTTTTCGTGGTGGTTCTCTTTGTCCACGCGCGGGTGATCGGTGTCTCACCATTTCCAGGCGGATGGGCGCCGTTTTGAATCAAAAGTGATCGGCACGTCGCTGCGTTAATATTGTCTTGAACAGTTTCGCCCATCCTTGCCGGTCATCGCGGGAACGAACCATGCCGGCGGACGCTGTCATCGATCTGGAACATCTGGCGCGCTATACGGGCGGCGACGTCGCGCTCAATGCCGAAATTCTCCGCCTGTTCGACACTCAAACGAGCGAGCTTGTCGCCGGTCTGCGCGCGATCCTCGACGCGCGCGATGAAAAGTCGTGGAAGGAAGTCACACACACGATAAAAGGCGCGGCGCGCGGCGTCGGTGCATTCGCCATGGCGGACGCGGCAGCGCAATGCGAACTGCTCGGCATCGTCGACCCCGGCGTCACCGAGATGGCAATCGCCAAGTTGAAAAGCGAGACGGAAGCTGTCCAAGCCTTCGTGAAGGCGCATTGCGCTCGTTGAACGCGCTCGCATCCTGTTGCACAAGACACGGTTTTTCTTCGCTTATTGCCCATTGCACCCTTGGCCTTCATGGTGCGCTGCGTCACATTGCGCCCCCTCGGCTTGAAAGGGTTGTTGGCTGACCCATTTTTACATATGTAGAACGCCAGTTTCTAAGTTCATACACTAAACGTTTGTGGAATAGCGGATGAGCACGCCAATCGAGACGGATGTCGTCATCGTCGGAGCCGGGCCGATCGGCCTTTTTGCGGTCTTCGAACTCGGCCTGCTCGACCTGAAGGCCCACCTCGTCGACATCCTTGATCGGCCGGGCGGACAATGTACTGAGCTCTACCCTGAGAAGCCGATTTACGACATTCCCGGGCTTCCAGTCGTCACGGGCCAAGAGTTGACGAACAAACTCCTGGATCAGATCAAGCCGTTCGGCGCGCAGTATCATTTCAACGAAATGGCTGCGGGCCTGGAAAAACTCGCTGACGGCCGCTGGCGCCTCAAGACCGACGCCGGCACCGAACTCGTGGCGCCCGTCATTGTGATCGCCGCCGGCGGCGGCAGCTTCGTGCCCAAACGCCCGCCCGTGCCGCACATCGAAGCGTATGAAAATCGCGGCGACGGCGTT
>Ga0075425_100009817_pt1 | contig 10188 bp, 7 predicted proteins | sample SoiMethybrSBSTD4_FD_75300 | JGI IMG/M metagenome (GOLD analysis project Ga0075425, IMG submission 75300) | Bulk soil microbial communities from a Populus tree surrounding site in Tennessee, USA - Soil MetaG P. TD hybrid SBSTD4 | ecosystem: Environmental > Terrestrial > Soil > Tree plantation...
GGTAGGGCAGGTGGGGCAGGTCAGGCAGGTAGGGCAGGTGGGGCAGGTGTAGCGCGGCCCTTTCGGGGCCGCTCGGGGTGAATCAGATGAACGTACAACCGATCAGCGACAAGTCACGCGTCCTCGTCGTCGACGACGAGCCGCAGATCACGCGGGTGCTGCGGACGGTGTTGAGCAGCCAGGGGTATCACGTGCAGACGGCGGCGGAAGGCGAGGCCGCGCTCTCGAGCTTCACGGAGTTCCGGCCGGAGCTCGTGATCACCGATCTCTATATGCCGCACATGGACGGCGTCGAGCTCTGCCGCCGCATCCGCGCGATGTCCAGCGTGCCCATCATCGTCCTGTCGGTGAAAGGCGAGGAGCGGACCAAAGTGGAGGCGCTCGACTCGGGCGCCGACGACTACGTCACCAAGCCGTTCGGCATCGACGAGCTGCTCGCGCGCGTCCGCGCGGCGCTGCGCCGCGGAGCGGGCGAGCCGGAAACGGCTTCGTTCGAGGCGGGCGACTTCCGCGTCGATCTCGATGCGCGCCGCGTCCACGCGCACGGCCAGGAAATCCGTCTGACGCCGAAGGAGTTCGATCTCTTCGTCTACATGGCGCGGCATCCCAACCGCGTCATCACGCACCGGACGCTGCTCGAAGCGGTGTGGGGAGAGGCGTCGCAGGAACAGCCCGAGTACTTGCGCGTGTTCATGGGACAGCTGCGCAAGAAGCTCGAGCCCGATCCGTCGAACCCGAAGTATCTGGTGACGGAGCCGTGGGTCGGGTACCGCTTCAACCCGAACGGATAGCGCCCCTGCTCACGGGGTCAGGCGAAGCCGCGTTGCGACACAGCGCGGCCCGCCGCCTCGCTCCGGCACCCCGAATGTCGGCAGGCCGGACAACCCTCGCGCTGCTCGGTACTCGGCCCTCGACGCCGCTCGGGGCGACCCTGAGCGAGCCGAAGGGTCGCGTGCCGCGCGGGTCCTGAATCGTTCGCACCATCCTCCGAAGATCCAAAACTCACCCACGTAACTCGACCCGGCCTGACGTCCGCGGGGGACCGGCGCATGGTCGCTTCGCTCGGTTGTCCAGCGATCCCGAGCGGCCTGTCTCCGAGGGGTCGCCGGATCGAGCCGCCGGTCCGGCGCGTCGTATGATGGACGCGGAAGCGATGGAAGGCGTCGGACATCGCCGGCCGGCGAGCCCGATCGGCGATGGATGATCGGGGATACGTCGCGGTCGTCCTCGGCTTCGTGATCGGCGAGGCGCTGGGCGTTGCAGGGATTTGTGAGACGAATGTCATCGAGATCAGCGGCCGTCTGCCTGACGTTCGCCGCGATGCTGGCGGCGGCCGCCCCGGCGCGCGCGCAGTATGTCGAGATCCAGGGGATCGAGGTGACGCCGTTCGTCGGCATCAGGTTCGGCGGAACGTTCGACATTCAGACCGACGCGCTGTCGCGGACGCAGGCGACCTTGAAGGATGCTTCGAGCTACGGTGTGTCTGCCGGTGTTCGCTTCGACGATTTCTCCCTGATTGAGTTCCGCTGGACGCAGGCGACGACCTCGCTCCAGTTCGCCTCCCCGTTCCGGGCGCTCGGCGCGTCGATCGGCGACGTCAGGATGGATCAGTTTCACGCGGACTTCACGCGCGAGTTCGTCATCCCCGAAGTCAAGGGGCTCCGATCGTTTCTGATGGGCAGCGTCGGCGCGACGCACCTTGCGACCGCCAATGACGGCTTCACCCGTTTCTCGTTTGGCCTCGGCGCCGGATTGAAACAGTTCCTGGGGTCGAGGTTCGCCATCCGCGCAGAGGCGCGGTGGCTGCCCATTCTGGTCGATCCGGAAGTGGGCTCCTTTGCGTGTGGGGGAGCCAGCGGCTGTCTCGTGGTCCTCACAGGACACCTGACCGAGCAGTTCGAGATGAGCATCGGGCCGGTCGTGCGATTCTGACCCTCGAGGTCGATCCCTACCAACCCCAGCCTGAATCGCTATCAGACATGCAGGCCGATCATGTGAACGATTGCACCGACAGGACCGCGCCCTCTGTAGCTCTCCCGGGGCCTGACTCTTCAGGTTCTGGCATCGGGGTTGCTGCTTGACCGACATCCGATGAGAATGCGTGCGCCTCGTGCGTCTCCGGCCGACCGACACACCGTGAATGACACCCACACTTCAGCGCGGGTGACCGTGGCGGCTCATGCGTGGCGGCGCCTCCACGCCGGCGACTTGATCGCGGAAGTCGTGATGGTCCGCGGGATGGGACTCTGGCACGTTGCCGCGTATCGCGTCGGCGGTGACGAGAAGGACGTTCCGAGCAGTGGCCGCTCGTTCACGCTTCTCACCGAAGCGCATGCCGCTGCCGATGAGCTGGTGCGATCGCTCTTCGATCACGTCTGCGAAACGGGCGTCTGCGGCCGATGGCTCCGGTGGCGTGAAGATCCCGCCGAATAAAGACGTAAACTACAAAGCTCCGGCGACGACGAACCCGCGCGCCGGCGCACTTATGCAAACCATCCTGGTCGTTGACGACTCGCCGACGATCCGACGGATGGTCAGAGCCTCGCTGAACGGCGCGGTTCCTGCCGCCATCGTCGAGGCCACGTGCGGCCTCGACGCGATCGAGGCGCTTGCCGTCCATTCGATCTCGGCCGTCGTGCTCGACCTGAACATGCCTGACATGCACGGGCTGGACGTGCTGCGGTTCGTACGGCAGCACGCGCAGTATGCGGAACTGCCCGTGCTGATTCTGACCACCCGCGGCGACGCTGCGGGCCGCGACGAGGCGATGGAAACAGGCGCGTCGGCGTACATGACCAAGCCGTTTTCGCCTCTGGCCCTCGCGCAACTGGTGACGAACCTCCTGGCTCCCCATGTCGATGCCAAGTAATCCCTCTGATTTCATCGGCGCCTTCATGGCCGACTACTTCGCCGAGTGCGACGAGCATCTCGGCGTGATCCGGCGGCACCTGCTGACGCTCGAAACGGCCGTCGGGGACGCGGCTCCGGCCGCGCCGGTCGTGGACGAGCTCTTCCGGAGCTTCCACTCGCTGAAGGGCATCTCGGCGATGGTGGAACTGCGCGAGGCCGAGCGCCTTGCCCACGAAATGGAGAGCTGTCTGCGCGCGATCCGGGCGCGCGAGATCGCGGTGTCGGCGCCCACGCTCGACGCGCTGGTCGGCGGCGTGCACGCGCTCGAGCACGTCATCGCGGCGCGCAGGAGCGGCATCGAGATGCCGCCCATCGACGCGCCGCTCGCGCGGCTCGCGGAGGTTTCGCGCGCGCCAGAGACTCTCGAGGCCGAGTCCGACACCGCAGGAGCCGCCCCGGGCCGCGACGCCGGCATGCCGCAGTCCGGGCGGCGCTGGCGCGTCACGTTCACGCCGTCGGCGGACCTCGTCACGCGCGGCATCAAAGTCGACACCATCCGCACACGGCTGTCCGCGGTGGGACACATCGAGAGCGTCGCGCCGCGTGTCACCGGCAGCGGCGGCATCGCCTTCGACTTCTTCGTCACGATCGAGAACGGCGACGTCTTCGCCGCCTGGCGCGACGACGGCATCGAGGCGGAGGAGGCAGCCGCCGCGCCGCCGCTGGCGGCAACGCCCGCGCGCGCGCCCGCGCCCCGCGCATTCGACGCGCCGATCGCGCCGACCAACTTCGTCCGCGTCGACCTCGCGCGCCTCGACGATCTGATGCGCCTGGTCGGCGATCTCGTCGTCTCGCGGTCGCGGCTCGAGGATGCGCTGCTGCGGGTGGAACGCCTCGCGCCATCCACCGAATGGCGCACGCTGCTGGAGCACAGCGAGGGCATCGAGCGGCTGCTCCGCGACCTGCGCGAGGGCGTCATGCGTGTGCGCCTCGTGCCGGTGGGCGAAATCTTCCGCCGCATGCCGTTCGTCGTCCGCGACCTCGCGCGCGACAACGGCAAGCGCATTCAGGTGAGTCTGGCCGGCCAGGCGACGGAAATCGACAAGTTTCTCATCGAGCGGATGATGGATCCCGTCCTGCACCTGGTGCGCAACGCGATCAGCCACGGCATCGAGGCGCCGGAGGAACGGATCGCGGCCGGCAAGCCGCCCGACGGCACGATCCGTCTGGCCGCGTCCACGGTCGGCGAATCGGTGATGCTCGAGGTCGGCGACGACGGGCGCGGGATGGACGCCGCGGCGATCGCGCGGCGGGCGCGCGAGATCGGCATGGACGTCCCCGACGGCGAGCTCGATCCGCGCGCGCTGCTCGAGGTGATCGCGTCGCCGGGATTCTCCACGCGGGCGGCGGCGGACCGCGCCAGCGGGCGCGGCGTCGGCATGGCGGTCGTCCGCGACACGATTCAGGAACTCGGCGGGACGCTGGCCGTCGAAACGGAGTTGGGAAAAGGAACGACGTTTCACATCGGACTGCCGCTCACGCTGGCGATCACCGACGCGCTCATCGTCCACGTCGGGGATCGCGTGTTCGCGGTGCCGCAGTCGGCGGTGCGCGAAGTGGCGGATGTCGAACAGGACCTCATCCGCGTCATTGAGAACAACGAGCTGATCGTACATCGGGGCGTGGCGCTGCCGATCGTGCGGCTCGCGCGCCTGTTCGGGCTGGCCGAGGCGCCGCGCGCGCGGCGGCACGTGATCGTGGTCGGCGCGGGCTCCGCCGCGGTCGGCATCCTCGTCGACCGAATCGCCGGCCAGCGCGAGATCGTCGTCAAGACGCTGAACGATCCGCTGACGCGGGTCGCCGGCGTCTCCGGCGCGACGGAGCTGGGCGACGGCCGTCTCGTGCTCATCCTCGAGCCGGTGGCGTTGACGCGAAAAGTCCGCGGCCGCGCGGCGATGCGGGCGGCGGGGTAGCGCGCAGGGGAGACTGATGGAGACCACACCGGTATCGGCGGACGCGCGCACTTTCATCCTGTTCAACGTCGCGGGGACGACGTATGCGGCTCCGAGCCGGCAGGTGCGCCACATCGAGATGATTGACGAGATCACGCCGGTGCCGAACGCGGCGGCGCACATCGAGGGCGTCGTGTTCTCGCGCGGGCAGGTCGTGCCGGTCGTCAACCTGCGCGTCCGCTTCGGGTTCGAGCGAGCCGAGCGCGACATCCGCTCGCGCCTGCTCGTTGTCGAGGCCGGCGGCCGGACGGTGGGTCTCCTGGCGGACGAGGCGCGCGAGTTCGTGACGATTCCCGAGGCGGCGGTTCATCCGCCGAACGCGTCGCTGTCGGGTGTGAGCGGCAACTACATCGAGGGCATCGCGACGCTCGCCGACCGGATCGTGCTGCTCCTCGACGTGCAGGACGTGATTGGCGTGGCGCCGCCGGCGGCGGCATAGCAACGAAGGGACACTCCATGGCTGGCAGCAACGGCGCGAACGGAAACGGCGCGGTCGCGTTCAGGAACTCAGGTCTGCGGGACGAAGCCGTGCAGATTACCGACGCGGCGAATCTCATCGCGCAAATGACCGACGAAGTGTCGCAGGGCGCCGACGTTCAGGTGCGCGCGCTCGATGCCGCGCTGAACGGCGTCAACGAGCTGTCCGCCTCGCTTCGGGAGACGGCGACGCAGGCCGATTCGGTCACCGGCGCGACCGACGCGCTCGTGTCGTCCATCAACGAAGTCGGGGCGTCGATCGAGCAGGTGGCCACGACCACCGACACGCTGTCCGCCGCCGTCCGCCAGGTGACGACGTCGATGCAGGAGACCAGCGCGTCGATCGAGAAGGTCACGACGACCGCGCAGGACATGTCCGTCACCGCGCAGCAGGTGTCGACGTCCATGAGCGAGATGTCGGCGTCGATCAAATCGGTGACCGCGGACACCGACGCGCTGGTGTCGTCGGTCAACGAGACGGCCGCGGGCATCGAGGAGATGACGCGATCGATCCAGGGCGTCGCGGTGAACGCGGACGAGCTCGCCGCGTCGGCCGAGGAGACATCGTCGGCGATCAGCGAGGCGGCGGCGTCGATCGAGGAAGTCAGCGCGATGACCGAAAGCCTCGCGGCGATCGTCGAGCAGAACGCGGCGTCCACCGAGCAGCTGTCGCGGTCCATTCAGAGCGTCGCCCAGAGCGGGCAGCGGATCAGCGAGTCGGCGACCACCGCGTCAAGCGGCGCGGCGCAGCTGGAGCGGACGAGCCAGTCGGTGGCCGCGCTGACGCGCGAGGCCGGCGAGACGACCCGACGCGTCAGCCGCGACGCCGAGGAAGGCGGCGTCAGCATCCAGCGCTCGATCCACGGCTTCACCCGCGTGCGGGAATCGGTCGCGCAGTCGACGACCGTCATCCGCGAGATGGGCAAGCAGGCGAACAACATCAGCGGCATCGTCGACACGATCAACCTGATCGCCGAGCGGACGAACCTGCTCTCGCTCAACGCGTCGATCGAAGCGGCGCGGGCGGGCGACGCGGGCCGCGGGTTCGCGGTCGTCGCCGAGGAGATCCGGAACCTCGCGGACCGATCCGCAAGAGCGACCGCCGACATCGCCGCCATCATCAAGTCGCTGCAGTCGGTCGCGCAGGAGGCGGTGGCGGCGTCCAACGAAGGGCTCCGCGTCATCGACGACAGCAACGTCCAGGCGGAAGAGGGCGCGAAGGGGCTGCAGAAGATCCTCGAGGGTGTCGGTCAGGCGACGCAGATTGTCGCGCAAATCGCCCGCGCCGCGGACGAACAGCGTGATGCCTCGAAGAACGTCGCCAGCGCGATTGCCGCCACGGCGGAGCAGGCGCGCCTGGTGGCGGTCTCCACCGGCGAGCAGGCGCGGTCGGTAAACGGTCTGGTGACGGCGAACGGACAGATCCGGAAGACCGCGCAGGAGGTCAAGAAGGCGACCGGCGAACAGGCGCGTGCCGCGCGCGACATCCTGAAGGCGGCGCAGGCGACCAAAGACCAGGCGGCGCTCGCGCGCAAGGCCTCCGCCGAGCAGGCGAAGACGGCGCTGGAGATTACCAGGGCCGCCGAGTCGATGCGCCGCGGCGCGTCGGCGACCGCGCGCGCGCTCGGCGAGCAGGCGACCGCGGGCGACCAGATCACCCGGTCCGCCGGCGGACTGCAGACCATGATCGCCTCGGTGACCCGCGCCGTGGCGGAGCAGGCGAAGGCGATGCGCGAGATCGCATCGGCGTCCGACAGCATGCGTACGCAGGCGGAGCAGACGTCGCGCGCCGTCAAGGAGCAGGCGCGGACCATGAAGGAGATGAGCGGCAGCGCGAACCACACGCTGAAGCAGATCCGGCTCATCACGGCGGCCAACCGCGACCACTCCACCGTCTCGGCGTCGCTGCTCGCCTCGCTCAACGAGGTGCGGCAGATCACCGATCGCAACGCGTCCGGCGTCAAGCGCACGCGCGGGGGCACCGAGGACCTGATGCGCCGCGCCGAAGCGCTCGTGGCGATGGTCGAGAAGCCGTCGGGACATGCGACGGGCGGCGGCAACGGCCGCGCGCGGCGCCGCACCAACGGGCGAGCGTGATCCCGAACGAGGAAGGCCCGGCCCACGATCTGTCGCTCGGCACGTTCACGGTCGACCTGCACCTTCGCGTGCGCACGTGGGATCCGTGGATCGCCGCCGTTACCGGCGTCGCCGCCGCCGAGGCACTGAACCGTCCGCTGGCCGAGGTCGTGCCGGAGACGGAGCAACGCGATCTGACGGCGGTGCTGCGCGGCGTGCTCGCGCACGGCACGGTCGAAGTGCTCGCTCCGGCCCTCCATCAGCACCTGATCGCGTGCCCGCCGCGACAGCCGTCGAGCCGCTTCGATCGCATGCGGCAGCGCATCTCGATCGGTCCCCTTCGCGAAGACGGCCGGATCACCGGCGCCATCGTCACCATCGAGGACGTCACGGAGCGGGTGGAGCGCGAGCGGGCGCTGCGCGAGTCGGCGGAGACGCTCGCCGGGGCGCTCGGCGATCGGCGCTGGACGACGCGTCAGCAGACGGTGCGCGACGTGGCGCAGCGGGGCCAGGCGATCGTCGAAACGCTGGTCGAGACGCTGCGCACGCAGCACCGGAATTTCAACGTCCTCAGCAGCGCGCTCGACCTGCTGGCGGTTGCCGACCTCGACGTCGTCGAGCCGATGATCGCCTGCCTGGCGAGCGCCGACGCGGATCTGCGGATGCAGGCGGCGCTGATCCTCGGTCAGCGGCGCGACGCGCGCGCGATTCCGGCGCTGATGCGCGCCCTCGAGGATGCGGATCCAAACGTCCGGTTTCACGCCATCGAAGCGCTGAGCGCGCTGCAGGCGACGCAGGCCGTCGACGCGCTCATTCGGATTGCCGAGACGCGCGATTTTTTCCTGTCGTTCCCGGCGATTCAGGCGCTCGCCAGGCTCGGCGACTCCCGCGTGGCGGCGCGGCTCGTGCCGCTGATGACCGACGATCTGCTGGGCGGCGTCGTCGTCGACGCGCTCGGCGTGCTGGGCGACGACCTCGTCGCGCCGCCGCTGGTCGCGCTGCTGGCCCAGCCGCGCGCGCCCGCCGACGCCGTCGCCGAAGCGCTCGCCGCACTGTACGACCGCTACGACGCGCGGTACGGCGCGGGCGATCAAATCGCCGCCGTCGTGCGGCGTACCATCACGGCGCCGGCGACGCAGAACCTGCTCGACGCAGTCGATCGCGTCAGCTCCGATCGGCTGCCCGGCCTGGCGCGTGTGCTCGGCTGGCTGCACGGTCCCGCCGTGCAGCGGGCGCTCACGCGCCTGCTCGGCCAGCCGCGCGTGCGTGCCCAGGTCGTCGAGGCGCTCGTGCGCTACGGGGCGGGCGTCGTCGATCTGCTCGTGGAACAGCTCTCGGCCGAGGATCTCGAAACGCGCGAGGCGGCGGCCGTGGCGCTCGGCCGCATCGGCGACCGGCGCGCCACGCCGGCGCTCGTGTCGGCGCTGGCCGACCGCGAACTCGCGGTGCCCGCAGCCGGCGCGCTCGCGCGCATCGGCGACGGCGAGGCGTTCGACGCGCTACTGGCGCTCATCGGCGATCCGGACAGCGAGATCCGGCAGGTGGCGATTGCCGCCCTGAACTCGATCGGCCACCGCGACATGCCGCGCCGCGTGCAGGTGCTGCTCGAGAGCGCGGATCCGCTCGTGCGGGAGTCGGCCGTGAGGATCGCCGGTTATTTCGGCTACGGCGAGTGCCTCTCGCGCGTCATCGCATGCTGTGCTGATGGATCGGAGACGGTACGACGGACTGCCGTCGAGCAACTGCCGATGTTCGACGATCCCGACGCGGTGCGGGCGCTCTCGCGCGCGCTGGGCGGCGACACGCCGCCGGTCCGCGCAGCCGCAGCGGCGGCGTTCGCGCGTGCCCACGCGAGCGACGCGATCGAGCCGTTGACGCGCGCGCTCGGCGACGCGGACGCGTGGGTGCGGTACTTCGCGCTGCGGTCGCTGGGGTCGTTCGAGCACGCGCCCGCGGCGTCCGCCATCCGCGAGCGTCTCGATGGCGATCCCGCCGGACAGGTCCGGCTCGTCGCCATCGACGCGCTCGGCCGGCTGCAGCCTCCGGACATTCTGTCGATCCTCGAGCCGCTGAGCCAGTCCGGCGACGCCGACGTCGCGCGAGCCGCGATCGGCGCGCTGCGCCACGTGCACGACCCGGGCGCGCAGGAGGCGCTCGACGCACTCGTCCGAACCGCAGACGACTGGCGGCGGTTCGCGGCGGTCACCGCGATCGCCGGGCGCGGCGGCGCGCGGGCGGTTTCCACGCTGCAATGGGTCGCCGCGGCCGACGACCAGAGCGAGGTGATCGACGCGGCGGTCCACGGCCTGGCGACCGCGGCGTCGCGCGGCGGGGACGAAGCGACGCCGGCCGTCCGCGCGCTCGTCGCGCTCACGGCGGAGCCACAGCGGCGCGAACGCGCGATTGCGGCCCTGGCGCGGCTGCCGGTCAGCTGCGCGCCCGATATCGCGAGCGGACTGACGCACGTGTCGCCGCCGGTTCGCCGAGCCACCGTCGAGGCGCTCAGCCGCATGCGGCACACGGACGCCACGCGCTGGATCGAGACCGCGCTCGACGACCACGCCGCGACGGTCCGCGTGACCGCCGTCGCCGAGCTCCGCCGGCTCGGAAGCCGTCACGCCGCGCGCAAGCTGCTGATGCTCGCGCGCACGGACCCCGACGTCGAAGTGCGACAGGCGGCGACGATGGCCAGCGGCGCGCGGGAGGCGGAGTGAGCATACCGTTCCGCGCGGAATCCCTCGGCCTTGTCGGCGGTGTGACCGCGATCATCGGC
>Ga0075425_100009818_pt1 | contig 10188 bp, 11 predicted proteins | sample SoiMethybrSBSTD4_FD_75300 | JGI IMG/M metagenome (GOLD analysis project Ga0075425, IMG submission 75300) | Bulk soil microbial communities from a Populus tree surrounding site in Tennessee, USA - Soil MetaG P. TD hybrid SBSTD4 | ecosystem: Environmental > Terrestrial > Soil > Tree plantation...
TCATCCCATAAATCATCGGGAATCTTTCTAATTGCTGGAAGATGTTTTAGTCTTCTATGACGCACAGATATAGAAAGAATTTGTCAAGCTAAATGCTTATCTATTTTTGGGATAGGCTCTAATGAAATATAATGTATTTCATTCCTATTGTTTGTTTATGACAACTTTTAGTACTGAATCGCAAAACAAGATAATGTTTCTATAACCTGAAATAATTCTGCTTTGATATAAGATCATGTAATAAAAATTTCCACGACGACAATATATCATTTGAGGTTTTCTCTATATCTGCACCAGCTGTGATGTAGGAAAAATTAAACAATCTCAGATGAAAAAAGAAAGTGGCTAACATAACAATAATGAATATCACAATGATTATCAAGACTAAAATACCAACTGTTTTCATGTTATTAACGTTAAGGTTACCTACTTCATAATACGTTCGTAATTTTGTTTTATGGTAATCCCTTTGAATCTTTTTTTATAGAACTTATAGATAAAACTAGTAAGTTAGAATCTAAGCCCAAAGCTTTAACAGTGATTCCATTGCATCAATTCCGAACAACGCTACTGGGGTCTCTTTTAGATTCATCTTATGTATTCTCTCTAGTACACCGCCAAAGATTGGGTAGGTAGAGATGATGCGCTTTGATAATTTGAGGAACGAAACTCAAGGTTGTAGGAAATGCTGCAGATATCCCAATTAGAGAATCATATCCAAAGTTCATTAAGAGTCTAACATAGATCATTGCTTGTAACCATTGCCATATTAGCCCTACTTTTTTGACTCAATAGTCTTAAATCTCGTCCTTCATGTAGATTAGGATGCTAGAATCACAAGAGCCCTAAGCTTTAACAGTGACTCCATTGCATCAATTCCGAACAACCCTATTACTGTCTCTCTTAGATCCATATTATGTATTCTTTCTAGGACACCGGCCAAAGAGGCGTATTTTTTCCTCAACTCATTAATCTTTTCTTCAACCATCTGATCAAGGGCCTTATCTTCTCCTATAAAACTCAATCTCGTAGCATGAGTCTTTAGTATCCATCTTACAGGATCAACAAGTGACAGGACGCTAACGACTTCTTTTAGATCCATTACAGGAATATTTTCCAAAATAGCCGTAAATACTGGGTACTTTGTCCTCAACTCATTAGACTTTTCCTTAACCTTCTGGTCACTAGCATCATCCTCTGAGAAACTCATTACATAAAAACTTCCATCGCAGTAATCAAACATTCCGAAACATCGGATAAGCCTTTCGTTTGTAACCTGCCCATCATTAGTATTACTATATGTTAGAAGGAGAGTGAAACTATCAGAATTAATTGAGATGGCAATTAACGAACTATATTACTTCTTACTATTGTAATGGTATCCACAAACAACTTACCAAATATAAAGTCCTATTTTGATACAAAATGATATTTATCCTGCATTGACTTTTAGCTCCATTCACTATACCATGTAGATTGGAGAGATAACTAATATTCTGATGCATTTTGTTGAGAATTTGCAATTAGCTTAATTCTTCCTGCCGCTTCAGTATCATATTTTGTGCAGATGTCTGTGCTGTTGCAACTTTTGAAGGAATGATCAAAAGACCTGCGCTTAATGATGCTATCAACATTATTGTAATTGCAATTGCAATTCCGAGATTCATTTTGTTGGTGCTCATAATCAAAAGGCATAAGAATAGTTATTATATCTAGGTTATGAGACTATAATGTAGAATGTGTGTATACAATTTCTAAAGTAGAATATATCATGAAATAAGAAATCAAATTCTTGTGAAAACTAAAATAAAAATTGAAGATACCGGTATTATTATGATTTGACTCTAAAGAACTTGAAACACTACTTGACAATTGACTAAGAGGCCGACTCAAATTATGAAATAGTAAATATCTTTTATATCATCATCTTTTTCTCTATTGTTCTCCTGCAGTATCTGCTCCCCTATATACATTTAATTCTTTTAGGATACTTATCACCAAAGGGATCTCTAAGTCGAGCTGCATTGCAATGAATTCTTCACCAATACCGGAGACATAGAGATTCCTCACGATTTCCTTCTTGTCTTGAGAAACGTTCTGCATATATTAATACAGTCAGATTTTCGTAATTTAACGATTTGTCTTGCAGTGCCTCATGCTTTTTGTTTTTCTTCAAGCGTTATGGACGGCTTTTTACTGACCTTGATCCCATTGCCTTTCCAGATAAGGTTAGAATATAGCATCTTTGGCACAATTTTTTTGAATTCTGTGCCTTCTCCAACATACCATTTTGGAAACCACTCATAGAGGTGCAATCTAATAGTCTGAATGTATACTATCAGACCTTCAATTAGCATGATTCCTATATTACCTCCTATGAGCACCGCGTAGCCTCCACCGTGTGCAAAAGATGTGTTTACTGTTACCAACAACGCAGCGTGCACAAGTAGCATAATACCAAGTCTTGTGTAGCTGATGATATTAGAAAGCACTTCTACAATCCTTACAAGGATAACTTCTATGACGATTCCCATAAAACCTCCGCCTTCGTCTTGTCCGTGTTTTTGTGCCAGTTTTTGCTCCCTCCATCCTCCGTATATCATTATCCCTACGGTGGCAAAAATTACCGGCACTGCTGCCTTTGCTACCAAATCAACTGTAACCCAATTGCCAAGCACAAAAGTGACCCACGGGACTGGTTCCTTATGTATATGTCCACTAATTCCAAACATTCCTATGATATCATAACCTGATCCTATAGCAGCGAGTATCAATGCAGCTATGGCGAGGAATTGGATGATAGTGGGAATATCATGGGTCCATATAAAGAGTTTATTGCCATCTTGGATGTTCTTATGTAGTCTTAAGAAGAATGCCATCAAGAGATGGACAATCCCTATTGCCACTGATACTTTGAGTATTTTTATTACTTGGATAAAACTAAGCTCAGAGACATTCAAAACTCCTACAAAGGGCAAATAGGCAAAATAATTACCCAGAACAGCTAACGCCTTTATATTGAATCCAAAGAACTCCCCTGTTCCTAACCCTGCTAGAGCAGCAGCAGCACCACTCGTGGCCAGAAGTGTCCCCCATGTTTTTACAGAGCCATTTCCTCTTTGTCTTATAAGCATGCCAAGTCCAAACAGCAATAGGCCGTGGCCAAGATCAGCAAACATTAAACCATAGAAAACAGGCCAGACAAATGCTATGATAGGAGTGGGATCGATTTCGCCATGTCTTGGTATTCCCTGGGTTTCTGTTATAACTTCAAATGTGCGTGTATAGGACTTGTTAGTAAGAAGAGTAGGTAACACCAGACCATTTTCATCGTATTCATTCTCATATGTTTCTTCTACTATCGCGACATAATCACGTGTGAGATCCTTGAATTTATTCTCCATTTTCACGGGTAAGTATCCTTGTATCATTGCAAAGTTTTTTGTGCCTCCAGGCTTTCGGGTAGTTTCTAGAACATCTTTGGCAACCTTTGCAGTTTCATGAAGCGATAGAATACTAGTCAACAATGAAGACTTCATCTTTTCCATGTTTTTGGTATTTTCTTTGGATCTGGCTTCCAGTTCTTTAACCTTCGACTGAGACTGAGTGTACGCGATACTGGGGTTCTGTGGCATGTCGGCTGGAATTTGAAGAGGATGAACGCCAAAACTTCTTAGAACCTTAATCACTCTTTCTGAATCCTCTGTCGAAGTAAATACTACAATCGAAGACTTTTGCTCGTTAAGTTTATTCACGTATAGAGGTAGGTCGACAAGGCTTTTTTTGATCTCTTCTTCGTCTCTGGAATCAATAATAAAAATTTCAGCAAAGAATCTTTTGAGCTGTCTGAATGATACCAGATCCAGATTGAGGTTTGCCGCCATCTTGAGAGCAGCTTCAACAGTGCTATATTCTTCGATCTGCTTCAAAATCTTGTTCTGTTCGATCAGAACTTTTTTTGGCTCGTATAATAATGCCTTACTCTTATCTTCAAGATCCGCAACGAAATTCTCGATATCATTAATGACGTAGTCTGTCTTTCCCTGTGGAGCACCTTTAAACATGGTGGCCATGATTCCAGTCTCCAAGGGAATTCCCAGAGCTCTGACTACCTCATCGATATCTTGAAATAATCTCTGAGCCCTTAGTAAAAGGTCGTCAAGATAAGGATTAGTATGCTCAGAGGTAGCACTTTGAAGGGGATGGAACCATTCCAATTCTGCTAGCTTGCTTACTGCCTCCTGCGTTTCCATTCGAGGCAGGATTATCGTAGCTTTCATCAGTTTGGCCTGTCCCATGTTATCGCCCGCCTTGCTTTAAATCTCAATCGCTTTAAAATCTTTCCGTTTCAATCACTGGACGCCAGACTTTTAAAATGTAAATGCGCATCCAGATAAATAGTGCATAAAAAGAAGTGAAAGGGTAAAATTCTCGCTCGCTACTTCTGGCCCAAAATAATAAACATCATGACGATACCATAGATCGCGATTGACTCCACCATACCTACGAAGATAAACACCCTAGACTGCATCTTTGGATTGTCACTTATTGCGGCTAGACCCGCAGCTCCTACAAAACCGAGTCCTATGCCCGCACCTGCACCCGCTAGACCAAAAGCCAGACCTGCACCTATGAGTTTTGAGGAAGATCCTCCATCTGAACTAGATGTGGTGGAGGGGGCCTGGGCGTATGCATTTGAGCCCGTTGCGATTAAAACTGTAAAAGTGACGGTGATAAGAACAGCCGAAATTAGAATCGTGGGGGGTTCTTTCATTTGCATAATAAAGTTTCGAATATAAATGCCATATTTAATTATAACTAAATGTGCCGTATTTTAACCTCCATTTTTAGGAAGGACCCTGTTACCTTGAGTTTTTAGATTCCAAATCATACTGCAAATATGCCTGAGAAGATATTAGATCTGTCAAGGATAATAATTAGCAATGGAAAAGTGAGTGAGTGAGTGAGTTACTCTGCCAAAAGAAGTTAGGGAAAAACTATATGAAAAATGGAGATTACTTACGTATTTATTAATTAAAAATGGATATGTCATAATAGTGGTTTGATGCAGAGGATCCAATATGGTAGGTGTAGGTGGAGGAAACGAGGCTAAAATTCCGCTAAGCGAACAGCGCCTAGGACTTGTAAATCCTTTAAATCTTAGACAATGTCTTTTTTTTGCTTTGCAAAATTTCTTCCTTGACCTTCGAAACCATCGAATCGTGTTCGGACTTTAACATGGCTCTGGCCTTCTCAAAATGACTTGAAATAATATCATGGGTCATGTCTTCACAACCTTGCTCCCTTGTTGTTGTTGTTCTACTACCTTCCTCTTTTCAATTACTACTTTGACCTTTTTTAGACGTACAAATTCTTCACGCTCTCTTTCCTCGAGGGTTGCACGTATAAAAGCTACAGCTCCCTCGTACTGAGGGATGATTACAAATTCAAGAGCATTAATTAATTTCTGGGTGCGTTCAAGCTCCTTTGCTAAACTGAATATGGCGTTTTCATACTCTGCGGCTTTGCAGACCTTTGGAAGTATATTCTTAATGAGTTTGGCAGCTTTGTCTACTGATGAATTCGTATCGATGAATCCATAAGAGAGATCCTGACCGCCCTCTTTAGTCTTTACTTGAAGTGTTGGGATCTTCACATCTACAATCCTTCTAACATTAACGTCGACTTCCATAACACTTGGAGTAGAATCTGAAACTGACTCCAAGGTACCGGTACCAAGCGACATGTAAGCATCATATACAGCTGTATAAATTTCCCCTAGTGGGGACCATATATCTCCTCTTGCCTTGTTAGCCTCTTCGATCATTTCATCAATTTTTTTTAATAATACTTCACGCTTGTCATCGAGAATCTTGTGAACCATTTTTGCTACTTGCATTGACCGCCGGATCTTGATAAGCTCGATTTTTGTGGCGCTGACTCTTGTTCCAAATGACATGTCTTACTTACTTCCTTTATAGTACTGTCTAACATTCTTCTCCTTTATCTTTGTCAATTCTCCCTCAGGAAGAGTAGACAATACGTCCCAGGCCCTGCTCAACGTTTCATCTAAGCTCCTATTTTCATCATTGCTCTGTTTTAAAAATTGGTTTTCAAATATATCGCCTGAGTCCAAATACTTTAAGTCAATGCCAGTCAAACCTGCTCTTCCGACTATCTCCGAGAGGGCTCGCACTTCTTGTGTCCTTGAATACGCGTCGTACAACTGGTTTCCAACTTCCATGTGATCAGCTCTTGTCTTTCCCTCTCCTACTCCATCTTTCATCAACCTTGAAAGAGACATAAGAACATTAACTGGTGGATAGACGCCTTTTCTAAATAGATCACGGCCGAGAACAATCTGCCCTTCAGTAATATAGCCAGTAAGATCTGGAATTGGATGGGTTATATCATCTGCAGGCATTGATAGAATCGGAACTTGCGTTACACTTCCGTTCTTACCTTTAATCCTGCCCGCACGTTCATAGTTGTTTGCAAGATCGGTATACAGGTAACCCGGATATCCCTTCCTGCCCGGAACCTCTTCTCTTGCAGCGCTAATCTCTCGTAGCGCTTCAGCATAGTTTGTCATGTCCGTCAAAATTGCTAACACGTGCATTCCCAAATCAAATGCCAAATATTCAGCCACCGTCAGGGCAACTCTTGGAGTTATGATTCTCTCTATAGCTGGATCGTCTGCAAGATTTAAGAATAAAACACTTCGTCTGAGCGCGCCGGATTCCTCTAGACTGCGTTTAAAATACTGTGCCTCGGAATACTGGACACCAATGGCTGCAAATACTACGGCGAAGTCTTCCTTTGTTCCTACTACCGCTGCCTGGCGTGCAATCTGCGCTGCCAGAATGTTATGAGGCATTCCAGAGCCAGAAAAAATTGGAAGTTTCTGACCTCTAACTAGTGTAAGCATCCCGTCAATCACTGAAACACCTGTCTGGATGAAAGATGTTGGATATTCCCTACGTTCCGGATTCATTGGTTCTCCGTTAACGTCAATAAATCTATCTGCTACTGGTTCGGGCAGTCCATCATTGGGCCTTCCAAGCCCGTCAAATACCCTACCAAGTAATTCCTGTGAAACAGGCATTGTCATTGTTTTACCAAGGAACTTTGCTCTTGTCCCACTTATGGCAAGACCGGTAGTACCTTCAAATATTTGAACTACAGCTTTTCCATATCCTACTTCTACCACTCTACCCAATCTTTTTTCTCCCTCAGATGTCTCTACTTCCACTAACTCGTCAAATGATACCTTTGTGACTCCATCGATAATCATGAGGGGCCCTTTGATTTCAGCAACCTTGTTGTATTCAACGCCAGCTGTAGTCGTCTCAGACAACGACCTTTACCTCCTCACGTCCAGATACCTTTTGGAATTGATCGCTCATCTGCCCATTAATGGAATCCAATTTGGCTACTTGGTCATCAGGAATTTCAAATTTTGCTTTTAGAAGAGTTGTTATAATTGGCATGGCTCTGATGTCTGGTAGCGAAGCGCCTTCCTTAAGGGATTTTTGCGCTTCCTTGTAGAAGTTTACCATTAATTTTACTAACTTTAGCTGTTTTTCTGGACCACAATAGGTGTCTACCTTGTCGAAAGAGTTTTGTTGTAGAATTCCGATTTTGATCATCCTTGCGACTTCTAGTACCAATTTTTCTTCATCTGGTAGTGCTTCAGGACCTAGTAGCCTAACTATCTCCTTTAAAGTATCCTCTCTCTGAAGTATGTGATATGACTCTGCTCTTAGATCGTACCACTCTGCACTTACGTTTTGCTTCCACCATTTTGATACATCTTCAAGATAGCCTGAGTATGATTGCATCCAGTTAATGGATGGATAATGTCTTGAATAGGCTAACCTTGTATCGAGTGCCCAAAAAGTCTTGATAAATCTGATGGTGTGAGTCGTAACTGGCTCGGTAAAGTCTGCTCCAGAAGGGGATACTGCACCAACCAGTGTTACAGAGCCTGCCCTTTCGGGTGAACCTAAGGCCCTTACACGTCCTGCTCTTTCATAGAATTCAGCCAATCTTGAAGCGAGATATGATGGATAACCTTCCTCGGCGGGCATCTCTTCCAGACGGCCAGACATTTCCCTTAGTGCCTCTGCCCACCTGCTTGTAGAATCTGCAACCAGTACAACGTCAAATCCCATGTCTCGGTAATACTCCGCTATTGTAACCCCCGTGTAAATAGAGGCCTCTCTTGCTGCGACTGGCATGTTACTTGTATTTGCCACAAGTACAGTCCTCTCCATAAGTGGACGTCCGGACCTAGGATCTATTAAGTGTGGAAATTCTACTAGCACCTCTGTCATCTCGTTACCGCGTTCACCACATCCTATGTAGACTACTACTTTAGAATCGGCCCACTTTGCAATTTGGTGCAAAGTCACGGTTTTACCCGTTCCAAACCCACCAGGAATTGCACCTGTCCCACCCTTGGCGATGGGGAAATACGTATCAATCACACGTTGTCCTGTAACTAGTGGAACCGACGGATCGTATCTCTCAGCATATGGCCGCGGTTTTCTAACTGGCCATTTGTGATACATTTTCAGTTCAGCTTTCTTGCCATTCTTCTCAACAGTAGCTATAACATGCTCGATATCATAATCGCCTTCAGCTGCAACATCCGTGATTTTACCACCATCATGGTCAGGTGGGACTAGGATACTGTGAGTTAGCAGCGGAGTTTCTTCTACAGCACCAAGAATGGACCCTCCAGTAACCTCATCTCCTTTCTTAACACTACTTACAAATCTATATTTTTTCTTCATGTCTACCGCGGTGGTCATTACGCCTCTTCCAATGAAGGATCCGGATTTCTGTGCTATATCTTCAAGTGGTCGCTGAATTCCATCATAAATCTTGCCTATTATACCCGGACCTAGCAAAACTGAAAGTGGCTGACCTGAACCAACTACTGGCTCGCCCGGCTTTAAGCCAGATGTAGATTCGTAAACTTGGATAAAGGCAGTATCTCCTGTTAACCTGAGGACCTCTCCAATTAACTTTGATTCGCCTACTTCGACAGTTTCATACATTTTTGTAGAAGACATACCATCCGCCCTTACCGCTGGGCCGCTGACCCATACTATTCTTCCTTTAGATACCATAGCCTCATTCTTCGCTCCTCAGCATTTGCACAATATTCTTCCTTATTAAAGGTTTGAACCGTTCAATACGTGAATCCAAAGTATTATCATATGTCGTTGATCCATCAACGGATCTTACACGAATCCCACCAATAACGTTTATCGGCTGTTCAGATAACGTCATCCGCACATTCTTATTAGACAGATTAGCAATCGCCTTTTTGACTAGGTCAAAATCATTTCTATTGCATAGTATGATGACTTCGTCTGCTCCTATAGCAGCAATACTTTCTTCAAGCATTTTTGTAATAAGTATTTTGTAAACTTCTTGTTTATCTGAAGATCTCAACTTTGTCTTGGCCTTCTCAAACGCATCATTTACAGCTGTCTCGATAAGTACAAGTTGCTTGTTTCTGGCGGCCAGGCGACTTGAACCGACAATCTGTCTTCTGAGGTTTTCTGCCTGTTTCTTGGCTCCTTCCAAAATTCTTGCATATTCAGATCCTAATTTTGTTCTAGAGGATTCTAGGTTGGCTACTGATTCATTGTAAGCGGAATCGAGCTGTTTGATCAAATCTCCTTCTTTCTGGGAGAGAACTTTGTTTATTGTTTGCTCCAGAGCAGAAGTTGAACTCATTATATAACCTGGTCTTGCGTTACGTGATTTTAACCTTTTGTTGAGTGAGTCAATAAAGAGATGGGAAGAAAAATAAGTGGGAATAATGTGTTCTCAGTTACAACAGAACAATTTAATCTTGTGTGGCGCCGTTGATAAATATTGTTAGATATCTTGTATTTTCTCTACCTGGTCCAATGAAAACTAACCGTTTTCCCAATGCGTTATAGAATTAATTTAGTCAGTCGTCCTGCGTAATCCGGAGTCATACATAATTTTACGAGATTATAGACAGGTTCGAGGATTTTCTTTTGATTAGGAAAAGTCATTGAGAGTTGGGAATTCTAAAGTATCATAATGTATTTAGTTATTGCATTTCCATTTCCGTTAATTTTTCCTTGATCTTAGTATCTATATTCTTTGCCAAGGATCGAATGCGGGTAAGATGACTGCCTT
>Ga0075425_100009821_pt1 | contig 10187 bp, 5 predicted proteins | sample SoiMethybrSBSTD4_FD_75300 | JGI IMG/M metagenome (GOLD analysis project Ga0075425, IMG submission 75300) | Bulk soil microbial communities from a Populus tree surrounding site in Tennessee, USA - Soil MetaG P. TD hybrid SBSTD4 | ecosystem: Environmental > Terrestrial > Soil > Tree plantation...
AGAGTCGTCGCCAGTATTGCGGCGATGAGTCGTGTCGAGCGCACCGCAAACCAGAGCATCAGAATGATGGCGGCACTTGCGAGCACAGCGATGAGCCCGGCGCGTTGCGCGAGCGTTGCGAACTCCTCGTCCTGTAGCGGCACCGGACCGGTGAGGCGCACGCGCACGCCGTGCGCCGGGTCGAGCTGCAGCCGCTGCGCGAGGCTGCGGATCGCATCGATCGGCAGTTTGCCGGGTTGCAGCTGGGTGAAATCGAGGCGCGGATCGACGAGGACAATGTGCCGCAGCTCACGTTCATCCGGCTCGCTGGCGGTGATCAGCGTGCGCCACGAAAAGAACGGTCGGCGGCCGGCAGTCAGACCCTCGAGCGCCTCGGCCAGTGTGCGGATGGGAGTGCGCAGGTCCTGCACCGCGGTCTCCCCGTTGTTCACCCCCTTGGCTATCAGGGAAAGCGTGTTGGCGAGGCCGCGTAACGAGGGGTCGGAAGCCATGGAGCCGAGAAACGGCTGAACCTTCACGATTTGAGCGGTGACCTTCTTCACGTCCTCGGTCGAGGCGAAGAGCAGGCGGTTGCGCGCCCAGAAGGGTCCGGCATCCGGCTGTTGCACCGAGCGGACTAATTTCGTGTCAGCACTGAGACTCGCGGCGAGCGCGTTGGCGCCCGTCTCGCTCAATTCCGGCGTGCGCCCGTCGACCACCACGACGATGTCCGGGCTCTGCTGGGGGAAGGTTGCGTTGAGGGTTGCCTGTCGCACTCGCCAGGGGAGCCGCGGCGATAACAGCGCGTGCGTGTCGGTGGTCATGGCGAAGTGGCCCCCGACGTACTGAGCCATCGCGACGCACAGGACGATGACCACCGCGACCAGCATCCATGCGTGCGCGACGGACCGTGCAACCAGACGACCGATCAGCGAAGACTCGAGGCGCAGCAGCACCGATGCCTCAAGTCTGGTCACTCGGGGATGTGCGAGCGCGGCGGCTGACGCGTGCGCAGTGAAGCGAGTGTCGAGGGAGCGAGGTTCGCATCGGCGACGGCGGCGATGGCGATCGTCGCCGCACCCAGCAACAGGTCACGCGCGCGGCGTGCGAATGATGCCGCGATCGCTGTGGCGGGCGGTATGCCAAAGACCGTGGCGGCCAGCAGGTAGCTCGCCTCTTGTATTCCGGCCGCAGCCGGTACCATCCAGCCAAACGTACGTAGCCCGGCGACTGTGCCGTCGATGGCGAGTGCTTGAGATAGCGTCAGGTGAATGCCGAGGAGCCAAAAGGTGATCCACGCCTCCGCCGCAGCCAAACACCAGCAGAGGAGATGCAGCGCGAACGCCGCCCACAGGTGACGCCGCTCACGAAGAATCCGCTCGAAGCTCACCCCTATCTCGCGATCGGGGGGGCCATCGGTCAGCGCAACAACCCCCGGCCAGCGTGCACTGACCGCTCGCGCCATCGCCGCCAGCGAGGCGGTCAGCGAGCGGCGCGCGAACAGCAGCACCGCCACAAAGATGACGGTAGCCGCCAAGGCCAGCGACAACGGGCGCGTCAGGCGCGACTGCGGCGCCAGTACCAGCAGGGCCAGGAGCGCCGCAAGAGCATAGGGCACCTTCGCGATGAGCTCGATCACTCCATCGATGCTGGCGGAGACTGCCCCAACGGTGATTGCCCGGCCCCGCCCGAGGGCGCGTACCCCAAAGAGGACGCCGCCGAGCTGCAGGAAAGGCAAGAGCTCCCCGGCGGCATCGCGCACGAACCGCGCCCATACGAATCTCGGCAGCGAGGCCGGCGGATCGCTGCCGGACGCCAGCCACCAGGCGCAGCCCATCAACGCGACGACGGGCACATGCACCAGCACCAAAAGCAGCAGACCGCTGATGCGCAGGTGCGCGACCGCGTGCGCGACCGCCCCGGCTCCGGCATAGAGCACGGTGGCCGCGACCGCGGCCACACCAACGACCAGTGCGATAACGGTGCGTCGCCGCACGTCAGGCCGGGGCGCCCGTCAATGACTCCGTTGCGACCGGCTCAGTCTCGATACCGAAGGTAGCGGTGTAGGTGGCAAAGCGCTCGCGCAGCAGCTGCGCATCGAGCCCGAACTCGGCCAGGCGGTAATCGCGCCACGGGCGCCTGACGTTGGCCGCCGAGCGCAGCCAGCTGCGCATCCGTTCCTCGGCCGCTTCGCTCAGCAGCAGACCGCAGTGCCGGTAGACCGTTCGCACCGCATCGAGCGGTTGCGCGACGATCTGCCGGTAATTCAGGTGCAGCACCGATTCGTCGTTCGCCAATGCGCGCATGCGCCGCGCGCCGTCGATCCAGGAAGCACTGACCTCGCGCCCTATCTCCATGCGGTCGATGCTGCGCGCGAACGGCCGGCGTAGCACCTCGGTGAGTTTCGCGACCGAGGCGAGCACGCGCACCGGATCGCGATGGACGAGCACCAGATGCGCATCGGGATACACGTTGCGTATGTCATCGAGCGCAAAGAGGTGATCGGGCGACTTGAGGATCCACCGTCCGCCCGGGAGCTGGGCATCAAGATGCTGGAGAAAGCGGCGATGAAAGCGATAGGCGTCGAGAAAGCCATTGCGCTCGAGCCAGCTGTTGTAGGAGGGCACGCGGTACATGGCGTCGAAACGCAGGCTCTGAAACACCTGCGCGGTGATGTCGGTGCACTCCTCGGGCGACTCGACCGCGACCGGGTGGAGGGCGTTGAGCTCCGGGGCGATCATGCGGAACAGGGTGAGCTGCAGACTGACCCAGCGCTTGCGCAGCGCCGTTCCGAAACCGGCTTGCGAGGCGTACGGGTAAACGAGCTGAAACAGCCGCGGAGCGATGGTGCCCGGGTCCTGCAGAATCAGGCGGTGCAGGAAGGTGGTTCCACTGCGCGGCATTCCGGTGATGAACACCGGGGCGCGGATGGGACGCGACAGGACGGCAGGGCAGGCCGCCTCGATCCGATCGAAGTGCAGCAGATTCCGCAGGCAGCGCAGCACGTCGATTCGCAACGCGTGTCTGCCGAACGCGCTCAGATCTGCCTCTTCGTTGCAGGCTTTGAGCAGATGCTCGAAGTGGCGAATGAAGGAGCGGTCGGCGAAGTCGTGCCGCTTGCCTTTCCTCAGCGCGGACTCCAGCAGCTCCTCGGCGCGCAGCGGGGGCTTACGCGTCTCCCCGGTCGAGCTCGTGCGCGCGCCGTTAATTGTGTCTGCCATATCCACTCCGCAATTTGTTCTGGAAGGCCACGGCGCTGCGAGTGCGCACGAGACCCTGCCGGGTATGCCAGCTGTTCCCGGCAAAGCCAGAAACATATCGCTTCTACGCGGCGCTGCGCACTAGCCCAAAAGTGCCACCCGCGCCAGGTCGTTGAACGGCTTCATCTGCGCCTGACGCGCTCAAGGCCAAGCCATTGATGCCGGTGACGACCGGGCCGAGGATTTCCGGACCCCGATCCCCCACGGCGCCGCGCTAGTATGTCGTCAAATGACCTGCGCGCAGTAATGGCCGTGCCTGAATCCCGGACCGAGCTTCTCAGGACCCCGCGCGCTGACGACCTCGGGCTCAGGCGGCTGCGCAACCAGTCCGGCTTCCAGATCAGCCTCCTTCCCAATGGCGCCATCTTCGCCATGGAGCATGTCGAGGAGAGCCGGCGGGTCATGGTCAACCGGTGCTTCGGCTCACCGATAGCCGGCAGCATGGGTCGTCTCTACATGCGCTGCGGCGGCCGTGCGCCGCAGGTCGTGCCGATTGCGGGCGCGCCGTCGCGCAGCCGCACCGCTGCCGTGGGTGAGGAGTGCTTCCTCTGGCAGGGAGGGCGGAATGGAGTCGCGCACGAGGTGACACTGCAACTGCATGCCACTCGACATCTCTGGCTTTGGCGCATACAGCTGCGCAACGACAGCAGCGATACGCTCGCCTGCGATGCTGTTCTCATCCAGGACCTGGGACTCGGCGAGACCGGTTTCCTGCTCAACAACGAAGCCTACGCGAGCCAGTATCTCGACCACCATGTCGCCGAGCATCCGCGGCTGGGCGCGGTTCTCATGGGACGACAGAATCTTGCGCAGAGCGGCCGCCATCCGTGGGTCGCGCACGGGTGTCGCGAAGGCGCCCGCGGCTATGCAACGGACTTCTGCCAGCTGCTGGGCCCCGCCTGGCGCGATGCGGATGATTTCAACATCCCCTTCGGTACGCGACTCGCCTCGGTGCGTTTGCAACACGAAACCGCTTGCGCCGCACTGCAGTCGACGCCAGCCACCCTCGCTCCGGGCGCCGGCGCCTGCTGGACTTTTTTCGGCACTTATCGGGAGGACCATCCGGACGCCTCCGGCGCCGCGGACCTTGCATGGCTCGCCTCGCTCGAGGAGTCCATGGCGGACGCGGCCGCCAGGCCAGCCGGCAGGATCACACTCGCTGCGCCGCCACGCAGTCGCCTGCTCGAGGCGCGCTGTGCGGTTGCGGACAGCCTAACGGAGCAGGCGCTGCAGCAGCGCTACCCCGAGCAGACGCACCAGGAGCGGAGCGAGGGGCAGCTGCTGTCCTTCTTCACCGGCGCGGGGACCGACAACCGCCACATCGTGCTGCGCGACAAGGAGCGTTGCGTGCTGCGCAGGCACGGCGCGTTGCTGGTGAGTGGATCGCACATGCTGCCCGATGATCGAACGCTGTGTGTGACGGGCTGGATGCATGGTGTCTTTGGCGCGCAGCTGACTCTCGGCAATACCTCCTTTCACCGGCTCTGGTCCGTATCCCGCGACCCTTACAACATCACGCGCGGCAGCGGACTGCGCATGCTGGTCGATGCGGGCGATGGCTGGCGGTTGCTGACCGTGCCGTCCGTGTTCGAGATCGGACTGGCTGATTGCCGCTGGATCTATCAGCTCGGCAGCCAGACCGTCACGGTCTCGGCGGTCGTATCGGGCGAGGAGCCTGCGGTGCAGTGGCGCGCGACCGTCGCCGGAGCACCGTGCCGGTTTCTCGTTGTTGGCCAACTCGTTCTCGGTGAGCAGGAGCTCGCGCACGCCTCGCAGCTGGAGATCGATGCCGGGCGCAAGCGCTGCAGCTTCCGGCCCGAGCCCGGGGGACTGTGGAGTCAACATTATCCGGCGGCCGTCTACCACCTGGTGACGAGCACCCCGGCATGCATCGAAGCCATTGGCAGTGATGAGCTGCTGTACGCCGACCGCCAGGAGCGCACCGGCGGCTATGTCGTGCTGCAGAGTATGCCGACCAACGAGCTCGTCTTTGCAGTGGTGGGCTCGCTCACCGAGCCGCGTGCGGCGGACGCGCTCGCCGACAGATACGCGGGCAGCATCGAGGACGGTTCGATGCGGGCACACACGCTGGCTCACTGGCGCAAACTAACTCGCGGCATCCGCATCGCGAGCGAGGTCGCAGACCCTGCGGCAGGCGCGCTCGACATGAGCTTTCCGTGGCTTGTGCACGATGCGATGGTGCATCTCACCGTGCCGCATGGCCTCGAGCAGTACACCGGCGGCGCATGGGGCACCCGCGATGTCTGTCAGGGTCCGCTCGAGCTGCTGCTGACGCTCGAGCATGACGAGATCGCCAAGCAGATCCTGCGCATCATCTTTGCCCAGCAGTACGCGCAGCGCGGTGATTGGCCGCAATGGTTCATGCTCGAGCCCTACTCGGCCATACAGGATCGGGAGGCGCACGGGGATGTGATCGTCTGGCCGTTGAAGGCCGTGTGTGACTACGTGGAAGCGACCGGGGATTTCGCCATACTCGATGAGCCGGTGCCTTGGCGGCGTGAAGATAACCTCGAGCGCACCGCCGCCGCAGCTGCCGTTGCCGTGCACATCGAAAAGCTGATTGCCACGGTACGGAAGCGCTTCGTGCCAGGCACCAGCCTCATGCGCTATGGCAACGGCGACTGGAACGACTCCCTGCAGCCGGTCGATCCGGCCAAGCGGGACTGGATGGTGAGCAGCTGGACGGTCGCGTTGCTTTACGAGCAGCTGTGCCGCTACGCAGAGATTCTGAAACGCAGCGGTCGATCGGACGGCTCGAGCGAACGGGCGCTCGCGGCGGCGATACGCGAGGATTTCAACCGCTTCCTGATCCGCGCTGACACCGTTGCGGGCTACGCGGAGTTCAACCCGCGCGGGGGTCCACCGGAACTGCTGCTGCATCCGGACGATCGCCGCACAGGCGTCAGGTATTCGCTGCTACCCATGACACAGGCGATTCTGGGCGCGCTCTTCACCGCCGAGCAGGTGCGGCATCACGTGGCGCTCATTCGCACCCACCTGAGTTTTCCCGACGGCGTGCGGCTCATGGATCGACCGCTCGCTTATCGCGGCGGCCCGCAGGTCATTTTTCAGCGTGCTGAATCGGCGGCGTTCTTCGGCCGGGAGATCGGCCTAATGTACACCCATGCACACCTGCGCTACGCGCAGATGATGGCGCTGCTCGGTGAGGCGCAGGAGATGTGGGATGCGCTGGGCGTCGTCAACCCGATCGCCTCGACCGCTCGCCTGCCGCAGGCCACTCTCCGGCAGCGCAATGCCTACTTCAGCAGCAGCGACGCCGCCTTCCGCGACCGCTACCAGGCGAGCGACGAATGGGCGAGAGTGCACGATGGGTCGATCGCGGTGGACGGTGGCTGGCGCATCTATTCGAGCGGGCCCGGGCTCTATGTGCACGTATTGATCAGCCGGGCGCTCGGGGCGCGGCGGCAATTCGGCGCGCGCACCCTCAATCCGTGCCTCCCGGGCTCACTGCACGCTCTGAGGCTTCAATGGCACGGCACGCCCGAGCGCGCTGCGCCGCCGCCGTGATGAATGCTGCGTAACTCCACGACAGGTGCCTGGCAGAGGTCTGTACACCGCTCGTCCGATCGAATTGCTCCGAGAGCTCGCCGCTCTGCGGTGTGAACACCTGTGCGGTGCGCATAATCGCATCGCCGCGCACCAGCGTGAGGCGTGCCAGTGCGCGGCTATCGAGGGCCACGTCGGCGCCTCCGAGCCGTTGCCGGAAGCGTGAGTTCTCGGGCACCCGTGCCAGGGTGGCACCGCCGGCGAGCGCCTGCGTCAACCGGAAATAGAATTCCGCCGCGGCGAGGGTGGCGAGATACCACGCGCCACCCCCGTAATAGCGATCACTGGCATAGCGACCGATGGCCGGGCCGCGATCGGGGGGCCGATCGCGGTTGATGGCATATTGCGCTTCGAAGAGCTCCTCCAGCGCGGTGAGGGTCGACTGCACCCTGGGATCGAGCACGCCGTGCCGAGCACCCGCGCGTCCGGCATGCAGCACACCGAGAATCACCGCGATATCGAGCTCTCTTTCGGGGTCTTCGCGTTCCGTGGGTGCGCGCGCCCGGTAATAACCTCCGGCCTGATCCCAGCAGCCATCGAGCCGCGCCAGGGTCTCCTCCGCGGCGCTACACCACGCCGCGGTGCACTCGGGAGGCCGTGCACTCGCGCGCCACTCCGCGCCGCGCTGCAATGCCTCCGCCTGCAGTAGCTGAGTGTAGTAGTGATAGCCGCTTCTCTCCTCCCACACATCGCCGCTCGGCCGATGAATGCAGCTGAGAGTGAAGGCGAGGTCGCCGCTCAGTAGAGCGGTGAGCGCCGCATCGAAGCTCGAATCCGCGAGCAGCTCGGGGAACTGCCGCGACCAGCGCAGCAGCGCGATACTGCGCAGCGCGGGCCCGTCGGTCTGCGGACGCGACCAGCGGATGAAATCGAGCGTGCCGTCGGCGTTGACGCGGGTGTCCGCGCGTACTGTCGCTGCGCTGAGCGCGCTCAACTCCTCGTCGGGCCGCAGGTACTGGAGGAAATCGGACCGTACCGCAGCGCGGAAGTCAGAGTGTTGGAGGAACGTCGGCCCGTCGATGGATTGCAACGCGAGGGCGAACTGCACGAACTCGCGAAAGCGGACCATGGCGCAACGTTCGGCGTAGCCTGCACCGAGCGCGACGCGCAGCGCGTCGATGACGATCGCCGAGTCACGGAACCAATGAAAGAAGTAGTCCGGGTCGGGGTCATAGTGGGCGACGACCGGCGATGCAAGCACCGATCCCGGACGTGGAGTGACCCGTTGCCCAAATCCGCTGCGCTCCATAATGAGACCGGTCGCCGAGATGGCGCGCGCCATCGTGCTCGTCGCGTAGCGCGCCTGTGCGCCGACCCATTCCTCCAGCCCCGGCATCGCTTTAGGGGAAGTGTGGGCTGTGGAAGCCGAGCTTCTTCAGCCCGGCCTGGATCTCGGCATCGCCCATGAACAGCTTCCACAGCAGCCCGCTGCGGTAGTTCTCGATCATCACGACGATCGGGCCCTGACTGATGGCGAGGAACGTGTCCGCGTACCAGTCCTGTTGCTCGCTGAAGCCGTCGACGAAGCCATAGCGTCCCCAAATCCGGTCCCCGAGATCCTCGTAGTAGTGGCGCAGCGCACTCATGGCCTCGGGCGCCGCATACGGGAAGCTCGACAGCGCCGCCGAAGGATTGATGACGCCGAGGTCGTTGTCCGGTGCGTGCGCCGCATAGCCCCCGGGCGTGTCACCGGCGCTCAGCCCCCAGCAGTCAGCTCCGTATCCCTTGTAGTGGTGCGGGTTGCGCAGGCAGTAGTTGTGGTTGATGCGCGTGTGATTGACATTCTGCTGCCAGTAATCGGCGTACCGGTCGCTCAAGCCACGAGGATCGAGACCGCAGAAGGAGAAGTGCGCCAGGAAGAGCGGGCCGCCCCAGGGCGGCCCGAGCGGCAGCTCGATGCCCTCGAAAGTGCGCCGGTTGATGAAGTCACGGCTCATCGCCCAGCCCTCGTGATAGGCCTCGACCGGCACGCAGTAACGTGGCGCACTGACGGCGAGCACGTAAGTGATGAGACATTCGTTCCAGCCCCGGATCTCGTTGTTCAGTGCGAAGCCGTTATTCGGGCTCCAGTGCCAGGTAAGCACCTTACGCCCGCCCTGCGTGTACCAGTCCCATTCCGCCTCGCGCCACAACCAGCTGATGCGCTCGCGCAGCCGCCGCTCGTGCGGGGCCTCGCCATCGAAATAAGCACGCGCGCACAGAAGCCCCTGGAAGAGTAAGGAAGTCTCCACCAGGTCGGCGCCATCGTCCTTGCGGCTGAAGGGCACGGTGGCGCCGCTGTCGCCGCGCATGAAGTGCGGATATGTCCCGTGATAGCAGGTGGCCTTCTCGAGGCAATCCAACATCAACGCGAGCCGCGACAGCGCCTGCTCGCGGCTCACCCAGGCACGCTCGCAGGCGACGATCAGCGCCATGATGCCGAAACCGCTACCGCCGATCGAAACCGGTGCGTCCGCTGCCTCGGCGCGCCGGTGACAGCGATCGAGGGCCAGACCGCTCACCGGGTGTGCGCCCTCCCAGAAGTAGCGAAACGTCTGACGCTGCACCAGGTCGAGCAGCTGCTCGTCAGCAAGCGCATCGGCCTGCTTGGCGATGGCGGAGCGGGATGCGGCTTTGGGAGTCTGCATGTGTGGGCCCTATGTCATGAGGATGGCGGCTCGGTCGCTCGGGCTGAAGGTCGGGCCCTCCGGGTCCATCTCGAGCTTCACTCGCCGCGTGAAGAACTCTTCCGGTTGGCCTTCGGTGGCGATATTGATGAGACCGATACTGGCCAGTTCGCGGGTGAAGAGTGCCTTGACCCGCTGACGCGATGTGGCATCGAGCAGTTCCAGCGCCCCATCCAGCACTACCCACTGTGGTCGTTGCAGTATGACGCGCGCGATGGCCAGACACTGCTTCTCATCATCGTTCAGCTGCTGGGCCCAGCGCTCGGTCCGATCGAGCAGCGGCTGCAGGCGCTCCAGGCCAACCGCGGCCAGCGCGCGCCCGGTGGCGGCATCGTCGAACTCCTCGCTCGTGCACGGATAACAGAGCGCGGCGCGCAAGCTACCAGGCGGCATGTAGGCGCGACCCGGCAGGAACATCATCGCCGTCCGCACGGGGCGCGTTATACGGCCCCGGCCCCAGGGCCACAGCCCGATGATCGCCCGGAACAGCAGCGCGCGCGCCGCGCCGCGTTCTGCGCTGATGAGCACCCGCTCAGCGGGTTCCAGATCGATGTGTTTCTCGCTCAGCTGGATCGCGCCAGCGGGAGCTGCGACCTGCAGCTCATCAAGGCGCACCGTGGTGCTCTCGCTCTCCTGCAGATCGATGTGGCTGGCGCTCACGCCGAGCTTATCCATCGTCATCACCGCGCCGCGA
>Ga0075425_100009823_pt1 | contig 10186 bp, 11 predicted proteins | sample SoiMethybrSBSTD4_FD_75300 | JGI IMG/M metagenome (GOLD analysis project Ga0075425, IMG submission 75300) | Bulk soil microbial communities from a Populus tree surrounding site in Tennessee, USA - Soil MetaG P. TD hybrid SBSTD4 | ecosystem: Environmental > Terrestrial > Soil > Tree plantation...
CCGACGCGGCGAGCGCCTCCACGTAGTGCTCGTCGTGCCGCATAGCGATCGAGTCGGGCAGGCCGCGTCTAGGCACGATCGATGACCTCCTCGCACAGGCTGTAATATTCCGTCGCGCCCGTCGAACCGGGGGCGAACGTGAAAATCGATTCCTTGTAGGCCGGGCTTTCCTCGAGCCGGACGCTCTTGGTGATCACCGTCTTGAACACCTTGCCGCCGAACACTTTCTGAATCTGTGTCCGGATGTCGCGCGCCAGCGCCGTCCGCTTGTCGTGCATCGTGATCACCACGCCGAGGATCCGCAGCGCCGGGTTCGGGCGTGCCCGCACCTTCTCGATTGTTTCGAGCAGGTCGTCGGTGCCTTCGAGCGCGAAATACGACGACTGGATCGGGATCAGGAGATGCGTCGCCGCGACCAGCGCGTTCACGGTCAGAAGCCCGAGCGTCGGCGGGCAGTCGATGACGATTTGCGGGAACTCTTGCTGTAGCGGCTCGATCTTGTCCTTGAGCCGGAAGTGCGCGTCCAGTTCGCCCACCAGCTTGGCCTCCAGCTTCGCCAGCGCGATCCGCGACGGCGCGATCGCCAGGTTCGCGATCGGCGACGCCACCAGCACGTCCTTCAACGCGATGTGCGCCTCGGAGATCGCGTCGTAGACGCTCTTCGTGACCTGCTGCATGTCGAGGAACGACAGGGTGCTGTTGGCCTGGGGATCGAGATCGATGAGAAGGGTCCGCTTCCCTCGCAACGCGAGCGCAGCGGCCAGATTGATGGCGGTCGTGGTCTTGCCCACGCCCCCCTTCTGGTTGGCGATAGCGACGATCATGAACGAGACGGGACCGGGAGGAGCGCGGTCATTCTAGCAGACACGCGCCCGCGCGCCGCCGCTACATTTTGTATTTGCCGAGGTCATCCGGATCCAGACTCTCGAGCCACTTGTGCAGACGATCGGCGTCGGTCTTCTCCGCCGACGGATCCATCGTCTTCGCGTTGTCGATCACGCTGTCCTCGACGAAGATCGGCGCGCGCGTCCGCAGCGCCAGCGCAATCGCGTCGCTCGGCCGCGCGTCCACCGCCAGCGTGTCGCCGTTCAGCGTGAGATAGATCAGCGCGTAGAACGTGTTCTCCTGCAGATCGCAGACGACGACTTTCTGGACCGACGCCTTGAGATCGTGAATCACGTTGCGCAGCAGATCGTGGGTCATCGGACGCGGCGTCGAAATGTTCTCGATCTGCAGCGCGATGGCGTTCGCCTCGAAGATGCCGACCCAGATCGGCAGCACCCGCTGGCCGTCCTTGTCGCGCAGGATCACGATCGGCATATTCGTAATGGGATCGACCATCAATCCCTTGATGGTCATCTCGATTTGCATGGTTTACAACCTAGGCGCCACCTGCGCGCCTGTCAAACGCCCGCGGCCGTCGTCGACGCCGACGCGCGGCCCCAGACGCTGTGCGGGCCGGCGCGCTCGACGCGTACACGCATCGTCTGGCCAATCCACGCCGGCGATCCCGGCAGGTTGACCACGACGTTGCTGCTCGTGCGCCCCGAGAGCTCCGAGTCGCGGCGCCGGCTCGCCGCGTCGACCAGCACCTCGACCTCCTCGCCGATCAGGTCGTGATTGAGTCCGCTTTGAATCTCACGCTGCAGCCGCTGCAGCAGCACAATCCGCCGCGTTTTCTCCGTCTCCGGCACATCGTCCGGCAGCCGCTTCGCCGCGAGCGTGTTCGGCCGTTCGGAATACTTGAACGAGAACATGCTGTGGAATCGTACGGTCGCGGTCAGCGACAGCGTCTCGTCGAAGTCCGCGTCACGCTCGCCCGGAAAACCGACGATCATGTCGGTCGACAGCGCCACGTCCGGCAGCAGCTCGCGGATGCGGTCGACGAGCGCCAGGTAGCTCTCGCGCGTGTAGCGGCGGCGCATCGCCGCCAGCACGCGCGTCGAACCGGACTGCACCGGCAGGTGCAGGTGCCGGCAGATCTTCGGCAGGCGCGCCATCGCCCGCAGAAACGACTCGTCGAAATGGCGCGGGTGCGGACTCGCGAAGCGGATCCGATCCAGGCCGTCGACGTCGTGAAGCGCCTCGAGGAGGCCGGTGAAGTCGCAGCGCGGATCGTCGGGCGCTTCGTAGTGGTTGACGATCTGTCCGAGCAGTTGCACTTCCCGGCGTCCGCTCGCCACTGCCTCGCGCACCTCCGCGACGATGTCGGCTTTCGGGCGCATGCGCTCGTGACCGCGCGTGTACGGGACGACGCAAAAGCTGCAAAACTCGTTGCAGCCCTCGATGATCGTCACGTAGGCTTTGACCGGATCGCTCCGCCGGGTGATCCCGAGCGGCCACGTGACGTCATCGCACGCGCTCAGATCGAGCACGCTCGCCGGACGTCGTCCGCGCTGCCGCTCCTCGTCGACGTGGTCCACCAGCATCGGCAGACGGCGGATCGCCTGCGTGCCGATGACGACGTCGGCGACGCCCGCCGACCGCTTGACGATGGCCTCGCCTTCCTGCTGTGCGACGCACCCCGCCACAGCCACGATCGGATCGTGGCCGTGGTTGGCGGTCAGCTCGCGAAGCTCGCCGAGCCGCGTGTACAGCTTTTCTTCAGCGCGTTCACGGACGCTGCAGGTGTTGATCACCACGAGGTCCGCATCGGCGGCGTCGTCGGTCGCCTCGAAGCCGGCCTGCTCCAGCAGCCCCGCCATCCGCTCGGAATCGTGGACGTTCATCTGACAGCCGAACGTCTCGATCAGATACTTGCGCGCCATACGTTTATCGAGCCGTGTTCCTCGCCCTTTCGCTTTCGCCTTTTGCCCTTGATTCGCCTTTCGCCCGCCCCGCCCGCTCTCCCAGCATCTCACGCGCGGTGCGGCGAACGCCATCGCTAATCGCCTCGCCTCCGAGCATGCGCGCGAGCTCTTCGACGCGGCGCGCGGCATCGAGGCGCCGGACGGACGTCTTCGTGCGCCCCTTGTCGACGCCTTTCTCGATCTGAAAGTGCGTGTCCGCGTAGGCCGCAATCTGCGGCAGGTGCGTGATGCACAGCACTTGAAAGGCGGAACCCAGCACCCGCAGCTTGCGGCCGACGACGTCGGCGACTCGTCCGCCGATGCCGGCGTCGACTTCGTCGAACACCAGTCCGGGCGCGGCGGTGCTCGGGGCACGCTCGGCCGCGTCGTTGAAGCCGTGGCGTGACGTCGCCGTCAGCGTCTTGATGGCGAGCATGATGCGCGACAGCTCGCCGCCCGACACGATGCGCGCGAGCGGCCGAAGATCCTCACCGAGGTTCGGCGACACGAAGAACTCCGCCGCGTCGATGCCGTGCGCGGTCCACTCCCCCTCCTGGAGCACCGCGCCGAATCGCACGTCGAACCGTGTCTGCTCCATCGCCAGGTCCGCGAGCAGCGTCTCGAGTTGCCGGGCGAAGCGCTCGGCGGCGTGCCGCCGCGCCGTCGACAGCGCCGTGGCCGCGGTGAGAAACCGCGTGCGCGCCGCGTCGACATCGCGCTCGAGTTCCGCGATCCGCTCGTCGCCGCCTTCGAGCGCCGATCGGTCGCGCTTCAACGCCTCGTGACGGCTGATCACGTCGGCAAGCGTCGGCCCGTATTTCCGCTTCAACCGTTCCAGCAATGCCAGCCGCTCCTCGATCGTCTGCAGCCGCGCCGGCGACGCCTCGATGTTCTCGCCGTATCGGCGGAGAAAGAGCGCGAGGTCCTCGAGTTGCGACTTGATGCCGTCGCGCGCCTCGAGATACGGCCGGAACTGCGGGTCGAGATCGGCCAATTCGGCGACGCGCCGCCAGACCGCGCCGAGTCCGGCAAGGATGGCGTCGTCGCGTTCGTACAGCGACGCATAACTTTCCACGCACAAGCGCTCGACGCGCTCGGCGCTCGCGAGCACCTGACGCAGCGCCGACAGGTCCTCGTCTTCGGACGGCTTCACGGCCGCGCGATCGAGCTCGCCGAGTTGGAATGTCAGCAACTCCAAACGCGCCTCGCGGTCCTTCGCCAGGCTGCGGACGCGGGCGAGTTCGTCCTGAAGCGTGCGCAGAGTCTCGAAGGCGGCGGCGGTGGGTGCCGCGAGCGAATCGAGCGAGCCAAACGCATCGAGGACGCCGAGGTGAGTTGAGGGATCGAGGAGTGTCTGGTGCTCGTGTTGTCCGTGAAGCTCGATCAGTCGGCCCGACAGATCCTTGAGCGCGCCGGCGGTCGTGAGGACGCCGTTGACGAACGCGCGGCTTCGTCCCTGGACCGTGACTTCGCGGCGAATGAGCAGCTCATCGCCGCCGCTTTCGAAGAGGGCCTCGATCGACGCGCTCTCTTCGCCGGTACGGACCAGGTCCCCTGACGCCCGACCGCCGAGCAGCAACCCGACCGCTTCGACGAGGATCGACTTGCCGGCGCCCGTTTCGCCGGTCAGGACGTTGAGTCCAGGATCGAACTCCACCTCGACCGAGTCGATGACGGCGAGGTGCTGAATCCGGAGAAAGCGAAGCATAGGTGAAGCGCGAGAACTCCAATCGTAACATAGGTTTGACAGCTATTTCACACCATGATACAGTTCGGCGATTCGCGCTGTCCCAGCGGCGCATCGTGATGTCTCGGAGGGCCGTTTGCGCACGCTTGGAAGCCTCCCGCTGGTCCTGCTGCTGCAGGCGACCGGTGGGGTCGCGTCCGAAAGCTCGGGCACGAGCATTGTCACTCGGGTCGCCCATTTCACGCTCGTCTCAAAGCTCGCACTCCTGAGCCTCGGACTCCTGTCGGTTATTTCCTGGGGGATCATTTTTTACAAGCTCTGGACGTTCCGGCGTTCCGAACGGCAGAGCGGGCAGTTTCTCGAGGTTTTCCGGCGCAGCAACAAGTTCTCGGAAGTGCAGGCGGTCTGTCGATCGCTCGGTGACAGTCCGCTGGTCGGACTGTTTCAATCAGCCTACGCGGAACTGACGGCGCAACTGCGACAGAATCAGCCCTCGGAATCCGCTGCCCTGTCCAATCCACGCCCCACCGCTGGTCGTCCAACCCTCAAGAGCCTCTCGGGAGTCGATCGCGCGCTCATGCGCGCGTCCGTGGTCGAGGTGAACAAGCTCGAACGGCATGTGACGTTTCTCGCCACAACCGCCAGCATGGCGCCGTTCATCGGCCTGTTCGGAACGGTTTGGGGGATCATCGGCGCGTTCGAGAACATCGGGCAGACGGGGTCGACCAACCTGGCGGTCGTCGCGCCCGGCATTGCCGAGGCGCTCGTCGCGACCGCAGCGGGACTCATCGCAGCCATTCCGGCCGTGTATTTCTACAACGCGCTCTCGAATCGGGTGAAGCTGTTCGCATCGGAAATGGACGACTTCGCGATGGAGTTTCTGAACATCGCCGAAAGGAACTTTACCTAGCGGTATCACCGCCTGAATCGTCATGCCAAAGGTACAACTCGCACCGAGCGTCTCGACCGGACGTGGGGGCCGCAGCCGCCGCGTGAGCACGTCGCTTGCCGAGATCAATGTCGTCCCGCTCGTCGACGTGATGCTCGTGCTGCTGGTGATCTTCATGGTCACGGCACCCATGATCCAGCGTGGCGTTGACGTCAACATTCCGGTGTCCACACGAGCTGGTCAGATTACAAACGAGCGGGTCTTCGTCAGTATTCCGTTCGACTATCGGAAGAACCACATCGTGCATCTCGGAGATGAGCCGATCCGCGCCGAGATCCTGCAGGAGCGCATCCGGCAGAAAATGGAGAACCGGAGCGACAAAGAGGTCTACCTCCGCGGTGACGCGGGTGTGCAGTATCAGGAACTGATGGAGATCTTCGACAGTCTCAAGGCCGCCGGCGTCGAGAAGGTGGGACTCATCACGAAGTTGCCCGGGGAACGTTGAGCGATGGAGGTCACCGACGTCCTCCGCGATCGAATGCAGGCGCCCACCGGACTCGACCGGATGGTCGCGGTGTCGGTGGCCGCCCATGTGGTATTGGGTGTCGGCCTTCTTTTGACGCCGGCGCGGTTCCTGGGTCGAGGAGTGGCGCCGCCGCGCATCGTGATGACGATCTCGCTGGGCGGCAACACCGGTCCGGACAGCGGCGGCATGACACAGATCGGCGGCCGCGCTGTGCAGGTGCAGACGCCGCCGGAAGACGTCGCCAAACGCGAACCAGTGCGCCCACCCGCCGCGAAAGCGCCGGAGATGGTTCTGCCCCGCCGCGACGTGAAGGTCAATAAGTCCACAACCCCGGCCCCGAAGGTCACACAGGCGCCCGATGACGCGCGCGGCCGCACCCCATCGCGCGGGGCGCAGACGGCCAAGGGCAGCACGAGCGCCGAAACGCTGATCCGCGGGCAGGGCTTTGGATTGTCGACTGGCGGGCAGGGCTTCGGCGGCACGCTCGACGTCGCCAACTTCTGTTGCCCCGACTATCTGCAGACGATGGTGCAGCGGATTCGGAGTGTCTGGGCGCAGAACCAGGGCATCGATGGAATTTCCACGATCAGGTTCACGATCCAGCGCGACGGGAAGGTCACCGATACCAGCGTCGAGCGAAGCAGCGGGAGTACTGCGGCCGATCTGGCCGCCCGGCGCGCGGTCGCGGTGACGCAGCTGCCGCCGCTGCCCGACGCATTTACGAATCCCACTCTGACCGTTAACCTCCATTTTCAGTATCAACGATGAAACGGATATTTCTCATCGTCGCGCTCACTTGCGCTGTGGCGTCGACGCGGGCGCAGCAGCCGCCGCCGCAACAACCACCCGCAACCCCGACCCAGCCGCCGCAGCCTCAAGAGATCGAAACGACGATTACCGGCGAAGCCGGCGCTCCTCCGAGGCTCGCGGTTCCGGAGTTCATCGCGATCACCAAGGACGCGGAAACGGTGGCGATCGCCAAGACGATCAGTCAGGTTCTCTTCGACGATCTGAACTTCGAGCGTGAGTTCGCGCTGATTCCGCGCGACGTCTACTCCACGATTCCGGCAGCGACGTCGTTGACCGACGTGCCGTTCGACCGATGGCGCGAGTTGAACGCTGACGGCCTCGTCGTCGGGACCGTGCAGAAGACAGGTACCGGACTCAAAGTGGAGTTGCGCCTCTTCAACGTTCGCACGCGTCAGTCGGCCTACGGACGCGAGTATTCGGGGTCGACGGCGAATCCGCGCCTCTACGCGCACCAGATCTCCGACGAGCTGCACAAGACGCAGCGCGGGCTCGCAGGCATCGCGCGGACCAAGCTCGTCTTCGATTCGGATCGTGACGGCGAGCGGATCGGCGGGACGGTCGAAAACCGCGGCGTGAAAGAGTTGTACATCTCCGACTACGATGGCGAGAATCAGCGGCGCGTCACCGTCTCGCGGACGCTGAACATCAATCCCGCCTGGTCGCCGGACGGACGATCGATCGCCTACACGTCGTATCGTCGCGGCGGCGGGCAGATCTTCGTCTCCCACATCTTCCAGGCGCTCCTCGACGAGCTCACGAAAGGCGACAAGGTCGGTGAAAACTGGCTTCCCGCCTGGTCTCCGGACGGCACGCGCCTCTGTTTCGCCTCGACGCGAGACGGCAACAGCGAGATCTACGTGATGAACAGCGACGGATCGAACGTCCGCCGCTTGACGCGCTCGCCCGGCATCGACATCTCGCCAACCTGGTCGCCGACCGGTACGCAAATCGCGTTCGTCTCCGATCGCGGCGGCGACCCGCACATCTACATCATGGATGCCGACGGCACCGGCTCGCCGCTGCCGCTGACGCGCGAATACTCGGATCGGCCAACGTGGTCGCCGGCGCCCTACAACGAGATCGCGTACTCGGCGAGAACTGGACCGGGGAACGACATCAAGGTCGTCGACCTCGCCACCCGGACGGTGCGGCAATTGACATTTGGTGAGGGAACCAATGAGAGCCCGACCTGGTCGGCCAATGGACGCCATCTCGCGTTCATGTCGACGCGCGCCGGCAAATCGCAGATCTTCACGATCGCGCGCGACGGCAAGGACGTGCGGCAGTTGACGCGTACGGGCAATAACCAGCAACCGAACTGGTCAAAATAGTGGAGACGACGATGACACGTGTGTGGGGGATCGCGGTCGTGCTACTCGTGCTGATGAGCGTCGCCGCGTGCGGCAAGAAACAGGCGCCCGTCGCTCGCCCGATGCCGCCGCCTCCGCCCGGAGCCTCGACGTCAGGGTCGCGGCCGCCGGCGCCGCCCGAGCCGGTCGCCGAACCGACGATCGTCCCGCCCGAGCCGGTCCGCGACGACGCGATCGCATCCGCGTCACTCGACGACCTCAATCGCAATTCGCCGCTGAAGCCGGCCTTCTTCGAGTACGACAGCAGCGATCTGACGCCTGAGGCGCAGAAGACGCTCGACGAAAACGCCGCGACGATGAAGAAGTACCCGACCTGGGCCGTGACGATCGAGGGTCACTGCGATGAACGCGGGACGGCCGAGTACAATCTAGCGCTGGGCGAGCGTCGCGCGGTGACCGCGCGCGCCTACCTCGTGTCGCTGGGGATCCCTGCGGATCGCATTCGCACCGTGAGCTACGGCAAGGAATTCCCGTTCGATCCGGGTCACGACGAAACGGCGTTCAGCAAGAACCGGCGCGCGCATTTCGTCATCACTGCGAAGTAAGCCTATGACACACAGAATTCTCACCGTGGTCCTCGCGGGTGCCCTGCTGGCCGTCGCCGCGGCCCCCGCCGCCGCCGCGAACAAGGAACATCAGCAGCTGATGGCCGACATCCGCATGCTCCAGGAGCAGTCGCAGCTCTTGCAGAACATGCTGGCGTCATTGACCGACGTCGTGAAGACGCTGAGCACGCATCTCGATCAGCGGATGGATCAGCACAACGCCGCGGTCGTGAAGGGCTTCGCCGACGAGAAACTGATTCTCGATACACTGTCCAACGACGCCCGCGTCATTCGCGAGCGCCTCGACGACAACAACGTCCGGATCGGTTCATTGACCCAGGAAGTCGAAGCGCTGCGGCAGGCGCTGCAGCAGCGTCCGACGACAGCCGACGTCGATCCGAACGCCTCCCCGACTGCGGGCGGTGCTCCGACCGCCGGATCCACGGCGCCGGCTGTTGGCGTTTCGCCGCAGAAGATGCAGGAGGCTGCGCAAGCCGATTACGCTGCGGGTCAGTACGATCTTGCCGTCGAAGGCTTCCAGGCCTATATCAAAAATTTCCCACGTTCCGATTGGGCTGACGATGCGCAGCTGTATATCTGCAAGTCGTACCTTCTCGATGGCAAAAACGACAAGGCGGTCGAGGCGTGTGACGCTGTAATTCGCAACTATCCGGCCGGCAATGCCGTTCCCGAGGCGTACTATCGAAAGGGGCTTGCGCTGAACAACCTTCGCGACGTCGCCGGCGCGCGCGCGGCGTGCGAGACCGTCGTGAAGAATTACAAGGACAGCGACGTGGCGATCCTCGCGCAGCAGTGCCTCGATCGATTGCGCCGTCCGTAGACACCCCGAGCTCAGTACCGAAAACTCGAGAACACAAAACTCGGACGTCGAACCGCACGACGACGATGTAAAATTGCGCATCTATGGGCTCAGTCAACAAAGTGATTCTCGTCGGCAATCTCGGACGCGATGCCGAGTTGCGCTACACGCCGGGCGGCGCAGCCGTCTCGACGATCAACATGGCGACGACCGAAGTGTGGAACGACAAGGCGGGCCAGCGGCAGGAAAAAACCGAGTGGCACCGCGTCGTCCTCTGGGGCAAATCGGCCGAGTCGCTCACCGAATATCTCACCAAGGGGAAACAGATCTACGTCGAAGGCCGCTTGCAGACCCGCCAGTGGGACGACAAGGACGGCAACAAGCGCTACACCACTGAGATCCGCGGCGACAGGGTCGTCCTGCTCGGCGGCGGCGGAAGCGGCCGCGGCGCGAGTGCGCCGCGCGGAAGCAGCGTCGACGACGGGATGGGCAGCCACGCGCCCGGACCCGAAGCAGCGGCGGAACCCCTCACTGACGATGACATCCCGTTCTGATCCAAGGCGCTGACCGACTGATCGAACAGGCACGCATCGCTACCGCGGCGGAGTTCGTCGCGCGTCACTTTTCTCCGACGCCTCTCGTGCGCGCGGCGTCCCTCAGCACCCCGCGCCGGGATGTCTATCTCAAACTCGAGTCGACGCTGCCCACTGGATCGTTCAAAGTGCGCGGCGCGTTATTCTCGTTGTCAGA
>Ga0075425_100009827_pt1 | contig 10182 bp, 6 predicted proteins | sample SoiMethybrSBSTD4_FD_75300 | JGI IMG/M metagenome (GOLD analysis project Ga0075425, IMG submission 75300) | Bulk soil microbial communities from a Populus tree surrounding site in Tennessee, USA - Soil MetaG P. TD hybrid SBSTD4 | ecosystem: Environmental > Terrestrial > Soil > Tree plantation...
ACCGGATCATGATCACGGTTGGAACCTGAACCCTGTAACCGGGAACCTTGAACGTGGAACCTTGAACCTTGAACCGAGCGTTAACGCAGCTTTAACAGCATGCGCTTGAGCATCAGGGACAGCGATCGCATGCGGGCGGCGTCGACCGGGTTTGCCGACGCCATTTCGCGGTCGAGATCCTCCATCGCCTTCTGCATCCGATCGAGCGGCGCCTGGCGATCCTTCGAGCCGGCTCCGAGCTTCGTGACCAGGTCGAGCGCGCTGTCGAGCGCTTTGGCGCGGTCGGCGGGCAGCACTTTGCTCCGGAGGAGCTGATCGACGTACGCCTTCGCGACGATCGCGACGTCGGGATAGGTGAAGTGCGTCTGCATCTGCGGATTGAACTCGTCGAGCCGCATGAGCGTCGCCGCTTCGATTTCGTTCTGCGACAGGTGCTCGGTCGGCGTCAGCCGGAAGATGTCGAGGCCGCGCGAGATTTCCGATCCGTAGACGAAGCCGTTGTACCAGTACGCGGCCCAGAAGCCCCCGAGGATGAGCTGTTTGGGGTCCACCGGTCCGCGATCGAAGTACGCGATTTCGACGGGATGCGCCGAGTCGCTGAAGTCGAACATCGAGACGCCGCCCTGATACCAGCCCTGGACCATGATGTCGCGGCCAGGCACGGGAACGATCGATCCGTTGTGCGCGACGCAGTTCTCCTGCTCGGTCTGCGCCGCCGGCATCTTGAAGTAGCCGCGGTACTGCAGCTTCTTCTCCACAATGTCGAAGATGGCGTCGGCGCCCCAGTTGGGCGGATCCGAGGCGCGGCACCGCGGACGCACGCCGCCGCCCCATTCGTCGGTGAAGACCACCTTGGTGCCGTTGTTGTTGAACGTCGCCGAGTGCCAGTACGCGAAGTTCTTGTCGACGACGTGATCGAGCCGGACGGGGTGCACCGGATCGTGGATGTCGAGCAGGATGCCGTTGCCCGAGCACGCGCCCGCCGCGAGGCCGACTTCGGGGAACACCGTGATGTCGTGGCACTGATTGGTGACGGAGCTTTTCTGCGTGCCGGGACCGTGATCGCCGCCGGCCCACAGTCCGTTGGCCGCGCCGGTCGCGATGTCCGCGAACACGCGGGGCCGGTTGACGATCGCCGCCTGGTCGGGATGCGCGAGCGGCACCTTGATCACGTCGATGCTGAAGAGCGCCGTATTCGGATCGTCCTCGGGCTTCAGGCCCGAGCATCCGGCAAGCTCCTCGGCCGACCGCACCGAGCTCGTGCCGGATCCGTAGACGTAGATGTTCTCGGCATCGTCGGGAGAGGTGACGAGCGTGTGCGTGTGCGAACCCCGGCACGTCTGCACCGCCGCGACCTGCTTCGGATGCGCGACGTCGGCGATGTCGAAGATGCGTACGCCGCGGAAGCGATCCTTGCTCACCTTGTCGGAGATGCCCTCCGTGCCGCAGTCGACGCGTCCGCGCGTTTCCTCGACCGACATGAACAGCAGCTTGCCCCGGACCGAAAGGTCGCCCTGGCCGCCGGGGCAGACGACCGACCCGAGCAGGCGCGGCCGCCGGCCGTTCTCGATGTCGTAGCTCGAGAAGCCGTGGAAGTTGCCCTGGAACGCGCGGTTGCCGCTGAATGCGAGGTCGGAGTTGGCGAATCCGATCATGCTCGCGAACATCGCCGCCATCTTCGGATCGGGCGGCGCGTCGGGATTGGGCGGCGGCGCGTTCGGATCGGGCTCCGGCGGAATCGGTCCGCCGCCCGGCATCAACGGATCGAAGAAGCCGTCGGGCTTCGGCATGCTCGACACCTTCTCCAGGCCCCGCGCGGCTTCGCCGGCGTCGCGCAGGCCGGCCTTCAGTCCGACGCGGGGATCCTTCCCTGCAGGCTTCTGCTGGGCGACGACAACGGCAACGCCCGCGAAGATCACGAACCCCGCGAACCCTCCGAACCTCGCGAACCCATTCTTCTTCATAGTCTTCATGTCTTGCTGTTCGCGCGGACGTACCGTGCGATCTGCTCGTGCGTGGCGAACCACACGCCTGGCTTCGACTTCATGTGAAGGATCAGTTTCTCGAGCCCCGCGATGCGCGACCGGTGGCCGGTAATATGCGGATGCATCGTCAGGATGAAGAGCCCGCCTTCGTCGTAGGCGACGTCGAACTCCGACTGGAACACCTTCTCGACTTCATCGGGGTTGGGCATCCCGCCGTTGGTCGCGCCGCCGAAGTACGGAAAGTCGTCGACGATGCGCTCGATCGGCAGTTCGACGACGCCCGTCGGCTTCTTGTCGAGCAGGATCTCGTACGCATCGTCGCTGGCCATGAGGCTGCTGTCGTACAGGAATCCCGCGGTCTTCACCTGCTGCATCGTCCATTCGCTGAACTGCCACGAGGGCGCGCGGTAGCCGACGGGACGCTTGCCGATCGCCTTCGTCAGCGTGTCGATGGCGCGGTTCAGCATGTCCTGCTCCGCGCCCGCGTCGTTCACCGAGGGGAGATGCTCGTGGATCCAGCCGTGGACGCCGATTTCGTGGCGTCCGCTCTTCAGGATGTCGGGGATCATCTGCGGATGGAGCAGATGGCTGACCGCCGGGATGAAGAAGGAGGCCGGGATGCCCTGCTTGTCGAGCAGCCGCAGAATCCGCGGCACGCCGTCGACGGCGCCGTACTCGCCGCGCGAGATCGATTCGGAGATCAGATTGCCGGTGGCGAGATCCGCGGTCGCGTTGTCGACGTCGAAGCTGAGACCGACGGCGACGCGCGCGCCGTTGGGCCACGACGCGGGTTTCAGCCGCCGGCCCGCGCTGACGTGGAACATCTGGGCTTCGATCTGCGACAGCGGCAGCTTCGTGCCGGGCTGCGGGCGCGCCTGGGCGAGAAGACTGACCGAAGTCAGACCGATGATCGAATAGGCCACGAAGGCACGAAGCCACGAAGGCTTGTTTTGTACAAGACGGAATGCTTCGTGTCTTCGTGTCTTCGTGGCGAACATGATCATGCCCCTGCCTCTCGGACTCCGTGACTCCGCGCGAGGAAGTACACCGCCACGACGATCAGGAGCGCGCCGTTGACGCCGATGACCATCGGGGCGCCCCAGAACTTCGCGAGCCAGCCGCTGACCAGGCTGCCGATCGGCATGCCGCCGCGGAACGCGAGCATGTAGATGCTCATCACGCGGCCGCGCATCTCGTTGGGCGCGATCAGCTGCACGAGCGACGTGACGGTGGAGAACACGACCATCAGGGCCGCACCCGTGAAGAACAGCAGCACGTCGCTGATCCAGAGAACCCGCGACACCGCGAACGCGATGATGAGCACGCCGTAGATGGCCTGGACGAGCAGCGCGGTCAGGCCCATCTTCGGGAACTTACCGAGCCACGCGACGACGAGCGCGCCGACGATCGAACCCGCGCCCGAGAACGCCAGCAGATGGCTGTAGGTCTCGGCGCCTTCGTGAAAGACCTTGTCGGTGAAGATCGGCAGGAACGTCAGCACCGCGAATCCGAGAAACGTCGTCGCGGCCGCGAGGACGACGAGCGCCGCGAGGCTGCCGTGGTGCTTCACGTACGAGAGGCCGCTCTTGAGCTCGTCCTGCATGCGCCCGGCCTTGGCCGGCGGGATGTGCTTCACGCGCAGCATCATCAGCGTGTTGATGACGACGAGGAACGAGAGCGAGTTGAGGAGGAAGCAGGCGTTCATCGCCTGCGACTCGGTGAAGCCCCACGGACCGAACAGCGCGAGCGTCAATCCGAACGCCAGCGGACCGAGGACGCGCGCCACGTTGAACTGGATCGAATTGAGCGCGACCGCGTTCGGCAGGTCCTTCTTGTCGACGAGCGACGGAATCAGCGACTGGTACGCGGGGCCGCCGAACGACTGCGCGCAGCCGGTGACGAACGAGAGCGCGAGGACATGCCAGATCTCCACGACCTGCATGAACATCAGCACCGCGAGCGCGCCCGACGTCGCCATCTGGACGACCTGCGAGACGATCAGCGTGCGCCGGCGATCGTAGCGGTCGGCGAAGACGCCGCCGATGAGCGAGAACAGGATGATGGGCAGCTGCTGCAGGAACGCGTCGAGGCCGAGGTAGAGCGGCGAATGCGTCAGCGACGTGATCAGCCAGTTCTGCGCGGCGATCTGCATCCACGTGCCGATGCTCGACGTACAGGCGCCGATCCACTGGACGCGGAAGTCGCGATAGGTGAACGCCGCCAGCATGCGGCGGCCGGTCCGCGCGCCGAGCGAGTCGGGTACTCCGGGAGCGGCGTCGACGGCGGTGGGTGCGGGCTGAGCTTGAGCCGGCTTGGACAAGTCTGTGTAAACGGATGTAGCGCAGGCCTTTAGCCTGCAGCGGCAGGTATCTTACCGCGGGGCGGGCGGAGTCGTGCTATAGTTCGCATAGCGAATAAAAAGCGAATCTGATTATGGCGCTGGCCCGCACCGACCTCGAATCCCTTCTACGCGCCCGCCGTCTCGACCGCACGCTGACGATCGCGCCGCCGGCGGCGCTGGATCCGATCGCCGACGTCGCGGCGACCGATGCAGCGGCGGTCGACGCGCGGCTCGGCGGCGGATTTCCCCGCGGCCAGCTCTCCGAAATCGTCGGTCCGCGGTCGTCGGGACGCGCCAGCCTGATGCTGCAGATGCTGTCGGCGGCGACCGCGCGCGGCGAGCTCGTCGCGCTCGTGGATGTGCTCGACATGTTCGACGTCGAATCGGCCGCCGCGGCGGACGTCGATCTCGATCGCCTCCTCTGGATCCGCGGCCATGTGGTCATGAATCCCGGGATGTGCCGCGACATGAATCAGCGCGCGCTCGAGCAGGCGATTCGCGCGTTTGCTCTCGTGCTGCAGGCCGGCAACTTCGGCCTCGTCGTCTTCGACGCCGGCGAGGCCCCGGCCGACGCCATCCGCCGGCTGCCGTTCACGACGTGGCTCCGTGTGCAGCGCATGCTGGAGGGATCGCCGACGGCGTGCGTGCTCGTCGGGTCCCACGCGGTGGCGCGGAGCGCTTCCGGCCTGACACTCGATCTCGGCGTTCGCGATGCCGGTCCGTGCGGCCGCGGCATTCGTTTCAGCCCGCGGCTGTTCGAAGGGCTCGATATCAACGCGCGCATCGTCGCGGCGCGCCGCCATTCGCCCCATCAGATCGATGTACGCGTGCCTGTATCTACCTCCTGCGCCTGACCGCGACGCTGTCGAGCGCGGAGAAACAGGAATCCCGGCGAACCGCGCGGGCTCGGCGGTGATCGTCGTTGCGCAATCGTTCTCTCCCCGCTACGAGTGTCACAGCGCGGCGCTCGTCGCGATCGACGTCGGCGGGCTCGACCGGCTGATCGGGCCTCCGCGCGTCATCGGCGAAGAATTGCGGCGCGCCTGCGCCGATCGCGGCCTGCGCGCGCACGTCGCCGTCGCGCCGACGTGGACGGCGGCGGTGATCCTCGCGCACGCGCGCGCCGGGCTCACGGTCGTGCGACCGGGCGAAGAAGCCGACGCGCTCGCGCCCATCTCAGTCGCCGGTCTTCAGTCGCCGGTCGACGGTCTCGCGATCGATCCCGCGGCGCTGGCGGCGCTGAAGCAGTGGGGGATCCGGACGCTCGGCGAATTCGCGGCGCTGCCGCCGGGCGACGTCGCCGCGCGGCTGGGGCGCGCGAGCCTGACGTGGCAGACGCTGGCGCGCGGCGGGGACGTCCGTCCGCTGATTCCGACGCTCGACGCGGAGCGGTTCGAGTCGTCGCTCGAGCTGGAGTGGCCAATCGAGGAGCTCGAGCCGCTGTCGTTCGTGCTGACGCGGCTGCTCGAGCCGCTCGCGGTCCGTCTCGAGCGCCGCGATCGCGGCGCCGCGGTGCTGCACGTCGTCCTGCGGCTCGTGACGAGAGAGGTCTATGCGCGCCGGCTCGAGCTGCCGTCGCCGATGCGCGACGTGCGGACGCTGCGCACGCTCGCGCTGCTCGATCTCGAATCGCATCCCGCGCCGGCGGCGATCGATCGCGTCGCGATCGTCATCGATCCGACGCCCGGCCGCGTGCTGCAGCACACGCTCTTCACGCGCGCGCATCCGACGCCCGAGCAGCTCTCGACGCTCCTCGCCCGGCTGACGGCGCTGATGGGCCAGGACCGCATCGGCGCGCCGGCGGTGGTCGATTCGTACCGGCCCGGCGCGTTCGCGATGACGGCGTTCGCGACCGAGCATGATCACGACGATCAACGCAGAATCCGCGGAGCGCGCGGAACTTCTTTTGTTCAGGAAAAAGAAGATTCTGCGGATGCCGCGGGTTCTGCGTCGAATGTCGTCTCCGCGGTGCGGCGCTGCCGTCACCCTGTGCCTGCGCGCGTCAGCGTCGGCGCGAACGGACGTCCCGAACGCGTGACGGCCGATCGCCGCGGTTTCGCGGGCGGGACGGTGCTCGCGTGCGCGGGGCCGTGGAGGACGTCGGGAAACTGGTGGGCGGGTGGGGCAGGTAAGGCAGGTGGGGCAGGACAGGCAGGACAGGCAGGACGGAACGATTCCATCCTGCCCACCATCCCGCCTATCCCGCCCATCCTGCCCGCTTGGGACAGAGACGAATGGGACGTCTCGCTGAACGACGGGGCGGTCTACCGGATTTTCCACGACCGCGCGTCCGATGGCTGGTTCATCGACGCGATAGTCGATTGAAGCGAGTGGGGCAGCGCCCCACAAGGAGATGTGTATGACGATTGCCGAACTGCTCGTGCCCGAATTCGATCAGGAAATGGCCTCCACGCGCAAAGTGCTCGAGCGCGTCCCCGACGGGAAGTTCGGATGGAAGCCGCACGACAAATCGTTTTCCATGGGCCAGCTCGCGAGCCACATCGCGACGTCGCTGCCGTGGGCGGTCGACACCATGAACAAGCTCGAATTCGACCTGTCGACCGTGTCGCAGGAAGAGATGACCAAGACGGCTCGCGATCGCGCCGAGCTGCTCTCCTGGTTCGACGCGGGCGTCGCGAAGGCGCGCACCGCGCTGAACAAGCCCGACGCCGACTATTTCGTGCCGTGGTCGCTCAAGAACGGCGCGCAGGTGTTCTTCACGATGCCGCGCTACAACTGCATCCGCAGTTTCTTCCTGAACCACATCGTCCACCACCGCGCGCAGCTCGGCGTGTACCTGCGGCTGAACAATGTCGCGGTCCCCGGTGTGTATGGACCGTCCGCTGATGAAACGTAAACCTGTTTCAACGTTTGAGTTTTCACTTTGTCGTCGTCGTATATCGAGCTGCACGCGGCTTCGGCGTTCAGCTTCCTTCAGGGCGCGGCGCTGCCCGAGGCGATCGTCGATCGCGCGGCCGATCTCGGCTACGACACGATCGCGCTCGTCGATCGTGATGGCCTGTACGGCGCGCCGCGCTTTCACAAGGCGGCGACCGCGGCAGGGATCCGTCCGATCGTCGGCGCCGAGCTGACCGTCGCAAGTCAAGAGTCAGAAGTCAGGAGTCAGAAGTCGATTGCACGATCGACTTCAGACTTCAGACTTCCGACTTCAGACTTTCTCCTGCCGGTCCTCTGTGAAACCCGGACCGGCTACCAGAATCTCTGTCGATTAATCACGCGCATGAAGCTGCGCTCCGCGAAGGGCGAGGGCGCGCTGACGCTCGACGATCTCGACGGCAGCACGGCCGGCCTCGTCGCGCTGGCCGGCCGCGCCGCGCTCGACGGGCGTCGCCACGGCGTCGGCGGCCTGCTCGATCGGCTCGTCGGCATCTTCGGCCGCTCGAACGTGTACGTCGAGCTGCAGCGTCATCTGCGCCGGGACGAGGAGCGCGAGAACGGCACGCTCGCCGCGATGGCGGAGGCGTTTCACGTGCCGACCGTCGTCACCAACGGCGTCCGCTACGACGCCCCCTCGCGGCGTCCGCTGTTCGACGTGCTCACCTGCATCCATCACGGGACGACGGTCGCGGCGGCGGGACGCCGGCTCGCGCCGAACGCGGAGCGCTATCTCAAGCCGCCCGGGGAGATGGCGGAGTTGTTCCGCGATCACGAAGCGGCGGTCGCGCGCACGCGCGAGCTCGCCGGCCGCCTGTCCTACACGATGGCGGACCTCGGCTATCGCTTTCCCGACTACCCGCTGCCGCCGGGCGACACGCAGGCGTCGTTCCTGCGCCGCATCACGGACATCGGCGCGCGGGAGCGGTATCGGCCGTATCACGACCGCGCGCGCGCGCAGATCGCGCGCGAGCTCGATCTGATCGAAAAGCTGGATCTCGCCGGCTACTTCCTCATCGTCTGGGACATCGTCAATTTCTGCCGGCAGCACGACGTGCTCGTGCAGGGGCGCGGCAGCGCGGCGAACAGCGCCGTCTGCTACAGCCTGGGCATCACCGCGGTCGATCCGGTCGGCATGGATCTGCTCTTCGAGCGCTTTCTGTCCGAGGAGCGCGGCGAGTGGCCCGATATCGATCTCGATCTGCCGAGCGGCGACCGGCGCGAGTCGGTGATCCAGCACGTTTACGAGAAATACAACGCGCGCGCGGCCGCGGGCGGCGGCCCGGGAGACAACACCGGGCCGAGAGCCGCAATGACGGCGAACGTGATCACGTATCGCGGCCGCAGCGCCGCGCGCGAAGCCGGCAAGGTGCTCGGCTTCGAGGACGGGCAAATCGATCGGCTCGCGAAGATCATGAATCAGTACGAGTTCATCGACCCGGCAGACACCCTGCCGCGCCAGTTGTCGGCTGTGGGGCTCGACCTCAATTCGGATCGCGTGCGGCTGTTCGCGCGGCTGTGGCGCGAGATGCTCGATCTGCCGCGGCACCTCGGTCAGCACTCGGGCGGCATGGTCCTCTGCCGCGGCCGGCTCGACGACGTCGTCCCGCTGGAAAACGCGAGCATGCCGGGGCGCGTCGTCGTGCAGTGGGACAAGGACGACTGCGCCGACATGGGCCTCGTCAAAGTCGACCTGCTCGGGCTCGGGATGATGGCTGTCCTCCAGGATGCCATCACGTTGATCAACGGAGAACAAGTCTCAAGTCTCAAGGCTCAAGGCTCAAATCAAGGCGCTGTGATCGATCTGGCGCATCTGCCGCCGGACGACCCGGCGGTCTACAAAATGCTGCAGGAGGCCGACACGATCGGCGTTTTCCAGGTCGAATCGCGCGCGCAGATGGCGACGCTGCCGCGCATGCGGCCGGAGCACTTCTACGACCTCGTCGTCGAGGTCGCGATCATCCGTCCCGGGCCGATCGTCGGCAACATGGTGCATCCGTACCTGAACCGCCGCGCGGGACGCGAGGCGGTGCAGTATCCCCATCCATCGCTCGAGCCGATCTTGAAGCGCACGCTCGGCGTTCCGCTCTTTCAGGAACAGCTGCTGCGCATGGCGATGGTCGCCGCGGGATTCACCGGCGGGCAGGCCGAGGACCTGCGCCGCGCGATGGGCTTCAAGCGATCCGAGAAGCGCATGAAGGCCATCGAAGTCCAGCTGCGCGAGGGCATGGCGAAGAACGGGATCACGGGCGACGCGGCGGAGACGATCATCACGTCAATCGCGTCGTTCGCGCTCTACGGATTTCCCGAGTCGCACGCGGCGAGCTTCGCGCTGCTCGCGTACGCGAGCGCCTACCTCAAGGCGCACTATCCGGCCGCGTTCTACGCGTCGCTCCTCAACAACCAGCCGATGGGGTTCTATCATCCGTCGACGCTCGTGAAGGACGCGCAGCGCCGCGGCGTCCGCTTCCATCCCATCGACGTGCAGATCTCGAACTGGGAGTGCACGGTCGAAGCCGACGGCGCGATCCGGCTCGGGCTGCGCTACGTCCACGGCCTGCGCGGACAGGCCGGCCGCGCCATCGCAGCGGCGTTACGAATCCATCCCGCCCCTCCTGCCCATCCCGCCCTTCCTGCCCCCGCGGTGTGCCCCAAGTGCGGCTGCGACGATGAGTCGATGCTCGAGCGGACGCAGGCGGGCGGCCTGTTCTGCAACGTCTGTTCGCATGAATGGATCGCGGCGAAGCCGCGCAGCGGCGCAGGCGGACGCCGATTCCGCTCGCTCGACGATCTCGTGGCGCGCGCGGGGCTCCGGCGCGACGAGGTCGTCACGCTCGCCGACATCGGCGCGCTCAATTCGTTCGGCTACGACCGGCGGTCGGCGCTGTGGCAGGCCGAGCGCGCGGTGCGTCCGGGCGGGGAGCTGTTCGAGGAGTCAGAACAGGCAGCACAGGCAGGACG
>Ga0075425_100009828_pt1 | contig 10182 bp, 9 predicted proteins | sample SoiMethybrSBSTD4_FD_75300 | JGI IMG/M metagenome (GOLD analysis project Ga0075425, IMG submission 75300) | Bulk soil microbial communities from a Populus tree surrounding site in Tennessee, USA - Soil MetaG P. TD hybrid SBSTD4 | ecosystem: Environmental > Terrestrial > Soil > Tree plantation...
TTCAGCCAACCCGGATGTTTGAAGTCCCAGGGCTCAAGATGCGCATTCTCGAAGCCCCATGCGATCATCTGTTTCACTGCCCACTCCGCAGCGGCTTTGTGATTTGGTGAACCTGTCAGTCGTGGACCATAAACGTCCGTGAACATGTGCATTGTCTTCATGATCTGTGAACGTTCCATCGCTTCTTTGCGAATGCGGCCCAGCATATCGCCGCCGTTTTGCCCGAGCGTAGGAAGCGAGAGCAGCGAAAAGACAAGTGACAGGGCGACAACGCGTCGTTTCAGCATGTTGTGTCTCCGGGAGAAGATAGGTTGGATTACAAGCGACGGAGATTATAGACTACATCCGTACTAATCGGAGAAAGTTTCAATTATGAGCGCAGGAATCAAACCAACACAGAACGATACGTCGGAAACCAAATCACTGCCAAACTCTCGCCGCATTTACGTTGACGGAAAACTGCCGGGCGTGCGGGTGCCATTTCGCGAGATTAACCAGAGCGTTTCACGCGATTTCGATGGTTCGTTGAGCCCGAATCCGCCGGTTCGTGTCTACGATACGAGTGGTCCGTGGGGTGATCCTGATGTTAGTTGCGACGTTCGCGAAGGTCTGCCGCAACTGCGCCGCGAGTGGATCGCCGGTCGCGGCGACGTGGAGGAGTATGAAGGTCGTGAGCCCCAGCCGATTGACGATGGATATCTCACTTTCGACGCGGCTAAACGTGCGCGCGTGAAAGATGTTGGTCGACTCGAAGACTTTCCGGTGATGCGTCGCTCGATGTTGCGAGCGAAGCCCGGAGCGTGCGTGACGCAGCTTCATTACGCGCGACGGGGAATCATAACTCCCGAGATGGAGTTCATTGCGATCCGCGAAAATCTCGGACGCGAAGCAGCATGGGACGCAGGCGATGCGCCGCGCGATTCACTATTGCATCAGCACAAAGGCCAGTCGTTTGGCGCCGAGATTCCACGCTTTGTGACGCCTGAGTTTGTGCGCTCCGAAGTGGCACGCGGGCGCGCGATCATTCCGGCCAACATCAATCATCCCGAATCGGAGCCGATGATCATCGGGCGCAACTTCCTCGTCAAGATCAACGCAAACATCGGAAACTCCGCAGTCGCTTCCTCCATCGAAGAGGAAGTCGACAAGATGCGCTGGTCCATCCGTTGTGGCTCTGACACAGTGATGGATCTTTCCACCGGCAAAAACATACATGCGACGCGCGAGTGGATCATTCGCAACTCGCCGGTGCCGATCGGGACCGTGCCGATTTACCAGGCGCTGGAAAAGGTCGGCGGCAAAGCCGAGGAGCTCAGGTGGGAGATCTTTCGCGATACGCTGATCGAGCAGGCGGAGCAGGGTGTTGACTACTTCACGATCCACGCCGGCGTGCGACTCGCTTACATTCCGTTAACAGCGCGGCGGACGACCGGAATTGTGAGTCGTGGTGGTTCGATCATGGCGAAGTGGTGCCTGGCCCATCACGAAGAGAGTTTCCTTTACACGCGCTTTCGCGAGATTTGCGAAATCATGGCTGCGTACGATGTTTCGTTTTCGTTAGGTGATGGGCTGCGTCCCGGTTCTATTGCCGACGCGAACGACGAAGCTCAATTCGCAGAGCTGGAAACGTTGGGCGAGTTGACGAAGATCGCGTGGGAACATGATTGCCAGGTGATGATCGAGGGTCCGGGTCACGTACCGATGCACTTGATCAAAGAGAACATGAACAAGCAGCTCGAGACGTGTGACGAAGCGCCATTCTACACACTTGGACCACTGACAACCGACATCGCGCCTGGATACGACCACATCACGTCAGCAATTGGCGCGGCCATGATTGGTTGGTACGGAACGGCGATGTTGTGTTACGTCACGCCGAAAGAGCATCTCGGGTTGCCAAACAAGAAAGACGTGAAAGACGGTGTGATCGCTTACAAGCTGGCGGCGCATGCGGCTGACCTGGCGAAGGGGCATCCGGGCGCCCAGTATCGCGACAATGCTTTGTCAAAGGCGCGTTTCGAGTTTCGTTGGGAAGATCAATTTAATCTTTCACTCGACCCGGAAGTGGCGCGCGAGTATCACGACGAAACGTTGCCGCAGGAGGGCGCGAAGCTAGCGCACTTCTGTTCGATGTGCGGACCGCATTTTTGCTCGATGAAGATCACGCAGGACGTGCGCGAGTATGCAGCGCAGAAGCAGGTGGATGAATCAAAAGCTTTGACGATTGGCCTCAATGAAAAGGCCGAAGAATTCAAGAGTTCCGGCGGGGAGATCTATCGAACTGGGGGAGGTAGCAATGCGGCTTAAACCAGTGGAATCAGAGATGCTCAGTTATGTCGGCTATGACGCGCGGCAGCACATTTTAGAGGTTATCTTCAACAGCGGTGACAGATACCAGTACAAAGAGGTGCCGGTTTCTGAATATGAGGCATTGATGAACGCTGAGTCGATCGGCCGCTACATGCACAGGCACATCATCGACCGCTACGACTACGACCGCCTCAATTAGAGGGATTTCCTCACGCTTTGCCCGATTTTTTCGTGGTAAACAGGGCAAAACATTGACAAGCACCGGGCGGGCGGTCTACCCTGCATCTGGTGAGTCCTCCCTGGCTCCGACCTTCCGAGCTCTCACGGCCTCGAAAGTCCTGACGATCAGCCATGATTGTACTGAACGGACTCGACATCCCAGGCAATGGACTGCACTCGGCACAAACGCCCGAGGAGCGCCCGTGTGTCTTGCTGGTCGAGGACGATCCGGCACTGCGACGTTATCTCGAAATCGTGCTCCAGCGCGCCGGCTATGCGGTCGTTTCCGCCGGCGATGGGCTGGAGGCAATGACAGCCCTACTGACCACCCGGGTCGATGTTGTAGTTACCGACGCGTTGATGCCGAATCTGGATGGGTATGGGTTGTGTCGTTTCGTGAGGAGCAGTCAGCATCTGGCTCATCTTCCGATCATCTTGTTGAGCGCGCTCGACCCGAAGAACTCGACTGACGAAGCTGAACAGGTGAATGCGTTTCTCGCGAAGCCGGTTTCTCCGGAAGACCTGATTGCCACCTGCGCCGCACACCTGGAAAACAAGTAGGCCACAAAGAGGCACAAAAGGCACAGTTCAGAGTTCAGCCTTTAGGCTGCTGTTTTTAGCGAACAAGCTAAAGCTTGAACTCTAAACTGTGCTTCTTTGTGGCTATCTGATCAGTTGGTCCAGTGGGGCGTAGGCGATACCCTGGGCTGAAGCCACTGCTTCGTAGGTGCAGTGGCCCGCGTAAGTGTTGACGCCCTGCTTCAATCCGGGATCGCTTGTGATCGCCCGAAGAAAACCTTTGTTTGCCAGTTTCAATGCGTAGGGCAGCGTTGCGTTCGTCAACGCGAACGTTGAAGTGCGCGGCACGGCGCCCGGCATGTTTGCGACGCAGTAGTGCAGCACGCCTTCAACGTAGTAGGTTGGATTTGAGTGTGTAGTCGGGTGCGTCGTCTCGATGCAACCACCTTGATCGACCGCAACGTCGACGATCACCGCGCCGTTGGGAACGTCTTTCAACATACTTCGCGTGATGAGCTTTGGCGCAGCGGCGCCAGGCACCAGCACAGCACCGACGATCAGATCAGCTTGCGAGATCGCGTCGTGGATCATGTAGGCACTGGAGGCGAGTGTTGAGATCTTCGACAGGAAAATATCGTCGAGTTCGCGCAGTCGATCGAGATTGTTATCGATGATGGTCACATGCGCGCCCATGCCGACAGCTATCTTCGCGGCGTTCGTTCCCACGACGCCCCCACCGATGATCACAACACGCGCCGCCGGCACACCCGGAACGCCGCCCAGCAGAATTCCTCGTCCACCACTCATCTTCTCGAGATAATGAGCGCCCACCTGGATCGCCATGCGCCCAGCGACTTCCGACATCGGCGTCAGCAAAGGCAATGTGCCACGCCCATCGGTGATCGTTTCGTAAGCAATGCCGGTAACTTTGCGTTTGAGTAATTCCGAAGTCAGTTCGCGGTCTGGAGCGAGGTGCAGGTAAGTGAAAAGCAGTTGGCCTTCGCGCATGTGCGGATACTCAGGCGCGATCGGCTCCTTTACTTTCACGATCATCTCCGACCTGGCCCAAACGTCAGCGGCAGGTGTGACGATCGTGCCGCCCGCACGTTCATAAAGCGAATCTTCAAATCCCGAGCCCGCGCCGGCGTTTGTTTCGACCAGTATTTGGTGGCCGGCATCTTTGAGGGCGCGCACGCCCGCAGGCGTTAGTCCAACGCGATATTCATTGTCTTTGATTTCTTTTGGGAGGCCGACGATCAAAGTTTTGTTCTCTGTCATTAGAGGGACTCGACCGTGTCAATCTGCGCGCGTTGCAGTTTGCCACTGAAGTCAACATAAATAGACTTCCATTCAGAGAAAATATCGAGCACCTGCGTTCCGGCTTCGCGATGCCCATTACCGGTCGCTTTGGTGCCGCCAAAAGGAAGGTGCACTTCGGCGCCGATGGTTGAAGCGTTCACGTAGAAGATGCCGGTGTACATTTCGTTCATCGCTTTGAACGCGCGATTGACATTTTGCGTGTAGATAGAGGCGGAGAGCCCGTAACGAACTCCGTTAGCAATCCGGATCGCTTCTTCGACTGAGCCCGCGGGAATAACAGTAGTAACTGGTCCAAAGATCTCTTCCTGAGAGATGCGCATATCAGGCGCGGCATCGATGAAGACAGTCGGCTCGATGAAATGACCATTGGCGTAGTCGCCTCGCGAGAGCCGCTTGCCGCCACATGCCAGCTTGGCGCCGTCGTCGTCACGTCCGATGCGGATGTAGCCCATGATCTTCTCGACGGCGTCTTCGTTTATCACTGGACCGACGTCAGTCTTCGGATCGGCGCCGTTGCCGACGCGCAGCGCTTTTGTATTCTCAACGAGCTTCGTCACAAATTGCTTGTAGACCTTTTTATGGACCACCAAACGCGACGAAGCAGTGCAGCGTTGCCCTGACGTACCAAAGGCGCCCCAAATGGCGCCTTCAATAGCTAAATCGATATCGGCATCGTCCATCACGATAATGGCATTCTTGCCGCCCATCTCGAGTGAACAGATGGCATTTCGCTCAGCACACGCGGAGGCGACGATGCGACCGGTTTCGGTCGAGCCGGTGAACGAGATCAAACGCAGCGCGGGATGGTTTGTCATGGCGGCGCCGACAGTCTCGCCGTACCCGGTGACGAGATTCACGACACCCGGAGGAATGCCAGCTTCTTCGCAAGCTTTGACTAGGTTGTAAGTTGAAAGTGGTGTGTCTTCGGCGGGCTTGATCACCACGGTGTTACCGCAGATCAATGCTGGAATCAGTTTCCACGACGGAATCGCCATCGGAAAATTCCACGGCGTGATCAAACCGCAAAGACCGACCGGCTGGCGCACGCACATTGCAAACTTGTCGCGCATTTCAGCAGGTGTGGTGAATCCGTGAAGTCGCCGGCCTTCACCCGCGGTGTAATAGGTGCAGTCAATCGCTTCCTGAACGTCGCCGCCGGCTTCTTTCAAAACCTTGCCCATCTCGCGGGTCATGTCGGCCGTAAAGCGTTCTTTGTTGCCGATCAGGATTTCACCGAGACGAAACAACAGTTCTGCACGCTTGGGTGCGGGAGTGTTGCGCCAGCGATCGAATGCATTTTGCGCAGCATTCACGGCGGCGTTAACGTCCTCGCTGGTAGAAAGAGGAAAGCGTCCAACCACGTCGCGGGTGTCGGCAGGGTTGATGTTTTCAAACAGCTCGCCTGACTGGCTGCCGACCCATTTTCCGTCGATGTAGTTCTGATAAGTCTTGACTGCCGCCCGTGCCGCATTGCGCGCAGCCATCTTCCCGCTGGTTTTTGCAATTGCTTTTTTAGCCTGAGCCATAAAATGCTCTCAAGTGTCACTTGTAGGGGCGGCACTCCGTGGCCGCCCGTTTTTCCAAACAACCTTTATTGATACGTAAACTGCACGATCAGCGGCACCGGTCGATCGCCCTTCGCATCTCGCGCGAATCTCGTAATGTTCAAAACAATCGGATCGCCGGGCTTCAGTCCATTCAACACGCGTTGGAAGTCGGCGAGCGAAGTAACTGGAATACGGTTGATGCGGTTGAGCATGTCACCTTCGCTCAACGCCGGTGTGCCCGTTGGTGGAACGCGAATCTCCGCGACCAGTCCGTTTTGATCGATCTCCTTGACGTAAAGACCTTGCACGTCCATGAGACGGCGATCGGCGCGCAGTTGCGGAGTCACTTCCGCCAGCGTGATTCCCAGATGCAGAGCGTTACCGCGCGGATCGGTGTTCTTCGGTGTCGCTTTTGGCGGATCTTCCCACTCGCGCGTAGGTGCAGGAGGCCGTTCAGCTAACGCCATGGTCGCTGTTTTTCGCTCAAGCTTGCCGTTGCCGTCTCTCAGATAGACGAGTGTGATCTGCTGACCGACCGGCGTGCTGGCAACGCGTTGAATCAGATCCTGCGCGTTAATAACCGGCGTGCCTTCAAACTCAACGATGATGTCGCTCGGCTGGAGACCTGCTTTTGCCGCCGGTGTTGGCGGGCCACTCTCCATCGTCGGCGCCACCTGAGTGATGATTGCACCCTTGGCCTCCGTCATGCCGTAAACTTTCGCAAACTCGTCGTGGACGGATTCCAAAGTGATTCCCAGATAGCCGCGCCTTACTTTGCCCTGGCTGACCAACTGTTTGTAGACGAAATTGGTTTCGTTGGCCGGCAGCGCAAAGCCGATACCGTTGTAATCGCCGGTCGAAGTCGCGATCTGCGAGTTCATGCCGATCACTTCGCCGCGCATATTCACGAGTGGTCCACCGCTGTTACCGCGATTGATGGCGGCGTCAGTTTGCAGAAAACGCTGGAAGACGCTGAAGTACGGACTCTCACGTTCCTTCTTCGAAATGATTCCCGCCGTGACGGTTTGATCGAGACCAAACGGCGAGCCCATCGCGAGCACCCAGTCGCCAACCTGCGCCGCGTTCGAATCGCCGAGAGTTACGGTCGGGAGATCTCTGGATGAATCGATCTTGATTACGGCGACGTCGGTTTCATTGTCAAAGCCAACAATCGTGCCACGATACTTTTCACCTGATTGCAGGCCGACGGTGATACGCGTGGCGTCTTCGACGACGTGATAGTTTGTCAGGATGTAGCCTTTAGGACTGACGATAAAACCGCTGCCGACGCCGCGTGCCGGGCGTCTTTGCTGCCGCCGGAACATATCGAGCAGTGGATTGTTCGACGGCTGGTCTTCTTTGTCCTCATCCTTTTCACTCACTTCGGGTTGGGCCTGGGTGGTTTCAATATTGACGACGGCAGGCTCGACACGCCGCGCGATCTCAGCAAACGAGGCAGACAAAGCTTCAGGCGCGCGGGCAATCTGCAAGTCAGGCTGTGCTATTGTCGTGCGACCTGACAACATCGCGCCAATGCCGATGCCGGCCAGTAAACAAGCCACTGCCAGTGCTGCGATCCAGATGCGGAGTTTTCGTAGGATTGTCCGTTCCTGGTCCGTCGTGCTGTTCTTAGGGACGTCAAACATATTTCACCACCTTCTGAAAATCGAGCCCAGGGAAAGGGCCTAGAGTATAGCGAAAGGGAGTGTCACTGGGCAAAAAAGCTCGTTCAGAGTTCAAGCTTTAGCTTGCTTTTTCCCGCTTTGGTAGGTAAGGACAACCTAAAGGTTGAACTCTGAACTTCTAATCGGGACGCAACAGGACCTTCAGCACGCCCCTGGCTGCCGCACGATGCATCGCGTGAACACCATTCGAGAGCGGCTGCTCCTCGCTGATCAAGCTCTCGACATCCACCGCATCCTTCTCCAACAGGTCGAGAGCCGGTGAAAAGCGTCCACAACGAGAACCGACGATGGAGATCTCATCGACCACAATGCGAGCGGCGTCGAGCTCCGTTTTGCCGTGAAAGGTCGACTTCAGGACGAGTTGACCCTTTGGACGAAGAAGATCGAGAGCGAGTGCAAAGCCTGGAGCGGCGCCTGAGGCTTCGACTACAACGTCAAACTGTCGCCGCCGTTTGGCTGCTTCCTGCGGAGTCGTAGTTTCTATGCCGCGCTTGCCGGCGATGCGCAGTTTGGATTCGTGCTTTCCAATCAGCAGCAATTGCGCCCCGGTGAGTGCGAGTGCTTGCGCGCAGAGTAATCCGAGTTTGCCGTCGCCGATGACTGCAACGCGATCCGCTGTTGAGATCGATACGCGCTCGAGAATTCCACAAGCCGCGGCGAGCGGTTCGGTGAACACTGCACGCTCGTCGGGAACGTTATCAGGAACGAGCAACAGGTTTCGTGCAGGTAGTTGAAGAAATTCAGCATGTGCGCCATCGCGACCGACAATCCCGAGCACAGTGCGCGAAGGGCAATGACGCGAATCGCCTCCGCGACAGAGATCACATTTGCCGCAGCCTGCGTTTATCTCGCCCACAACGCGGCGGCCAACGAGTTTGCGATCAATGCTCTCTTCAACAACGCCGACAAACTCGTGTCCGATCGTGCCGCTAAAGCCTGCGTAGCCACGCGCGATTTCAAGATCGGTGTTGCAGATTCCTGACAAGAGCACACGCACCAGCGTCTCGTCAGCCGCCTGAGGCCTCTCGACATCTTCAACTGAAAGCCCCTTCTCTTTAACACGCAGCGCCAGCATTCTTAAATGATTTGTGCCTCTTTGTGGCTAAAAAGTCTTACTTCGCGTGTACGCATTCTGTGGCGTCAACTCGATCACCTGTCTCGCGCCCGAGACAGTCACCGGCAAGCGCCACTCAAGCTGTTCGTCACCTGAGAGCGTCGCGTGCAGCCACCAACTGCCCGGCGCGAGCGTCACGGATCCCTGCCCTTGTTTGTCGAGGTGCGCGCTAATCGGCGAACGCCCCTTCATTCGCTCTTTCAGAAAATCTTCAAAACGCTTACCCGCGCGCGGCTCAGTGAAAAACTCGTGGCGCACCGCAACTATATCGACCGGATAAAGACTCACCGCCACGTCCAGAGCAATACTGTCCGGAGGCTGTCGAATAACAATCTGGAGCGTTGTTGTTTGATCTGATCTGGCGGCCGTATTCACCGGAAGTGTCCGGTAAATCGCCCAGCCTGCGCCGAAGAGCACGACCAGCAGCCCCACCTGCAAAGCAAGAATGGCGAGACTGCGAAACGAAATGTCCCAGCGCTTGAAACGCATGAATTGCTTACTGCTGTCCCTTCAGCCGGCGCACGAAATCCACCAGCGAATTGGTCTCTTGCTCACTGAGCTTTTTGCCAAACGCGGGCATGTTACCGCGGACATTTCGCCCGTTCATGATCGAGTTGAAAATACGTTCGTCACTGACCTCCGTTTGCCACTGCGGGTCAGAAAGGTCGCGCGCATGGCTAAACTTGCCTTTTGAAGTCTTCGCTCGGCCGTCGTCGCCGTGACACGAGATGCAGTAGCGGCGATACAACTGCGGCGCACTGCGAGCGTTGTTCACTGCGCTGACAGAAGCAAACGAGCTCATCAGAACGAGTATTAATAACGCCGGCAAGTAGAAGCGCATGACGCAGGCATCATATCAAAGGCCACGAGCGGGTGAAATCTGTGGCTGTTTTAGAGTTGAAACGTTTGTGAAGGCAAAGTAATCTCAACGCGTGACGGAAATCGATAACGACAAGCTGCGTGAAGAGTGTGGTGTTTTCGGAATTTACGCACATCCGGAAGCCGCCCGTTTGACTTACCTCGGTTTGTACGCACTTCAGCATCGAGGTCAGGAGTCGTGTGGCATTGTCGCTTCCGACGGCGCCGAGTTGCGTCTCGAACGCGCGATGGGACACGTCTCCGAAGCATTCGATCAGGCTCGTCTGGATCGTTTGCGAGGCATGGCTGCGATTGGGCACGTGCGCTACTCGACTGCCGGCGAAGTCTCGCTGCTTGAAGCGCAACCGTTTCTCGTCAACTGCCAGCACGGACAGGTCGCAGTTTGTCACAACGGCAATCTCCCGTTCGCACGCGAAGAACGTCAACGCCTCGAACACGACGGAGCAATTTTCTCTTCAACTTCCGACACGGAGGTTGTGCTTCACGGCGTTGCGCGATCACGCGCTCCGATCCGCGAAGCGATACCGCAGGTTTTGTGCGAGACGGAAGGAGCATTTTCGATGCTCTTTCTGACGCCCACAGAGCTGAT
>Ga0075425_100009830_pt1 | contig 10181 bp, 4 predicted proteins | sample SoiMethybrSBSTD4_FD_75300 | JGI IMG/M metagenome (GOLD analysis project Ga0075425, IMG submission 75300) | Bulk soil microbial communities from a Populus tree surrounding site in Tennessee, USA - Soil MetaG P. TD hybrid SBSTD4 | ecosystem: Environmental > Terrestrial > Soil > Tree plantation...
AAGGAACCGGATCGTCCCCGCCTTGCCCTGGTCGGCGCCGTGGTCGGCGAAGCGGAAGGCATTGCGGTATTCCTCGATCAGACCAATCAGGCCATCGTGCGGCTGCGCACCGGCGAAAACCATTCGGGCTGGATCCTGCGCTCGGTCCGGGGCCGCGAGGCCACGCTGCAGAAGGACCGCGAAACCGTCCTTCTCGCCTTGCCGGCCCCGACCGACCCGGCGGTATTTCCGGGAACCCCCGGGCTGCCCGGCCTGCCCGGGCTTCCTCCGATGCAGGGCGCGGTGGGAGGTCCCCCGGTGCCAATGGCCCCGGCCGTTCCTCCCGTCGGTCCCCGGCTCGTTCCGGGAACCAATGAGCCCGAATTGTAGTGCCGGCACCGATGCAACTCGTCCCGGCGCACTGGCCGACGCAACCCCGGGCGTATACTGTCCGAGCCCGTGCCCATCGCATGGACACCGCGCCGCGCGGTGCTTCCTTCTGAGACGACCGGATGGATCTGTACAATCACGAAGAGCCGTCGTTCACCCGGTGGGTCGTCGCCAACAAGCTCCTGCGTGAGCCTTTCGTGGTCGTGGACGTAGGCGTGCAGGGCGGCGAGCATCCGCGCTGGCAGCACCTGGGCGAGTTTGTCCACGTCCACGGATTCGACGCCATCCGCGAAGTCGTCGATGGCCTGAAGGCCGCCCGTGGCGGGCAGGCGACGCGATCATATTACGCCCTGGCGCTCGGCAACGAGGATGGACAGCGCGATTTCCAAGTCGCCGCCGACACCTACGGAAGCTCGTTCTTTTCCGCCGATCAGTCGCAGGGCGGACAGCGGAACGGAATCGCGCTCGGATCGCGCCGTGTCGACATTCGCCGTCTCGACACCTTGTTCGCCGACGGCACGCTGCCGCCTGCCGACTATCTCAAGATCGATTGCGAGGGATTCGAGCCCGAGGTGTTGCGTGGCGGGAAATCCTACCTGGGGCGCTCGAATATCCTGTGCGTGACGGTGGAAACCAATTTCGGCGTATCACCTGTGTATCCGCGCACCCCGTTCGCCGAGATCAATGATCTTCTGGTCGAGCACCGCCTGCTCGTGTTCGATCTCAATGCGGTACGCGCGACGCGGCCGAGCTACGCGGCGGCGCGCGCGGCCGATCCGTGGCCTGCCGTCGACCCGATGGCCGATGTCCCGGATCTCGCAGTCGGTCAACCCACCACGTTCGATTTCCTGTTCTGTCGCGATCTGGTGCACGAGCACACCAGCCCACAAAGCTACATCGGCGGGCAAGGCCTGCCGCCTCCGACCGCCGACAAGCTCATCAAGAGCATGATCAATTTCGAGCTGCACGGCCTCATGGATTGCGCCGTCGACATTGCCGAGCATTTTCGCCCGGTGCTGGCCGAGCGGCTCGATGTCGACCTCGCGATCAAGCATCTGGTGCGCCGGCCGCCGCAGACCCGCAACATCGCCGAGCTCGCCAATGCCATGGGCATCATCGCAGCGTTGCGGCGGCAGGTAGAGCACTGGCAGGAGCGAGTCCACGAGGTGAAGGGCGAGGTCCTCGAACTCAAACGCGAGGTCCTCGAGCGCGACCTGAGGGTGACCTCGGTCCGGTTCCTCGCCAAGGCCCTGGTGCGGGAAACCGCGGCGCGCGCACGCCGACGCCTCGGCGGCAAGAATGCCGCCGCGACCGATCCGCCGAGAACATAGTCGCGAACGAGCGTGCCCCGGAGGACCGCAACGCTCCTTGTCGCGTTCCCTTCGGCTCGGTGAACCTACCGTGACTGGCCGCGCTTGTTCTTCCAATTTTCGAATTCTTGGAACAGCTGGTCGACCTGGGCGCCCGACTGTTGCAGCCCCCTCTCGCTGAGGAACCGCTTGAAATCGGTCTCCTCGCCCCCCTTGGCCTGACCCGCCCGCCAATTGGCGAGCCAGTCCTCTGCCGCCCGAAAACGCGTCCATCCCGGAATGCTTGCGGCCACGTTCACCGATTTCCAAAGCGGGCTCCGCGGCGGCTTGTGGAATTCGTAGATCTTGGAGAAGAACGCATCGATGAACTTGGCGGTCCGCTCGTATCGGGTCGTATCCCTCGCCCAGTTGTATGAAATGAGAACGGTGCTCGCAGAAATCGTATCCACACGGTCGCCCTTCGCGATCAAAGCCGGATAGTCTTCGTTTTCGAGCTTCCCGGGGAGATAGGTCGCTCGGATTGCCCCCTCGTAGGGCACGCTGACGAACTGCAATCCCGAGTCCGGCTTGACGTTCGCAAAAGCCGGCACCGTTCCGGGGCAGGAACATACGGTCGCGTCCAGCTCGCCGCGCCGGATTTTCTCCAGTGCGTCGGCTTGCGGCATGTAGAATTCCTGCACGTTGACGCCGAGAGTCTTGAAGAGCTTTGGAACGAACTGCGCCGTCGCGCTCCCCTTGTTGTTGAAGTTGACCTTCGTCCCATTGAGATCCCTGATGCTCTTCGCACTCCCGCGCGCCAGGATCTGCAGCGGATTCGGAAAGAGTGGCGCGATATACACCAGTTGCTGCCCGACGTTCGGCCCCAGCTCGCCGGAAGCCTTCAGGTAGTTCATGGCTTCCAGCGTGGTCAGCGCCATGTCGATGTTTCGCAAGTAGAGGACGTCCTCCAAATTCTGAACAGCGGCACCGCCTTGCACCGACAGCACGCGCAGATTTTTGTCGTCGCTCACCACCACGGCAATGTCGTTGGCGAGCTGGTTGAAGGTCGCGCCGGGCTGACCTCCCATGAGAAACACGACGTTCTCATTCACCCTTTGCTTGAGCTGGTCATGGGATGGCGTCTGAGCGACAGCGCGGTCCCACAAGGTGAGTGACAAAACGAAAGCAAATAGACGAAGAGATCTCCGCCTCATGGTGTCCTCCCAGTGCAGCATGTTAGATCGGGGTTCCGGAGATGCTGTCCGCACGCTTTAACCGGGATTCCCGGACGAACACCGAATCTGAGGCACATCGTAGCGATTTTCCGGGCTTCCGGAAGGGCCGTTCGTGTTGGTGGCCGATCACCTGCAATCCGAGCCCCGAGCGGCTCCCTGAATGCGATCTGTCTGTTCTTCCTCGGCATGTGGGCGCAATCCTCCGGCGAAGATCAGGCCTGCGCGCCCCACGTGCGGACGATAGCGCACGGCACGGGCGGTGGTACGGGCAACGCAATCGTGCCGCTCAGGCGGACCTGCAGGCCGCTGCCTAGGCCATCAATTCCCGCCGTGCCCCCTCACGCCGACCCTCTGAGAGGGAGCGCCGGGTGCGGCTGCGGCTGACCCCCGCTCGGCGCGCAAGAGCGCGCCGACCCCGGATCACGTCCGGGGCAGGCTTGTTTCGAAGGCTCTATTGCGCACTCAATTCGCTGACGGTCAGCGGCGGCTGCGAGTAGCACGAGTTCCAGTCGCTGCCGATGGCGCCGAGCAGTTGCGCCTGCGTGATCTGGAACCCGTTCATCAGGTAGCCGGCGAGCTGTCCGTCACTGGCGCGGCGGAACATCATGTCGGCGGTGCCGTCGCCGTTGAAGTCACCGAGGCCCAGCAGAACGAAGTCGTTGCCGAGGACCCCGATGATCTGGGCGCCCAGAACCTGGAAGCCATCCATCAGATAAAGCAGCAAGGTCCCGTCGGCGCGGCGGAACAGCATGTCGGAGCGGCCGTCGGCATTGAAATCGCGGGAACCGATCAGCTCCCAATCGGTGCCGACGGCGCCGAGCAGCTGCGCTTGCGTGACCTGAAAGCCATTCATCAGATAGAGCGCGAGCATGCCGTCGCTGCTGCGGCGCAGCAGCAGGTCGGCCTTGCCGTCGCCGTTGAAATCGCGCACGCCGCGGACCCGCCAGTCCGTCCCAACGGCGCCGAGCAGCTGCGCGCCGATGATCTGGGTTCCGTTCACCAGGTAGAGCGACAGCATGCCGTCGCTCTTGCGGCGGAACATGATGTCGGCGCGGCCGTCACCGTTGAAATCCTCCGCACCGACGAACTCCCAATCCAGGCCGAGCGCACCGAGGAGTTGGAATCCGGTGGCCTGAAACCCGTTCATCAGGTCGATGCGAAGCATCCCGTCGGTGCGCCGGAACAAGAGGTCGGCCTTGCCATCGCCATTGAAATCCGCAACCGCGATGAGGACCCAGTCCAGGCCGACGGCGCCGACCGGCTGCGCGGCGGCGATCTGCAGACCGCTCATCTGGTACTCGAAGATCGCCCCGTCGCTGTTGTGGCGGAACAGGAGATCGCTGCGCCCGTCGCCATTGAAATCGCCGAGCTGCGACGCCAACGTGCAGGTCGGCGGCGGCGCCGGTGGCAAGGAGCAGTTCAGGTTCTGCACGGCGAGATCCACGCGGATGCGCGGCTTGGTCTGGCCCGCGGCCGAGCGGTTGTCGGTGATCGCCGTGCCGGTATTCTTCAGTGCCGCCTCGATGGCGTCGGCCGACACCGCCGGACAAGCGGTGCGGATCGCCGCAACCGCGCCGGCCACGTGCGGCGTGGCCATCGACGTACCGCTGAAAAACGCATAGGTGCTGGTGCTGTGCGGAACGGTGGGAATCGAGGACAGGATGTTCGTGCCGGGCGCCACCAGGTCGACCACCGATGACATGTTGGAGAAAGACGAGATCGTATCGCTTTTGGTCGACGACGCGACGGTCGTTGCCGTCGAGATGCATCCTGGTGCACTCACGGCCGCGGTCTGACCGTCGTTGCCGGCTGCGATCGCGGTCAGCACGCCGGCGTTTCTCAGATTGTCGATCGACGGCTTGCGCGAGTCGCTGTCGCAGGTGCCGGCGACCGGACCGCCGCCGAGACTCATGTTGACGGAGGCCAGCTTGGCGCCGCCCGGCAGGCTGCCCATGTTGGCCAGGACATAATCCAGGGCGCGGATCTGATCGGACGTGAAGGTGAGAATGCAGGGCGCCGCTCCCGGACCACAATCGGCGGTGCTGTTGAAACGCGTGAACACCTGGATGGCCCAGATGAAGCCGTTCTTGGCCACGCCGTTGGGCGGCTCCGCCCCGGTCTGCAGATTGGTGTTGAACCCGGCCGCAATGCCGGCCACGTGCGTGCCGTGCTGACAGAGATTGGTCGATCCATTCAGGCATTGGGCGGTCTCGGGATTGGCGGCGCCGGCCCCGGTTTGCGTCGGCGTGCCGTTGGGGCAAAGCGATACCCGGCCGGCGCCGGCGGACCCATTGGCGACCGAAAAACACGCCTCGGCGATGACCTTCCCGGTCAGGAACTCGTGGTCGGCCTGCACCCCGGTATCGAGAACGGCGACCGTGTAGCCGGCGCCCGTCGCTCCGGCCGAATAGGCGCCGGGCATGCCGATGAGCGGTACGCTGTCGATCAGAGTCGGCGGCACTGGACGGTCGTATTGAATGGAAACCACGCCGGGATCCTGGGCGAGCGCCGCCAATTCCGCCCGTGTCACGTTGGTGGCGAACCCCGGCGTGATTTCGAAGTGAGTGAGCGCGCGGGCAAAGCCTTGGCCGGGACGCGGATTGGCGGCGCTGCCGAAATGTCGGGCCACGATGGCGTCACGCAACGCCGCTACCCGCGCCTTGACATCGGCGATGCTGTTCGGTTCGGGCTTGATCTCGCTGGGATGCACCGGAGATTCGAACATCACGACCACGCGGACGTTGCCGTCGCGCTGGGCCAGTGACATGAGCTCGGTCGCCTCAGGCGATTTCTGCGATAACGCGCCGGAAATCTGCTGCGCCAGCGCAGCCGACGTCATTGCAAGCGCGGCGGCAGCCACGAGCCCGCGCGCGATGATGGCCGGAATACTCAGCAGCTTGTGAACAGTGCGCATGTTCGCGATGTTCCCTGGTGACTCCTCCCCCTGACCGCATTGTCGTTTCTAGAGCGCTTTCGCCAATCGTGGAACCGGTCCCTGCATTTGAACGCGCTCTGAGTCGACGTTTGGTCGCATTTTCTACGGCAAACCGGTACCCACTTTTCCGGAAAATGCTCTAGTTATCGACGCCTGGCGACTGGCTCGCCCCCAAGGCCGGCGGGCGTGCGCCCGGGCTCGCCGGGATCAGCGGCAGGGCCGTACCGGGCGGCGGTGGGATCAACCGTGGAGCTTCGGCCCCCGGTGGGATCACCGGCAGAGGTGCCGCTTCCGGCGGCGGAGGTCTTAGTCCGGTCGAATCGCCGCCGCGCCCGAATTGCCGCGCCGATGTTTGGCCATGCGCCGGCACGGAGGCGCCGGCCGGCGCGGCAGTCGGCACGCCGTTCCGTTCGCCCGACGACGGCATGGTGGCTGCGATCGCGGCAAGCGCTTCCGGCGCTGATTGGCGCTGGGCCGGCCCGACGATGAGCACGCGGATCACGCGCGAGCTCCCCCCGTCCTGATCGTGGACGAGGACAAAATTCGTTTGCGCGAGCAAATCGCGCGCCACGCTGGAGGCCGATCCGCTGAACTTTCCGCTGATGCGCTCGTTGCCGTAGGAGGCATTGATCCATCTGATCTCGACACCCGTTGCGGCGAACAGCCGGTTGAGCACGTCGCGCCGCGGCGCGTCCTTTAGATCGAAGTCGACGCGCGCCCCGTCGGGACTGATGTCAAATCGGCTGTCCTGATCGCCGGCGAACGCCGAGACGCACATCATTGTGCACGTCGCGAGTACGCCGATCAGCAGCGTCAGCGCGCGATATCCGGTCACGGCCCCTCCTGGTTATTGTTACGACGCAGCCGCCATCCATGCAGGGAGTGCTGAAGGACGGATGTCGGGCCGGGAGAGCCCGTCCGCCGCACGGGATGTTTTGCCGATGTCGACGCGATTGCTCATGGCCAGGCTGATGGAGTGATTCGCGAATCCTAATCCGCGCTGCCGCACAAAACAACGATAGAGCTTGAAATGGGGGCGTCAATGCGGCGACCGTTGGTCGGATGAATTACTTTGCGTTGAACTCACATCATCGAAATTCGCGACGCTGTCGCGCCGTCGCGACAGCCGATTTGCACGCGAGCAACGCCGCACCGGTGTTGTCGGCCGCACCTGTGGCGCGACGATCAGCCGGCGGCGGACAAGGTTGACCGCACACTAACGCCGCGCCGGCCTGTGCCGACGGCCATGACGCGCGCGTGGCGCCAGCCGCGCACCTCTCGACCCAATGAAACTCACGATCCAAATCCACAGGCGCAAGTTTGGCGGCGCGATTGCGACCGGCGGACGGACGACGCGCTGCCCCAAGGTAAAGAGTTCCTTCCGCACTAAGCAGTTATACGAATCGTATAGGTAAACAAGACAATAACGATATGACTGTATTCGTTCTAACTTTGGAGAAGTACTTATCACTGTAGCTAAATACAGCAATAGTTAATCTTGGCTGTTAAGCTGATTTTCTTAGTCAGAACTTACGATCCGCCCCAAACAAAGGGACAGGGGCGGCTATGTCTACCTATAATTCACGCGGCGACAGTCCAACTGGCGGTCCGACCAACGACGAACAGCCGGCGCTGGAAATCCAGCCGGCTTTGTACGACGTCAACACATACCCGGCGCTGTCGAACGCAAATCTCTGGCACCTCGGCTCGAGTCGTCTCGGCGGCGCGCGGTTCATCGGCGCCTGGAACCAAGTCGTCGCCACCGGGGTGACGATCAGCATCGTCGACGAGGGCGTCAATTATCGCCACGTCGATCTTCAGAGAGCCTACAACACGGCGATCGACTACGATCCGCGCGACGTCGGCAACAACGACGCGGCGCCCGATAGCTCCACGCAGGGCCACGGCACCGAAGTGGCCGGCGTGATCGCAGGCGATATCACGAACGAGATCGGCACCGTCGGCGCCGCGCAAGGCGCCGCCATCACGGCTTCGTACATTCGCTACGGCGCGCTGTTCGACCTCAACGAGCTCGACGATATTCTGGCGCACCAGCAGAACTACGACGTCAGCAACAACAGCTGGGGTTTCACCTCGGCCTTCGCCGACAATTTCTCCACCGCATCGTTCGCCGCCAGCGCCGCCGGGCTGGAGACCGCGGTGTCGGTCGGACGCCACGGTCTCGGCACCGTCATGGTGTTCGCGGCGGGCAACGGCAAGGTGCTGACCGGCCAGGGCAACATCGGCGACGATTCGAACTTCCACAACCTGACCAACTCGCGCTTTACGATCGCGGTCGGCGCCCACGACATCGACGGCAACATCGCGTCGTTTTCGAGCCCGGGCACCAACGTGCTGCTCACGGCCGGCGGCGTCAGCGTGTTGACGACGGAAGGAACCGCGGCCGACAGCCAATCGTCCGCCTTCGTGTCGGGCACTTCGTTCGCGGCGCCGCAGGTGTCGAGCGCGGTGGCGCTGATGCTGGCGGCGAATCCCGACCTCGGATATCGCGACGTCCAGGAGATCCTGGTTCTCAGCTCGGCCTCGCGCGTCGACGGCCATTCCGTGGAGAACGGCTATGGCGCCTTCAACGGCGGCGGCCTCATGTTCGATCGCGAGGGCGGCTTCGGCCGGCTCGACGCCGAGGCGGCGGTGGCGCTGGCGCGCAACTGGTCGACCACCCACACGCTGGCCAACGAGCAACACGTCGGCTTCTCGTTCCAGCCGACCAGCAACATCAGCGGCGGACATGCCGCGTTGCAGGCCAACCTGGCCAATACGTCGGGCCACGAGTTTTCGGCACAATGGGTCGAGCTCGACCTCAACATTCAGGATCCGGATCTCAAGGACCTGCATATCGACCTGATCTCGCCGGACGGCACCCGCGCCACCATCGCGGAGAACATGGCGGCCGTGGGCGGCCGCACGACGCTGGACTTCACCTTCACGTCGGCCATGACCTGGGGCGAGGATCCGTACGGGACGTGGCAGATCGAGTTCAGCCACGGCGGCGCGACACCGACCTTCTCGGTCTATCAGGCTGACGTGCGGGTTTTTGGCGACGCCGACACGGCGAATGACACTTACTACTACACGGACAGCTTCGCTCAGCTCGTGGCGCAGGACGCGACGCGGCGCACCATCACGGACAGCGACGGCGGAATTGACACGCTCAACTTCGCGGCCGGGGATTCGTCGGTCCGCGTCGATCTGTCCGGCGCCACCGCAAGCTCATTCGAAGGCGTCAACATCGTCCTTGGTAGCCAATTCGAGAACGTGATCGGCTCGATTGCCGACGATACGTTGATCGGTTCGACCCAGGCCAACCGGCTGGTCGGCGACTTCGGCAACGACTCGCTCGCCGGCGGCGCCGGCAACGACACGCTGGTCGGCGGCGTCGGCGACGACACGTTGATCGGCGGCGCCGGCGCTGACGTCCTGGACGGCGGCAGCGGCAGCGATACGGCAAGCTATTCCGACGCCGCCGCGGGCGTCGTCGCCAGCTTGGCAGCGCCCGCCGTCAATACCGGTGATGCCGCAGGCGACAGCTACTCGGGCGTCGAGAACCTGACCGGCAGCGCCTTCGCCGACACGCTAGTGGGCGACGGCAATGCCAACGTGCTGGCGGGCGGCGCCGGCGACGACACTTTGACTGGCGGCGCCGGCAATGACGTCATCGATGGCGGCGGCGGCACGGACCATGCGGTTTTTTCCGGTCTGCGCTCGGCCTACACGATCGCACTGGTCGGCGGTGCCTTCCAGATCTCCGGACCGGACGGCGTCGACGTCCTGACGAATGTCGAGTACGCCAATTTCAATGACACCACGGTTGCGCTCAATCCGGCCGATTTCGCTCCGCCGCCCACCACGCCACCGGTCACGCCACCGCCGACCACACCGAACGTCGTGTCCTACGGCAGCGGCCACTTCGGCGGCGATCACACGGCCGGATTCCTGCTGCGCCGCGCGGACGGGACGCTGCAGATCAACGACATCAAAGCCAATCAGCTAGACGGTCACATGCTTGGCGGCCTGGGTACCGATTGGCGCTTCATCGCCGTCGGCGATTTCAACGGCAACCACGTGAGCGACCTCCTGTGGCAGCGCGACAGCGACGGAATGCTGCTCATCCATTCGATCGACTCCAACCAGGTCGTGAGCGCCTCATTCCTCGGGGCGATCGGAGGCGATTGGAAGATCCGCGGAACCGGCGACTTCAACCACGACGGCACCGACGACATCCTGTGGCAGCGCGACGGCGACGGGATGCTGCTCGTTCACGACATCGGGTCCAACAAGGTGTCGGACGCGGCATTTCTCGGGCAGCTCGGAACGGATTTTCGTTTCCTCGGA
>Ga0075425_100009833_pt1 | contig 10180 bp, 12 predicted proteins | sample SoiMethybrSBSTD4_FD_75300 | JGI IMG/M metagenome (GOLD analysis project Ga0075425, IMG submission 75300) | Bulk soil microbial communities from a Populus tree surrounding site in Tennessee, USA - Soil MetaG P. TD hybrid SBSTD4 | ecosystem: Environmental > Terrestrial > Soil > Tree plantation...
GATCGCGGCGATTCGTCTCCATGGCTCACTCCTGTCCGTCGTTGGACGGAGCCGACTCGCTGAGCTTGCGTGAGGCGATGATTCCGGCGCCGACCAGTGCGCCGCCGACGAGGCCGCCGACGCCGGTCGCAATCGGACTGACGCCTGCGTGCTCCGCGTAAATCGGCGGATATTGAGACGGCGGCACGGGATATTCGATGTCCGCGGTCTGATGCAGCGGAAGCGTCCACGCGACCTTCTGCTCAGTGCAGCCGAAGCAGGGATGTCCGACGCCGATCGGCCACGCGTCGACCACTTCATTGAAGTTGCGCGTGGAGCAGGCGGCGTGTGTGACCGGTCCCTTGCAGCCGAGGCGATAGAGGCACCAGCCCTGGCGATGTCCGTCGTCGCCGAATTCTTTGGCGAAGCGGCCGGCATCGAAATGCGCGCGGCGGGGACAATGATCGTGAATCAGACGGTCATAAGCGAATTTCGGACGCTTCAATGAGTCGAGCGCCGGAAGCGTTCCCGTGCGCGCGTACTGCAGCACGACTGCGAGCAGGGTGTATGGATTCGGCGGGCAGCCCGGAATGTTCACAATGGGCTTCGACTCGATGAGGGAATCGACGCCGACTGCGCCGGTGGGATTCGGGGCCGACGATCCAATGCCGCCCCACGATGCACAAGAGCCCATCGCAATGACGGCTGCGGAGTCTTTGGCGACGTCGTGCAGCACCTGAATGCCCGGCTGTCCGGCCAAGCGCAGGTACTGTCCATTGTCCTTCGTCGGAATGGAGCCTTCGACGACGAGGACGTATTTCCCCTTGTTCTGCTCCATCGCGTCTTTGAGCGCGAGCTCCGCGTCGTGGCCCGACGGGGCCATGACGGTCTCGTGATAGTCGAGCGAGATGACGTCGAAGAGCAATGTGGCAAGGTCCGGCTCTGAAGGACGGAGCAGGGTTTCCGTACAGCCGGTGCAATCCTGCATTTGCAGCCAGATAATCGACGGCCTCCTGGCTGCGGCGACTTCTGCGGCGACGGCGTCGACGCTCAGCGAGTTCGTGATTGCCAGGCCGAATGGCGCGGCGACCATCAATTTCCCGCAGAAAATACCGAAATCGCGGCGCGAGACTCCCGAACGTTCGAGACGTTCCCCAATGGTCTCTTTCATCGGATGATCCTCCGTATCAGGCCGAATGTAGGAGCGTCACGACTCCGTGTATGGGAGTTGCGGCACAAGGCGTAGGTGCGATGGATCACCGATTGACGTGATGAGGACTGAGGACTGAGGACTGAGGACTGAGTGAGGGGGCCCACTCAGTACTCAGCACTTTCGACTCAGCACGATTCATGGTTCTTTGCCTTCGCGAACGGGAAGTCCGGCCGTGAGCCAGGGCTTGAATCCGCCCAATAATGCGGAGGCCGTGAATCCTTTGCTGCGGAGAATCTGCGCCGCGGCGCCGCTCGATTCCTCGGCGGGGCATGTGCAGTACGTCACGATCGCCTTGTCGCGCGGCAGATACGCGATCTCGCCTTCGATGTACGAGACCGGGATGTGAATCGCGCCGGCGATGTGGCTGGCCAGATACGAGTCGGCGTCGCGGACGTCGATCACCAGCACGTCGCCTTTGTTGTAGTGCGGTTGAAACTCGGCGAGCGTGATGCGCGGGACGTCGGATGTGGTTTGAGTCTGCTGCGCCGCCGGGGGCGGCGGAGCCACACTCGGTTCCGCCGGCTTTGCCGTCATCCTGAGGAAGCTGAAGATGATCAGTGCCGCAGCGACGACGCCGCCGGTGATGTAGACGATCAGGTCTTTGCTTTTCATCGAGTTGAATATGAAGCGCACTGCGCGTCCGAAACAGCGTGCGCATCACGTCACAGATTGACGTTCATCACATCACCGTGCGACATGGGGAACGAGACTCCATGACGATGCGAGGAGTGCCGGCTTACGGGTTCGCCGCGATCGAGAACTGTCAGTCCTGTGGATGGCGGCGCGACGCGTTCTTCTGCCAGTTGCCGAGCGACGCGATCGCGGCGCTCGACTCCGTCACGTTCACGAACGTCTACCCGGAGGGAGCGATCCTCTTCTCCGAAGGCGAGGTGCCGCGCGGCGTTTTTCTTCTCTGCCATGGAACGGCGAAGCTGAGCATCTCTTCCGGCGACGGCAAGACGCTCATCACTCGCGTCGCCGATCACGGCGAGCTCCTCGGCGTCAGCAGTTGCATCTCCGGCAACTCGCACAACACATCGGCGCAGACGCTCGAGCCGTCGCAGGTGAACTTCGTCCGGCGCGACGATTTTCTCCGCATCGTCGCCTCGTGCGCACCGGCGGCGATGAACGCGCTTCGCCAGACGAGCCGCGACTGCGACGCGGGCGCCGATCACATTCGCGCCATCGGCTTGTCGCGATCGGCGGCCGAGAAGCTCGCGCATCTGCTTCTGACGTGGTGCAAGCATCACGGCAAATCGACCGACGGCGGAACGCGCGTGCAGGTGCTGATGACGCATGAGGACATCTCGCAGATCATCGGCACGTCACGCGAGACGGTCACGCGCCTCTTCCGCGATTTTCGCGAACAGAACATCGTCTCCGTCCGCGGCTCGAACGTGATCATCCACAACCGCGCCGCTCTCGAAGCGCTCGTCCTGTTGTGATGATGCTCACACGCATCGCGTGAGCCACGATCGTGCACGAAAGAAGGAAGGCGTTCTACCTTGCATGACATGCAAATCACAGCACGCGTGAGTGTCGCCGAGGTGGCCCGTGCACGTCATGGAGCGCTCGTTGTCTTCGACGAGGCGGGCATCGACTACTGCTGCCGCGGCGCGTCGTCGCTGGAAGACGCCGCCGACGATGCGGGACTCGATCCCGACGACTTGATCGCGAAGCTCTCGACCCTCGAAGAGCAGAGCGAGCTGCCGCTCAGCGCGATCGTGCGCGAGCTGATCGAGGATCACCGCCGCTGCATCGGCAACCAGATTCCAGAGGTGCGCGTCGCCATCGAGAAGGCGCGGCTCGCGCGCGTCGAGCGCCTCTTTTCGCGTTTCGCAGCAGTGATCACGGCGCACATGCTGAACGAGGAGCGCGATCTGCTGCCTCACATCATCCAGCTCGAGCTTGCGCAAAATGGATCGGCGCCGCCTCCCGCGCTGCGCATCAGCCATCGCGTTCTCGGCGAGCTCGTCGAGCACGAGCGCCTGCACGAACAGTTGCTGACGATGCGACTGCTCGCCGCCGAGGCGAGCGCGAGCCCTGCGACGTTCGAAGTGCGCCGGAAGCTGGCGACGTTCATGCGCGACGTGAATCGCCACATGCACATCGAGAACAACGTGCTCTATCCGCGCGCGATCGAGATCGAGAACCGGCTGAAGCGATTGCAGACGGCGTAGACTTCGCGGAGACGCTCATGGGCTTGCGACGGCTGTGGATCTCGGCCACGACTGCCGATCCGCTCGAGCGCGCGACGAAGCTCGCGGACCTCGGCGACGGCTCGATCGCGGCGATCATCCACGCCGCCGGAGTCGCCAGCAACAACAACATCGTGGCGATGGGACAGGCCGCCCGAAGAGAGCGCGCCACCACGCCGAGATTCGACTACGGCGATTTCGCAAACCTCCTGGCGAAGCTCGACCGCCAGCGCGTCATGAGTGAACTGCTGAAGCAATTTCGAAGCGAGAAGACACACTTGAACGCGCTCAATCTGCTGGTGCGACTCAACGAGCCGCTGTGCGTCGACCCGATGATCGATGACCTCGGCGGCCGATGGCGCGGCTCCGCAATCAGCGTCCTCGGCGCAGTGGCAGACCGGCGCGCCGTCGACCCGCTCATCCGCCTTCTCGGATCGACGGATCGCGTTTACGAACGCGAGGACATTTGCAAGGCTCTGGGCGCAATCGGCGACAGACGCGCGGTTCCCGCGCTCATCGACGCACTGCAACGATCGCACGAGCCACGCCGCGATGATCAGTTGTTGTGGACGATCCGCCAGGCCGCTGCGGAAGCGCTAGGCAAGATCGGCGACCGCGCCGCGGTTGCGCCGCTGATCGAGGCGTGTCATTGGCCGGAGCCGCCGCTCGATCAGAGAAACGCCGGCGCGTCGGAGTTCGCCCGTTTCCATGCGGCGGCGATCCGCGCTCTCGAGCGTCTCGGAGATCCGGCGGCGGTGCCGGTCCTGATCGACACACTCTGGCGCGAGGGACAGAAGTATCCGATCGGTGAGCCGCTGCTGCGCGACAGCCGCCGGTGCGCCGCGGCTGCGCTCGGAAAACTCGGCGACACGAGCGCGATCGAGCCGTTGCTGAAGGCCGCCGCGAACCGCTTCATGCACAAGCAGACGATCGATGCGCTCGCGCAGTTCGACGATTCGCGGGCGCGCGAGACTGTGGCAGCCGCGGCACGCGATCGCGAAACGTGCTTCATCTGCGGCCGCAGCGGCGGCAAGGCGCTGCTGCCTCGAGCGTCCGCCGATCAGAAGCAGCGTGCCGGCGGAGACGCAGTCGTTGCGTCGATGCTCGCATTCGTCGAAGGCATCGAGAGCGGAACCGCCGGCACTTCGACGTGCATCAACTGCGGCCGTTGGGCATGCACGGCTTGCATCGATTCCAACGCTACCTTCGTCGATTGCCCGAGTTGCGATCTGCCCATTCGAAGATGATCCGCTACGTCGACGCGAGAATCTTCACTCGACCACAAACTCCGGCTCGATCACGATCGACGTGCGAACCGAGTTCGCGACGAGACACGTCTGATGCGCGCGGTCGACGATCTCGCGCGCGGTGACGATCGAAGCCGTATCGGCGACGCTGATACGCGGGCGCACCACGATGCGCGTGAATTGATACGAGCCGGCGAGCCATTCGAGCAGACCTTCGGCGCTGCTCTCGTAACGAAGGATGTGCAGCCCGTGCTTCTCGGCGATGCCGGCGAACGTGAGCATCAGACAGCTCTCGACGGAGACGACGAAGAGATCTTCCGGCGTCCAGAGTCCTGGCTCTCCTTTGAACTCGGGAGGGGCAACGATGCGAAGCTCGGGCTTGATGTCGGAGTGCGCGACGCCGCTGCGTCCGATCACGTTGTCGAGCGTCGTGTGATAGGTGAATGATTTCGGAACGGCGACCGTCGGCATAGCTTCCTCCAATCCACACGATCGACCGCTACGGCGTCGAGAGCAGCGACGACGCGCACGGTCGACGGGTGCAAGCGTCACATCGCTGAGCGGCGTCCCGTGATCCAGTGAAGCACGTCATGCAGAGCCGCGACATTCCGATCGACCAGTGGCCGTCTTTCTTCAACCGATTCAGCCGTCTCCACGAGCGTGCCCTGGTCACGGTGAATGTCAGCGCGCCCGAGGTCGGCGACATCGACGCGGTGCGCGATCAGTCCTTCAACGGCATCAGCACTGAAGGCGACGAGTTGATCCTGCACGTCGGCCCGCATCTCGATCACCGCATCCTTCACGTCGACTCCGTGCATCTCAAGCAGACCGACGAGGGCGGGGCGGATGCGGAGATCGACATCGACGCCATGGACGGCATTCGCACGATCGTTCGCTTCCGATCGCCGATGCGGGCCGATCTTCTCGACTCCGCGGTCGAGTGAGCGCCGTAGTCGTGCCTCCAGTCACGCTCGCCTTGTGACTTTTTTCCTGTCGCATCGCATGCAATAGGACTTTGATCGTGCCATGAGCGCGACGATCGATAGACAGGAGCGAATCGGAGCCGCAGCGGCACGCCATCGCGGTCTTGCCGAGGTCTTCGAAAACCTCGGACTCGACTACTACTGCGAAGGCGATCTGACGATCGAGGAAGCGCTGCGCGGAGCTGCGCTCGATACGCCCGAGGTCATGGCGCGCATCGAGCAGGCGGCCGCGCAGCCGGCCGGAACCGACTGGGACGACAAGCCGCTCGGTGAAGTCATCGGCTTCATCGAGCGGGAGTATCACGACGTCGCCAGATGCCGCCTCTTCTCGATCGCCTATCGCATCGGCGATGCGTGTGCGAAAGAGGGCTCGCCGCGGCTCGATCAACTGCGAAAGAACTTTCGCGTGTTGAGCGAAGAGCTCATCGCTCACATCGAACGGGAACAACTCATCGTGTTCCCGGCGATCGTCGCGCTCGAAGACGCGTGGATGAAAGGTCATCCGGCGCCGCCGGTATTCGCCGGCGGCATCCGCACTGAGGCCAGCCGGCTCGTGCTGGAGCACTTCGCGATCGTGCAGCGGTTGCGAAACGTGCGAGCCGGCGAGCCGCCGGCGCTCGCCGCACGCGTCGAACACCTGACGCGGCAGATTCACCAATTCATCAACCTCGAGAACTGCGTCGTCCTGCCGCGTGCGATGGCGCTCGAGGAATCGGTAACGAAGGAGGAACTGCCATGTCATTCCTGACGAAATTCGAAGACTTCGAACCGTTTGAAGAGCTGGCACTGCTGCGCAACCGCTTCGATCGCCTGATGAACCGCTTCCCCGAAGAGACGGAGCTGTTCACAACGCAGTGGGCGCCGCGCGCCGACATTCTCGAGACGAAGAACGCCATCCTCATCAAAGCCGAGTTGCCCGGCCTGACGGAGAAGGACATTCACATCGAGATGGAGAACGGCGTGCTCACGATCAACGGCGAGCGCAAGTTCGAGAAGGAGACCGCCGACAAGGACTACCGCCGCGTCGAGCGCGCGTATGGGAAGTTCATCCGCTCGTTCACGCTGCCGGCCAACATCAGCGGCGAAAAGATCACGGCGGCCTACAACAACGGCCTGCTCGAGATCGAGCTTCCGAAGAAGGAAGAAGCGAAGCCGAAGACGATCCAGATCGACGTCAAGAAGAAACTGAGCGCGGCCGCATAGGACGCTCACGTCGATGCGACGCATCATCATTCTCATCGCTACGGCGGTCGCCGCGCTCGCGGCGGCCGCCGACGATCGTCATCTGCTCGTCTCGGCCGCATCGTTCTCTATTCGCGCGATCTCGTGAGTGCCGCGCGCGTCTTCTTCACGCTCGACTACGCAGGACGGGGCGAGGACGTCGCGCTACTCGACGGCGGATTGAACAAGTGGTTGAGCGAGCAACGGCCGGTGTTCACCGGACCGCCGCGCCGGGTCGCGGAGTCGGATTTCGTCGTCCGTCCGCACCGGGAGATCGTCGTGCGACTCAGCAAGATGCGGATGATGGTCGGCTGCGCCGGCGGACACGATGACGATATCGCCATCGTCGACGCTCGCTCGCCGAGCGAATACATCGGCGCCGTTCCCGGCGCCGGAATCGTGAATGCCGGCCACATCGACTACGCGATCAATGTTCCGTGGAACGAGAATCTGACCGGCGGCGAAACGCCCGTCTTTCGTTCGATCGCCGATCTGCGCGCGCTGTATCGCAGCGCCGGCATCAATGACGATGCCACGATCGTCCTTTACTGCCGCACCGGCACGCAGGCCTGCGTCAACTATTTCGTTCTCCGCTCCCTCGGCCGCGACGTGCATCTCTACGACGGCTCGTACATCGAATGGAGCTCGCGCTCGATCGACGTCGCGTCCTTGCGTGGAAGCGCACACGATCGATGTGACCAGTGACCTTTTTCCGTCCCTCCATTGCGCGTTACATCGATACGTGATCCGAAGGAGGATGTGATGAAGGTCAAAGACATCATGACGAAGGGGCCCGCTTGTTGTGGTCCCGAGACGCGGCTCGACAAGGTCGCGAATCTGATGCTCGAAAACGACTGCGGCGGGATTCCGGTGCTCGACGGCACGAAGCTCGTCGGCGTGGTGACGGATCGCGACATCGCCGTACGGGCCTTCGGCAAAATGCGAAATCCGCTCGACGTCCCGGTGAAGAACATCATGACGTCCGACGTCTTGTCGGTCGATGAAGAGACGCCGATCGAGATCGCCGTCGACCTGATGCAGGAGCGCAAAGTGCGCCGCGTACCGGTGATGCGCGCCGGAAAAGTCGTCGGCATCGTCGCCCCGGCCGATCTCGTGCGCGTGCTCCCGCCCGCAAAATTCGTCGAGCTCATGGAGGCAGTCTCGTTTCACACGCCGGTCGTGACGCAGTGGTGATCGATCACGTCGACACGTGATGGTCGCCCCTGACACCACGCGACCGGCGCGCATAGGTTGAAGTCATGAAACTCATCGTCGTCGCCACCGACTTCAGTAAACCGGCGGCGCAGGCGCTGCGCTACGCGTCGGCGATTGCCGACCGGCACGGCGCGCGCCTTCTCGTCGTCTATGCGGACGAGTTCATTCCGCCGCTCAACGAGATGTCGGCGCCCGTGACCGTGAACCTCGACGAGCTCGTCGCCGCCGCGCATGAACAGCTCATCGCGCACGTCGAAGCGAACGTGTCGTCGTACGTACCGTTCGTGGCGCGTATCGTCGTCGGCGGCGCGGCACCGTCCATCGTCGCCCAGGCAAGAGAGTGGGACGCCGATCTGATCGTCATGGGGACGCACGGCCGCACCGGCCTGCGACGTCTTCTCGTCGGATCGGTGTGCGAAGCGGTGTTGCGTGCGGCGTCGATTCCGGTGATCGCGGTCAACTCGCTCGCCGCCGAGCGTCCAACGTTCGAGATCAGAAAGATCGTCTGCGTCGTCGACTACTCGAACGAATGCGCCGATGCCTTGCGCATCGCCGCCGATCTCGCGCCCGATGCGCGCATCGTGCTCGTGAAGCCCGACGACGGCGAGCGCGATCGGGTTGACGGCGATCGCGTTGCGCGACTGCGTCGTTGGCTCCCGGTCGACCTCGTCGGCCGCTGCGAGCTGCGGCTCGCCGGCGCCTTCACGCCGGAGCACGTCGCGGACTTCGCGCGAAGAATCGGAGGCGATCTGATCGCCGCCGGCTTCAAGACGACCCATAAGATCGGCGACGTTTTCTTCGGCACGACGACCGATCGCATCGTGCAGCACAGCGAGTGTCCCGTGCTCGTGGTCAACGCGAGCGCAGTGCGGGAGCGCGAGCAGCTCGTTCCCGCGGGCGCGGGCTGCACATGCGACGCCTGACCGCAGCCGCGGACGACGTCGTTCTGATTCATCCACCGAGCGTCTACGACTTTCGCGACCGCACCATCTTCTATGGTCCGATCAGCGACGTCATCCCGTCATCGCCGGTCTTCGAGATGTACCCGATCGGCTTCCTCACCATCGCCACGTATCTGCGCAAGCGTGGCTATCGCGTGCGCATCATCAACCTCGCATTGATGATGATGCGCAGCCGCCGCTTCCGTCCGGAGCGTCTGTTGCGGCGGCTGAGACCGAAGCTCTTCGCCATCGATCTGCATTGGCTCCCGCACGCGCACGGCGGACCGGAAGTCGCTGCGCTCCTCAAACGACTGCATCCCGAGATCCCGATCCTCTTCGGCGGCATCTCGGCCTCGTACTATCACGAAGAGCTCATTCGCAATTCATCGATTGATTTCGTGCTGCGAGGCAGCGTCACCGAGCCGTGCGTGCTCGCGCTGCTGGAGGAGATCGAAGGCGAGCGGCGCTTCGAGCGCGTGCCGAATCTGACTTGGAAGGAGAACGGCGCGCCGCGCATCAACCCCCTCACCTACGCCACCACCTCGCTCGACGAATTCGACATCGACCTCGGCATGATGGCCGGCGACGTCGTCGGGCGCCTCGACTTCTGGACGAGCATTCCCTTTCACTTCTGGTGGCGCCATCCGATCACCGCCGTCTTCACCGTGCGCGGCTGCTCGCGCGCGTGCGTCACGTGCGGTGCCTCGGAGATGGCCTTCGATCGCTTCATGCCCGGACGTTTTCCGCTGCGCCGCAGTCCCGGCGCGATCGGGAGGATGGTCCGCGAGCTCGCGCGGATCACGCGCGCGCCGATCTTTCTCGTCGGCGACATCGGCGATGCAGGATTCGACTATGCGTGCGACGTGGTCGAGGCCATCGGCCGTGAGCACGTCGGCAACCGCATCATCTTCGAGTTCTTCAAGCCTCCGCACGACGCTCTCATCGAACTGATCGACCGCTCCATCAAACATTGGGGCGCGGAGCTCTCGCCTGAAAGCCACGACGAGCAAGTGCGGGCCCTTCTCGGCAAAGCGCGCTACACGAACGAGGCGCTGGACCAGACGATCGCGTCGATCCTCGATCATCGCTGCGAGCAGCTCGATCTCTTCTTCATGATCGGACTGCCGGGACAGACGTATCGCAGCGTCCTGGCGACGACCGATCGCATCGAAGAGCTCTTCAC
>Ga0075425_100009834_pt1 | contig 10179 bp, 7 predicted proteins | sample SoiMethybrSBSTD4_FD_75300 | JGI IMG/M metagenome (GOLD analysis project Ga0075425, IMG submission 75300) | Bulk soil microbial communities from a Populus tree surrounding site in Tennessee, USA - Soil MetaG P. TD hybrid SBSTD4 | ecosystem: Environmental > Terrestrial > Soil > Tree plantation...
GCCATCGCGTACGCGCCGTACGCCGATCTGCTGTGGATGGAGACGTCCACTCCCGATCTCGACGAAGCGCGCCGCTTCGCCGAAGGGGTGCACGCGAAGTTCCCGGGGAAGATGCTGGCGTACAACTGCTCGCCGTCATTCAACTGGGCGAAGAAGCTGAGCCCCGACGAGATCGCCAACTTCCAGCGCGAGCTCGCGCAGCTGGGCTACAAGTTCCAGTTCGTCACGCTCGCCGGATTCCACGCGCTCAACTACGCGATGTACGAGCTCGCGCGCACGTATCGCGACGAAGGCATGAGCGCGTACTCGCGCTTGCAGCAGGCCGAGTTCGCGGCGGAGCAGAACGGCTACACCGCAACGAAACACCAACACGAAGTCGGGACGGGCTACTTCGATGAAGTGATGAAGGTCGTGTCCCAAGGGCAGTCGTCGACGACGGCGCTCGATCAATCCACCGAAGCAGCTCAGTTCTGAGGAGACGGATCATGGAAGACATACGCACGTATCGGGATGACGAAGAAGAGCAGGAACGCGACGAGGAATACATCACGGCGCCGGATGATGAGGTGCCGTTTCACGTTCCCCGGGATTGAGGTTGGGGTCTGTTCGCCCCTCACCCGGCCTTCGGCCACCCTCTCCCCGCTTCGCGGGGCGAGGGGCCTATGAGGCGTTAGTCCCTTCTCCCCGCATCGCGGGGAGAAGGTGCCCGAAGGGCGGATGAGGGGTACGCACGTTCACTTCGCCGCAATATGCCCACTCTCCCCACTCAAAGCGCGGCTGGTGTCGACCATCCGCAGCAACTCTTCGCGATAGCCTTCGAGGTCGACGCCGCGCGCCGCGCGCGCGAGCGACGCGACATCGGCGAACGTCGCAGTGCCTTTGTACGGCGAGTTGCGCAGCAGCATTCCGAACTCCGCGATCGCGGAGACGAACTGCATGTCGGCTGATGCGGCGTACGCGCTCGTGCCGTTGTCGACGATGTGCGTCTCGATCAACTTGCTCGTATCGCCCTTCGGCTCTTTGTAGCGAAGGCGCAGCTTTGCAACCTCGCCGCCGACCGTGCCTTTCGGCACGATCTCGTATAGCGCGGTCACCGAATGACCGGCTCCGAGCTCGCCGGCGTCTTTCGTGTCGTCGGTGAAGTCCTTGTTCTCGAGCGCGCGATTCTCGTAGCCGATCTGGCGATACGACGCGACCTTCGACGGATCGAACTCCACCTGCACCTTCACGTCTTTGGCGATCGTGACGAGCGTTCCGGTCAATTCAGTCTTGAACACCTTGTCGGCTTCTCTCGGCGTGTCGAGATACGAGTAGTTGCCGTCGCCTTTGTCGGCGAGGATCTCGAGCACCGAGTCGCGATAGTTGGCGCCGACGCCGATCGTCGTCAGAAACACGCCGCTCTTGCGCTTTTCTTCGATGAACTTGCCGAGGTCGGCGACGGAGTTGATGCCGACGTTGAAGTCGCCGTCGGTGGCGAGGATGACGCGGTTGTTGCCGTCGGGCTTGAAGTTGTCGAGTGCGACTTTGTACGCGAGCTCGATGCCCGCCGCGCCTGCAGTCGATCCGCCGGCTTGCAGACGATCGAGTGCATTGAGGATCGTGCGCTTGTCGGCGCCGGACGTCGGCGGAAGCACTTCACCTGCTGCGCCGGCGTAGACGACGATCGACACGGTGTCTTCCGCGCGCAGACGATCGACGAGCACACGGAAGGCAGACTTGATGAGCGGCAAGCGGTCGGGCGGCTCCATCGATCCGGAGACGTCGAGGAGGAACACGAGATTGTTCGGCGCCATCTTCCACTCGTCGAGATTGCGGCCTTGAATGCCGATGCGAACGAGACGATGCGACGCGTCCCAAGGACATCCTGCGACTTCGGTCGTCACTCCGAACGGATCGGGCCCTGTGGGCTGCGGATAGGAGTAAGTAAAGTAGTTGATCATCTCCTCGATGCGCACGGCATTGGCGGGCGGCATCTGATTCGCGTTGAGGAAGAGGCGAATGGCGGTATACGACGCGCGATCGACGTCGATGGCGAACGTTGTCGTCGCCTCTTTCGTCGTATCGACGAAGTCGTGCTCTTTGATCGGGCTGTATTCACGCTCGGTGGTCTGCAGTTCTTGTACGCCGTTGACGACCCAGATCTGGCGATTGACCGGGGCCGCAGCGACTGCGGCCGTCGTCTCGTCGCGGCGCACATAACTCTGCGGAGCCGGCGCGGAGAAGGTGCCGCCGATGCTCGGGGATGAGAGCGCGTCCGGCGCGGCGGCGGTCACCGTGATCGCCTCCGCGACGGCCGTCAGGCGCAAGCGACCGTCGACTTGAAGGTTCTCGCTTCCGCCGATCGTCACCTTTCGCGTGATCGTCGACATTCCCTGCATTTCGAAACGCACGATGTACTGACCGGGAGGCAGATTCGTGAAGCGGTAGACGCCGTTCACGTCGCTGACGGTCGTGCGCGATGCGCCGGCCGCGCCGCGGATCGTCACCGTCGTTCCCGGCAGCGGGTAGTCGTCGAGAATCGCGCGTCCCGTCACCGTGCCGCTTCCGGTGGTCGGGAGCGTGACGATGTCAGGCTGCTTCGGTTGTGTGGTGCAGGCGATGGCGATGAGAAGAACGATGAGAGTCGTTGCACGTTTCATAATCTTCTCCCTCACCGCACATCGCGCTGCACGCGGACTGCCTCGAATGCCAAAGACGTAAGTCGCTGAGAAACGAAGAGCATGGCGATCGTTTCCGAGACGAAACATCAAGGAATGTGGAGAAACGCGACAGATTCGTGGATCTACTTCGCGGCGATGTGCCCACCTTCTCCGCTGAGCGCGCGGCTGGTGTCGACCATCCGCAGCAACTCTTCGCGATAGCCTTCGAGGTCGACGCCGCGCGCAGCGCGCGCGAGCGCGGCGACGTCGGCGAACGTCGCGGTGCCTTTGTGCGGCGAGTTGCGCAGCAGCATTCCGAACTCCGCGATCGCCGACGCGAACTGCATGTCGGCGGATGCGGCGAACGCGCTCGTTCCGTTGTCGACGATGTGCGACTCGATCAACTTGCTCGTCTCGCCCTTCGGCTCTTTGTAGCGAAGGCGCAGCTTCGCGATCTCGCCGCTGGCGTTGCCCTTCGGCACGATCTCGTACAGCGCGGTCACTGAGTGACCGGCTCCGAGCTCGCCGGCGTCTTTCGTGTCGTCGGTGAAGTCCTTGTTCTCGAGCGCGCGATTCTCGTAGCCGATCTGCCGATAGGACGCCACGCGCGATGGATCGAACTCCACCTGCACCTTCACGTCTTTCGCGATCGTGACGAGCGTTCCGGTCAGCTCGCTCTTGAACACCTTGTCCGCTTCTTTCTTCGTGTCGAGATACGAGTAATTGCCGTCGCCTTTGTCGGCGAGCATCTCGAGCACCGAGTCGCGGTAGTTGTCGTCTCCGACGCCGATGGTCGTCAGGAACACGCCGCTTTTGCGCTTCTCTTCGATGAACTTGCCGAGGTCGTCGAGGGAGTTGATGCCGACGTTGAAATCGCCGTCGGTGGCGAGGATGACGCGGTTGTTGCCGTCATGCTTGAAGTTGTCGAGTGCGACTTTGTACGCGAGCTCGATGCCCGCTGCGCCTGCGGTCGATCCACCCGCTTGCAGATGATCGAGTGCGTCGAGGATCGTGCGCTTGTCGGCGCCGGATGTCGGCGGCAGCACTTCACCGGCGGCGCCGGCGTAGACGACGATGGACACGGTGTCTTCGGCGCGGAGACGATCGACGAGCACGCGGAACGCGGACTTGATGAGCGGCAGCCGTTCCGGCGGCATCATCGATCCGGAGACGTCGAGGAGGAAGACGAGATTGTTCGGCGCCATCTTCCACTCGTCGAGATTGCGTCCCTGAATGCCGATGCGAACGAGACGATGCGTGGCGTCCCAAGGGCATCCTGCGACTTCGGTCGTCACCGCGAACGGATCGGGTCCGTTGGGCTGCGGATAGGAGTAAGTAAAGTAGTTGATCATCTCTTCGATGCGCACCGCGTCAGCGGGCGGCATCTGATTCGCGGTGAGGAAGCGGCGGACGTTTGTGTACGACGCGCGATCGACGTCGATGGCGAACGTCGTCGTCGACTCTTTCGTCGCGTCGATGTAGTCGTGCTCTTTGATCGACGCGTACTGCGGCTCAGGGCGTGGCTCGGGTGCGCCGACGGTGCCGTAAGCGACTCCGCCGAGCACGCCGCCGCTCACTGCGCCGTTGACGGCGACGACTTTCGCCACCTCGGCCTGCGCGTACGCGCGCGAATCGGCGGGCGGAAGTGCGGGAGTTGGCGCCGGCACTGATACGGGCGCGCCTTCGTTGACTGCGACCGGCTGCGCTTGCGCCGGTGGCTTCGACGGCATCGGCTCCGACTTCTGCATCGAGCAAGCGGCCGCAATGAGTGTGAGGACGAGGATCGTTACGCGCTTCATGTCTCCTCCTGGCTTTACAGGTGAGACACAGCGGCGGCGAAAAGGAAACTTCAGTAGATCATCTCGTCGTCATCGAGACCGAAGTAGTGGCCAAGCTCGTGAATCACCGTATCGCGAATCTCCGCCCGCGCCTCGGCTCTCGTGCGCGTGATGCGCAGAATCGGTCCGCGAAAGATCGCGATTTGATCGGGCAGCGGCGGCGTGACGCGGTAGACGCCGAGGAGCTCGTGACCATGCTCGACGAGATCACGATCGTCGCGCGACGGTTCTTCCTCGACGACGACGGCGACGTTTTCGACGAGCTCCGCGAATTGATCGGGCAGCTCGTCGAGTGCTTCTTCGACGAGCTGCCTGAATTCGTCAGTGGAAAGACGCGTGGCTACCAACCGGGCAGGATGTTGAATCCGTAGACGATGTTCTTGCCGGGACGCTGGAACGGTTTGGCGGCGTAGATCTCGATCGGAATGTAGCTCAGCAAAATGCGCGTGCCGATGCCGATGCTGGCGACGGGGACGCGCTCGTCGGTGTTCGTCTTGAACGTCGCTTTCGGAGTTTGTCCATGGCTCCACGCGGTGCCGATGTCGAAGAACGCTTCGAGCTCAGTGGGCACTGCAGGGGCGTTGATCAATCCGAATTCCTTCGTGCCGAGAAGCGGCGCGCGCAGCTCGACACTGCCTGCGGCGACGCGCGATCCGACGAGGCGATCGTAGACGGGGCACGACGACGTCGCGCTCGACTTGCATTCGGAGAGACTGATCGAGTCGTAACCGCGCACGAGCCACGAGTAGCCGAGGTCGATCGGCTGGAGGAACGGGCTCTCCGCGTCGCGGCCGTAGCGGCCGTAGTGCAGCCCGCGCACTGCGATCGTGACGGGGCGCATGAAGATGTACTTGCGCCAATCGGCGAGCGCGGTGCGGAAGTTCAGATCGCCACTCATCGTGCCGATCTCGTAGCGATAGCGCGTGCCGCGAACGGGGGAGACGAATCCGAACACCGAGCTGTCGCCGACGAATGCTGCCGACGCCTTGCCGAGGCTGAGCGAGAAGCTGTTCGGCGTGCGCTCGCGCGTGTCGCTGATGACGTTGTTGCCGACGGCGATGAGCGTCTCGAGCGTCTCCTTGTACGAGAAGCGCTGCACGCCGAGCTGCGCTTCGACGCGCCGCGTCGCGCTGAACGGATATTGCGTCACGCCCGAGACGTCATTGATCGTCTCGACTTGAGTGAGCGCTTGATAAACGTCGGCGAGGACTTTTTGTCCGCTGTTCGGATCCGTGACGATTGCTTGTCCGTATCCCGCAGCCTGATACACGTAAGGGATGTGCGTGACGTCGGCGCCCCAGTTGAAGCGATGCTGCTGATTCAGATAGAAAACTTCGCCGCCGATCTGATCGCCGATACTCAGTCCGCCGTATCCTCCGCCCTGTCCGCCGCCTTCCAACGTGAAGCCGACGTTGTGCTGGCCGAGGATGTCGGTGAAGTAGGCGCTGAGGCTGCCGCCGACGCCGAAGCCGAATTGATCGGCGCCGACGCCTAACGTGGGAGGTCCGACATACGCGACGTGGAGCGCAGGGCTGTAGCCGCTCTGCGTGAACGACGCTGTCGACGTCATCAATCCTTCTTCAGGATGCGAGAGATACGACGTGATCTGCGAACCGGTCGCGCGCAGCGGCGGCAGGATCGCGGCGCGCGGTGCCTCGAGCGTTGCCGTACTGGTGACCGGCGTGCCGGCGGTGTTCGGCGGCAGCGTGTAGATGTTGTAGTCGTCGTCTTCGTAGAGCGAGAACGTGATGTCGCCGCTCTTCGCCGCGACGCTGAACGCCGGCGAGAGATCGGTGATGCCGGCGACGCCGGTCTGCACCGAGGTGATGCGCTCGATGCGGTTGTCGCTGAGATAGTAGCGATAGATGTCGGGAACGCCTTCGGGATTGGAGAGGAAGTAGATCGACTGTCCGTCGGGCGCGTATTGGGGATTGATGTTCTTGGCGTTTTCGAAGAGCGGCAGATTGTGAATGCGCGCGGTGTCGACGTCGATGACGGCGATGCTCATGTCGCCGATCTTGAGACTCGTCAGGTCGGTCTTCGCTCCGCGATCGGAGACGAAGGCGATCTGTTTTCCGTCGGGTGACCATGTCGGCTGCAGGTCGGCGAACTTGTCATTCGTCAACTGCTTCACCGACTTCGTGTCCATGTCGTAGAGGAAGAGATCGGTCACGCCCGTGCGCTGGCCGGCGAGCGCCATCGTGTGTCCGTCAGGCGACCAGGCCACGTTCGTGATGGCGTCGATTCCCGGCACGCGGATGTGGTCGATGTTGCGCGACTCGGTGTCGACGACGCCGAGGTAGTTGTCGCCTTTCTCGTAGACGATGAAGGCGATGCGTTTCGAATCGGGCGACCACGCGCCGCCGGAGTCGATGAAACGCAGCGCGTCGTAGTGGGCGTCGCGATCGGCCGAGACGAGTCGTCGAATGACTTGCCCGGACTTCGCGTCGGCGAGGAAGAGATCGATGTCGAAGAGCTCGCGCGTAGAGAGGAATGCGGTGTAGCGGCCGTCGGGGCTGATCGCAGGACCGACGTTGAGATCGCCGCGCGTCGTCTTCTTGCCGAGCGTCGGGCGGCCGAGCGTCATCGGTCGCGTGGCCACGACCGGGTTGTAGAGCTCGCGCGATGCTTCCTGCCAATCGGCGAAGACCTGTTTCGCGCTGAGGCCGAGCACGCGATCGAAGGCGGGCTCGATGCCGATCAGACCTGCGGCGAGGAAGTAGCGCACGACCGCTTCGTCGCCGAAGCGTCCGCCGATGTACGCGAGGAGCGCTTCGCCGTAGCGATAGGGGAAGTAGCGCGGATCGCGCGTGAGCTTGCGGAGATCGGGGAGGCGGTTGTGAATCGTGGCGTCGCGAATCCACATCGACGTCAGCGGATCGATGCGTCCCTTCGAGAAGTACTCCGCCATTCCTTCGACGAGCCAGAGCGGAAGCTGCTCGAGGTTGAAGCGGCGGCGATTGTTGTTGTTCGCCGACGCGATGTCGTACTGGAAGACGTGCACGAGCTCGTGGCCGAGAACGTGATCGTTCTCCGCGTAGTCGCCGGTGAGCGGCAGCACGACGCGATTCATGAACTCGTCGGTGAATCCGCCGGTGCCTTCACCGATGAAGCCGGGAGTCGTCGTGGTCTGCTGGAAGTCGGCGGCGTTCGCGTACAGCACGATCGGCTTGCGGTTGAACGAGTGGTTGAACACCGTCGACAGGCGCGCGTACCACCGCTCGGCCATACGGCCGATGTCCGGAGCGACATCCGCTTCTTCGTCGTAGTAGTAGATGTCGAAGTGCTGCGTGCGGAGAACTTTGAAGTTGAAGTGTTCCCACTGAACCTTGTTGCGCCCGAAGTATTGGGCGTTTGCGGCGGGAACGAGCAGCAGTGAAACGAGGAATGCGAGCAACAGGCGAGACTGATTACGCATACTTCTCCTCGAAATGATCGATGACCGCTCGACGGCCGCGAGTGCATGCGGCCGACTAATGAAGTGGAGGGCCGGCTGCAAGTTCGCTGCCGCGAGGCAGCTCGGTACTTGTCAAATGAACAGGGGCGGTTCTGTCCGCAAAGTTGAACGAGGCTGTCCGGAGTATATGACGTTACTTCTTCAACAGTTTGAACGCGTGATTCCACGTCTTCGCGCGTAGACCGTAAACGACCCAGGCCAGACACATCGGCTCGAGATAGCGGGACGACTCGATCCCGCCGAGGTCGGCGACGTCCCAGCCGAAATGCTCGCAAATCTGTGACACGAGGTGCTTCGCATCATCGTCGTTGCCCGCGATGAACATCGTCGGCGGTCCCGACGGAAAGTCGGGCTTCACCATGTGGGCGTTTCCGACGGTGTTGAATGCTTTGACCACGCGAGCCTTCGGCAACAGACGTTGTACTTGTTCTCCGAGCGAATCGTTGAATCCGACGGAGAGCTGCGGGCCGCCGGACGAGAAGTCGAGCGGGTTCGTGGTGTCGATGAGGACCTTGCCGTCGAAGCTCGACCGGCCGGCCATCTCGATCGCACTCGCCGCCGCGTTGCCGAGCGTGGCGAGGACGATGATGTCGCCGAACTGCGCGGTCTCGGCGAAGGTGCCGGCCGATGCACGCTCGCCGGCGCTCGCCACAAAGTCCACGAGCTTTTCCGGATCGCGCGATCCGATCTTCACTTCGTGCCCGAGCATGATGAAACCGCGCGCGAGCGCCTTGCCGACGTCGCCGGAGCCGAGAATTCCAACCTTTACTTTCATGGCTTCAGTTTATCGGAGGGGCGTCCGCCCTCGTCCGCCCGGCCGCGCGAAGCGCGGCTTTCGCCGCGCTGGGCGGACGAGGACGTCCGCCCCTCCGGGTCTATTGCTTGAACACGGTTCCGCCCTTCATCACGAACGAAACATGTTCGAGTGCGCCGATGTCGGCAAGTGGATTGCCTTCGACGGCGATCAAATCCGCTTCATATCCTTTGGCGATCGTTCCGATCTTGTCGGCGAGGCCGAGAGACTCGGCGGCAAGCGATGTTGCGCTCGTGATGGCGTCGATCGGCTTCTGGCCGCCGGTGCGCACCCGATACTCGAGCTCCTGAAAGTTGCGGCCGTGCGATCCTGCGACGGCGTCGGTGCCGAAGATGACCTTCAACTTCGGCGTCTTCAGTGCGAGTTGAAAGACGGCCAGCGCTTTCGGCCCGGCCTCGTGCATCTTCGCGAATCCTTCTTCGGTGTAGCCGTCGGCGCCGATGAACTTCGACTTGTTCTCGAAGTAGTTGCGGAAGATGAGATCGAGCTGCGGATCGAAGTACGTTCCATGCTCCGCCATCAAGTCCAGCTCCGGTTGCCCGATCAACACGCCGTGCTCGATGGCCGTCGCACCGGCGAGCACCGCGCGGCGCACGCTCTCCGGTCCGTGCGCGTGAACGGCGACGCGCAGTCCATGCTTCTTCGCTTCGTCGCAGATCGCGTTCATCTGTTCTTGCGACATGGTCGGGCCGCCGCCGTTGCGAATGCTCAGCGATGCGAAGACTTTCACGACGTCCGCGCCGTCGGCAGCGAGCTTCTGCACCGCGGCGCGCAGCTGATCGGGCGTGAGCTTCTCGTCGGCGATCGGATCGTACGCGGTGAGGATGCGCGGTCCCGGCAGCGTGCCGCGCGCGATGGCGTCGCGCAACGGCTTGTCGATCTCCGCGCCGAGCGACTGCACGGTCGTGATGCCGCTCATCAATGTGCGATAGGCGTTTTCCGCCGCGTACAACGTGTACTGCTCCGGCGTCTCGCTCTTGTTCTCGTTGTTGGGATTCGACCGGCCGTCGGGACCGAAATGCCATCCGATGTGCACGTGCGTGTCGACACCGCCGGGCATCAGCGTGGCGAGGCCGAGATCGATGTCGGCGTGCTTCGGATGCTCGTCGATGGCGACGATCTTCGAGCCGTCGACGACGACCGCCGCATTCGTGAAGACGTGTCCGCGGCCGTCGATGACGCGGTCCGCGCGGATCGTGAGCGTGGCGAGGAAGAGCGCATTCAGCATGCGCGGAATGCTACCGCACGAAGGTCGCGGCGATTTTCGCCGAGATCTTCGCCGGCGCGACCTCGCCATCGCTCTCGACTGCGGTGCTCCAGACCTGCGTGTTGTCGGCGACGCGGTAGAGCGCAGCGGTCGTATGGCGCGGCCCGACCGCCCCTTCCATGACGAAGTCGGCGCCGAGGGCGCGGCCGATGTGAATGATGCAT
>Ga0075425_100009836_pt1 | contig 10179 bp, 11 predicted proteins | sample SoiMethybrSBSTD4_FD_75300 | JGI IMG/M metagenome (GOLD analysis project Ga0075425, IMG submission 75300) | Bulk soil microbial communities from a Populus tree surrounding site in Tennessee, USA - Soil MetaG P. TD hybrid SBSTD4 | ecosystem: Environmental > Terrestrial > Soil > Tree plantation...
GGGTTCGGCGGATTGTCGCGCAGCGCGGCATCCTTGATCAGCAGCCAGATGACATCGACGCGAAATCCATCGACGCCGCGGTCGAGCCAGAAGCGCAGCACGTCGTACATTGCGGCGCGCACGTCCTGATTGCGCCAGTTCAGATCGGGCTGCTCGGGCAAAAAGCTGTGCAGGTAGTACTGGCCGGTCCGCGCTTCGCGCGTCCAGGCCGGTCCGCCAAATTGCGACAGCCAGTTATTGGGCGGCGATCCATCGGCCTTGCCGTCGCGCCAGATGTACCAGTCGCGCTTCGGATTGACGCGCGATGCGCGGCTTTCGAGAAACCACGGATGACGTTCCGAGGTGTGATTGGGAACGAAATCGAGGATAACTTTGATTTTTCGTGCGTGCGCCGCGTCCACAAGCCGGTCAAAATCTTCCAGCGATCCGAACAGGGGATCGATGCTGCAGTAGTCGCTGACGTCATATCCGAAGTCCGCCATCGGCGAGGGATAGATCGGCGATATCCAGATTGCATCAACGCCAAGCCATTCGAGATAGTCGAGGCGTTCGCTTATTCCCTTCAGATCACCGACGCCATTGCATCCGTGTCCTGAAAGGAGCGCGGATAGATCTGATAGATGACGCCGTGCTTCCACCAGACAAATTTGACCATGAGCGATCGTCTCGAATCAGTCGACAGGACGGTATCCGGTTCAACTAGCAGCCCTGTACTTCAGTTCTCTGACAGCTAAGTGCACCGGACAGCGGGTAAAAAAGGCCCCGCCAGGGGTCTGGCGGGGCGAGGATGGGGGAGGAAACGCGACCCATCATGGGCGAAAAGGAAAAAGTCCTCTGTGAGCCGGTTCACATTCAGCTTGTGGGGATGCTGTTATTTTGCCTGTGTCGAAATGAGGCAACCGAGAATTTCCATGACCGCGGTCGTCATCGAATATTCCAAGCTGTTCATGATTTTCCTGCTGATTGGAACGATCATCGGGCTGTCGTCTTTCGGCACCTATCGGCGCGAATTCCGCGACTGAGCTCCTCGACGACTCCCGGTATCTCCCATGTCTGCCACTCGCAAGGAAAGTCAAAGTGTCGCCATGACCTGCAACTCGATCGATATCCGCAAGCGCAGCTCGGCATTGAATCGCGCCGAGCAGTATCGGACTCTGGCCGAAGACGTTCTCACGCGGGCTGCGAAGGAGTTGAACCCGATCGTGAAGGCGGAGTGGGAGAATCTGGCCAAGACTTACATCCGGCTTGCAAAGCAGGCAGACGATGGATTTGGCATCGAGCTGACCTACGATCCGCTCAAGGAGGGAAGCGGCCCTTCGCGCTGAATGACGCCGCGTGAAAAAAAGCCCCGCCGAAGCGGGGCCAAGGTCGTGGTATCCGCAGATCGATTTAGTTCTGCTTGTTTTTTTCAGGCATCGTGCTCTGGCCCGACGAACCGGATGTCGAAGGCGATGAGCTGCTGTGATCCGGTGTTGAAGGCGACGACGAGCCGCGATTCATCGAGCTGCCGCTCGAAGAGGACGGATTGCCGCTGCCCTGACCAGTCGTCGACGGGTTGCTCTGTCCGCTACTGCTCTGTTTGTCGGACGGATTTTGCGTGCTGTTGTTCTGACCAGTCGAAGGCTGGGTCTGTGACGGTGCGTTCTGCCCAGTCGTGTTCTGGCCACTGGAGCCGCTCTGGCTTTGACCCGTTGTCGTTGAGCTGGAGCCTTGTGTCGAGCTCGACTCCTGGGCCTTCACCTTCCCGGACAAGCCCAGCGCGCTCACCGTCCGCGTATCAATCGTCCCGTTTGCCGTGAACCCTTCCTTGCGCTGGAAGGCAATCAGGGCGTCGCGGGTCTCGGGTCCCCAAACGCCGGTCACGCGGCCGTGCATGAAGCCACGCGTGATGAGAACCTGCTGAACTTCGCGAATCTCGGGTTCGCTGAGGTTCACAGCCACAGTGGTGGAGCTTGAAGAGTGGCTGTACCGCGCACGCGGTCCGGCCGGCACGACGTCGACGATCCTATGACCGCGGTCCACGATCACGACCTCATCTTCAACCACGAAGAAGCTGTAATCGCGGTACTGCGGGAAAGTCTCGATCAGGATTGGGAATGTCGAGATGGCCACGACATTCACCGACCGCGGAACGACGGCGCCGGTGTGGACGGCGAAGTTCACGTGATCGACGTGCGGTGCGTTCCGGGCCGACAGCACGGACTGCTGGATCGACGTCTGCTGCTGCGCCGTTATTTGCTTGCCCGCCTGCGACTGGATGCCGGCCCCAGACTGCACTGCATTCTGGTTCTGCGTGGCCGACCCGCTCGTCTGGCTCTGGCCAGAGGAGTTCGGGGTCTGCGTCTGCGCAGGCTTCTGCTGGGTCTGCGACCTGGTGTCAGCAGCGCCCTTCATATCGCTCTTTTCGCTGGTGCCCTGGCCAGTGGTCGACCGTTCATTGGTCTTGGCCGAGCCCTGACCCTTGGTCTTCAGATTCTCCTTCTCGGACCTCCTTGCCTTCAGGTCTTCCTGGCCGGAGCTTTTCGTTTTCAGATTTTCCTTGCCGGACGCTTTTAAATTGTCGCGTTCGGACGAGCCCTGGCCGGTTGTTGACCGTTCAGGCTTTGCCTGACCGCTCATGCGATTTTTTTCAGCCTGGCTGCCCTGAGCCTTCTGCTCGATGGCACCCTGGTCGCGCGTTTCGCTTTTGCCTTTGCTGTGGATCTCGGCGCCGCCTTGCGCCGACGCTCCGCCTTGCGTCTTCGCTGCTGGCGATTCCGACGACGGGCCGTGTTGCTCAGCGCCGACGCTGCCGCCGGCCGATCCGCCTACGCCTTCTCGCATCCCTTGCGCCGAAGCCAGACCAACGCCAGCCATCAGTGCAACGGTCCCGAGCAGGAGTTTCTTTCTCATGGTGTTGCGTTTCATCGTAAGTTCCTCTCTGGTTTGTTCCAGGACAGTGTTCGCCGTCACCTGGATCAGAGGGAAAACCGATGCGGCGACGATTATGTTCCTCTATTTGCGACGCGAGATTGCGCGGTTGTTTCTGATTCTTCGTTGAAGACGCCAATTGCACATTTGTCTCCGATTCCGCAGTTCACAGAATCGACATCGAGTTCCAGGAACTGAATTCGAGTTCCTAGTGTTGGCCTAGTGACAATGCAATGGTGCAACCAGAGGAAACGCACAGCGGAGTTCGTCAATGGACCGAGCTGAACAATATAAACACTTGGCCGCAGACGTCCGAAGCTGCGCTTCACGAGAAGCCAATCCGATCGTGAAGACCGAATGGGAGAATCTGGCCAAAACATATGCCAGGCTTGCAAAGCAGGCGGGTGACGACACGCGGACCACAGGGCCCACATATGATCCGATCCGCGACATGTTGGAGCGCGCGCGATCCTGACACGGGTGGCGACTAGGTGGCGGAACCGCGGTCGAGACGTTCCATCATGGCGTCAACTTCGGCTCCGGCGAGGATCACCATGCAGGAGATCCACATCCAGGTCATGAACCCGACCACGGCGCCAAGCGATCCGTATGTCTTGTTGTATGCGCCGAAATTCGCCGCGTACCAGGAGAACAGGATCGACACGAGGATCCAGAGTGCCGCGGCCAGTCCGCTGCCCCAGGTGATCCATTGCCACTGCGCGCGATCGCGATCCGGCCCGTAGCGATAAATGATGACGAGGCCCACAGCCACGACGGCATAGAGCCCCGGCCATCGCGCGATCATGGCCATCGTTCCGCCGAGCGATTGAAGCCCTGCAAATTCCAGCGCCACAGGGAGCACGACGATTGCGGCGATGGCCAGCAGGAGAATCAGAAGCGCGCCGCCGGTGAAGGCTAATGAAATAAGATTCAATTTCACCAGGCCGCGCCGTTCCTGTGCATCATAGACAATGTTGAGCGCGTCGAAGAGTGCCTTCATGCCAGCATTGGCACTCCAGAGGGACAGCCCGAGCGTGAAGAGAAACGTCGCGCCGAGCGCTGTTTTCCCGCCCGAAGCGACGCGCGTGAGCTGATCGCCGATGACCTCGATCGCCCCGCTAGGCAGGATCGACGCGAGGTCATCAAGATGCACGCGGATCGTGCCCGGATCGGCAAAAATTCCGTAAATGGAGACCAGCGCGGCGACTGCCGGGAACATCGCAAGAAGTGCGAAGAACGTGACGCCGGCCGCAACGGACACCACGCGGTGCTGGCCGATTGCGCCGTACAGAAGCCGCGCGATTTCCATCCATGCGCCGCGCTTTTTCTCGGTGCGTGGCGGCGAGCGACCTCCAGTAGGCTCCGGCTCTTCTGCCGGCTCGTCGTCTTCCGGCTGGCGGCGAATTCCCGCAACCAGCAAGGCGACGCCCAGAAGTCCGGACCAAAGTCGACGCTGCCTCCGTGAGCCGACTGCCCGCCGGTGGCCGCCCGCCATGGGTATCCTTACTTGCTACGGTTCCCCGCCGACCTGCCGTTGCGCGCTGTACGTTTCTTTCTACGCGCTCCGCGCCGGGCCTTTCGCCGCGAGCCCGGCAGGCCGAGGTCCTTGAGACCGATGTGGTTGAGACCAAGGGTCTTGGCGACGGGTCCGCGCACCTCCGAAAAGATCAGCCAACCGACGCCGGCCGCGATGAGGAGAGACGCAATCGGGTTGTTGCGGGCCTGCTTGGCGAGGATCGGCAGAACGTCGTCGCCCCAGGCGCGCGGATTAACGCCGCCCAGAAGGTCGCTCACCACCGTGGTCGGAGAGACGTGATAGCGCAGATCCGCAATCCGATCGGACAGTCGCTCGCGGGCCCGTTCGGCCTTGCGTTCAAGTTGTGCAGACGTAGGCATAGAGTCACCTCACAGTTCTTTTGCGATTGTTGAGTCTTTGTGCAGTTGGTCGATTGTCCTGGTGGGAGCAAGACGCGCGGCACTCAGCCGATTGACGCCCAGCCATATGAGCCCCGCTCCGACGATGAGCGTGACCAGGGCGACGGTGAGGGTCGAAGCGGTCCAGGAAAGGCCGAAGGCAACAAGGCCCGTGACTGCCGCCTCCAGCACCAGCACGATTGTTGCCATTAGCAAAAGCGCACCAGCGCCGATCAGTGCGGCGGAAAGCGCGGTGAAGGTCAGCTTTTCCGAAATCTCCGCGCGCAACAGCTGCAGCTCGGTCTGGATGAGCGTGGCGATTTCCTTCAGTGCATCGCCGGCAAGATCGACAACGCCCTTGTCCTTCGCGCGCGCAGGCCGCCGCCGCACGGTCACCTCACTGGATGTTGAATCCGCCGCCATTACTCGCTCCCGCGATGCGGCACGGGCCGCCCAGCGTGATAACGGGAACTGCCTGTTCTGGTTCCGACAGGGGCTCAAAACTGCGGGCGGATCAGCCCAGAGCTCGCGGAAGTTGTGGAAGTTCGGAAGAATCGGGTCGGAGCGTGTCGGCTCCATCACCGGAAGCAGCCGTTTCAGCACGGCGTTGATGGGGCCCGAGGTATGCCGGACATAGAGATCGACGGGGTAGAGCGACTGGCGCAAGTGCCACTTGGGATCGTAATTGAGGCTGCCGCTGTAGAAGCGCTTGTAGCCGTTGGCGATGGCCCATTCGATGATGTCGTGAAAAACGCGATAATAAAGATTGAGGTCGAAGGCGACGGCATAATCGAATCCCACATATTCGTGACAGATCGCGTCACCCTGCATTGTGCAAAGGCCGAAGGCGATGATGTGGCTGTCCTGACGCCAGATGAAGAAGCGGACCTTATCCGGCATCCGCCGCCCGGCCTCGCAAAGAAAGTCCTTGGTGAGTTTCTCGAACTGCAGCGGTGAACGTTCGTAGACCTTTTCGTAGAGCGGATAGACTTCATCGACGAACGGGGTCACGTCGCCGACAACGCTCATGGTGATCTCGGGCTGCGCGCGCTCGGCGGCGCGCAACTTGCGGCGCACCTTTCCGCGCGTTCGCGGACTGAGGCAGTTCGACAGGTAGTCCTCAAAATTCTTGTAGTCGATGTCGAGCGTCGTCATCGGCATGCTCGGCACGCGGGCGAAACCTTCACCCAGCATGCATTGCAGCGGCGCGCGGTACTTCGCGGGGAATTCCTTGAGCACGATCATCGCGCATTTCAGTTCGCGCGCTACGCCTAGCAAGGCGTGGCCGAACGTTTCGGCCGTTTCGGATTTTGTCGCGTCATCGCCGTCGAGATGCCCTTCGCCGGCGGCGCATCCGACCATTAGCGTGCGCGCACGCATGAAACGTGGCCAAAGGCGGCGCAGGCTGCTGACGATTTTTATCACGCCGCCGCTCATACCGGCGAGCAGATCCTGGTCGACCAGGAAATAAGGCTGGATGGTGCGGACAGCGCGATCGTTCTCGACGATCAGATAGCCGTAGGTGAACCCATCCTTCAAAGTGTCTTCGAGAAGTTCATAGTAACGATGATCTTTTCGCTCCTGCGCGAATGCAGATTGCCATTGCGGCAGGGCGGAAATTTCCGCGCGGGATGCGATTCTGATCGTCCTGCCCGGACGCGACGTCGAGCCGGCACTGTCATTGCGCTGAAGCATTGATCACCCGGCGCTGCAAGGCGCCGTTGTCATGCAAAAACGCGGTCGAATGCAAGACTGTTGTAGTAGGGGAAGCCCAATCCGATGCCGAGCTGCTTGCGGCCGGATTGCAGGGCGCGACGGGCGACATGGTGATCGCGCGCAACGCGAATGAGATTCGGGAGCTGACCGGGCTGCTGCAGCACCGAGCGCAGCACCGCCGGCACGTCCGGCGTGCCATCGCGACGCAGCCCGAGCGTTGCTGCCGGCGGCAGCATTCTGTGCGCGGAATCGAGGATGACCCGGCATGCGGCAAACGGAATACCGTGCGCGGCGGCGACTTCGGCCGCGATGTGCGATTCCATGTCGACCGCGGCCGCGCCGGTCTCGTCGTGCAACTGGAATTTCTCTTTCGGGCTGGCGATGACATTGTTGGCGCCGACGACATTTGCGTGAATGGCGCCGGGAAGGATTTCCAGCAGCCGCTGCGCCCAGGCGCGATCGGTCGCAATCACATCCTCGCCACTTGCGACCCCGGAGGCCACGACCCAATCCCCCGCGGCGAGATGCGGTGCGAGGCCGCCCGCGATTCCGAAGCTGATGATTCCCGAAGCGCCGCGCTCGATCGCGGCGCGCAACGCCGCCCGCAGCCCCGAGCCCTGATTGCAAAGCACCGACACACCCGGACCGCGCGCTATGCCGGCTTCAAGTGCTAAACATGTAACGGCAACGACGCCCGCCTGTCCCGACATCCGCACCCCGCTTCCCAGCGTATTTATCCCAAAGGGAGCCCCCATGGTCAACGCCGCAACCCCCAGAAAACGTGCGGTTTCCTTAACATCTTGGGGGATGTTGCTTCTTCGGCACGCCATTGGCGCGGTGCGCCCGGCATGACATGTCAGCGCCGAGGCGGTACCATTTTCGCCCACCCTGTGCATAAAAGGACGGAACTTCCGAGCGTCTTTCGGAGACTTGGATGAGTTTTGATGTCGACAGCCTGTTCGCCGAGGCGGACGCCGACCGGTACGGATTGCACGCCCGCTATCTGAATGAGCAGATGGTCCGCGTCTTGAAGACGATTGGTTTCGATCGAGCGTACCAGCGCGGCAAAGGTCAATATTTATACGACCGGGAGGGCCTCCAGTACCTCGACCTGCTGAGCGGGTGGGGTGTGTTCGCTCTGGGACGCAACCATCCGGTCGTGAACGACACTCTGCGGAAAGTCCTCGCCAGCGATTTTCCAAACCTCGTCCAAATGGATGTGTCGGCCCTCGCCGGTGTGCTTGCCGAGCGTCTGCTGCGCTACGTGCCGCACCTCGAAAAGGTGTTCTTTGCCAATTCAGGGACCGAATCGGTCGAGACCGCGATTAAGTTTGCTCGTGCGGCAACAAGTCGCGACGGGACTGTCTATTGCAGTCACGCCTTTCACGGCCTGACGAACGGCTCACTGTCACTGATCGGCGACAAGAACTTCCGCGATGGCTTCGGCCCGCTTTTGCCCGGCTGTGTCGAAGTGCCGTTCAACGATCTCGGCGCGCTGGAAGAGGCACTGGCTTCGAAAAAAATCGCGGCGTTCGTCGTCGAGCCGATCCAGGGCAAAGGCGTCAGGGTCGCTGCCGACGACTATCTGCGCTCGGCGGTCGAGCTTTGCCGCAAGCATGGCACCTTGTTCGTCGCCGACGAAATTCAAACCGGACTGGGGCGAACCGGGCGCTTCCTCGCCTGCGAGCATTGGGGCATCGAGCCAGACATGGTTCTCCTGTCCAAATCGCTGTCCGGCGGACAGGTCCCATCCGGCGCGGTGCTGACGCGCAAATGGATCTTCGACAAAGTCTTCGATCGCATGGATCGCGCCGTGGTCCACGGCTCGACATTTTCGAAGAATGATCTCGCCATGGCGGCCGGCCTCGCCACGCTTGAGGTGATCGAGTCCGAAAAGCTGATGCAGAACGCCGAACAAAAAGGCGCGCGACTGCTCGCGACCTTCGAGCGCATGATCGGGCGTCACGAGCTCGTCAAGGAAGTGCGTGGCAAAGGGCTGATGATCGGCATCGAGTTCGGCACACCTCGCTCGCTGAAGCTCAAGGCATCGTGGAATTTGCTCGAGACGGCGAACAGCGGGTTATTCTGTCAGTTGATCGTGATCCCCCTCCTGAAGGAACACAGGATTCTGTCACAGGTCGCAGGACACGGGAATCACACGATCAAGCTGCTGCCGCCCCTGATCATAACGGACGAAGACTGCGACTGGATCGAGCGGTCTTTCGAATCGGTCATCGCGGACGCGCATCGCGTCCCGGGCGCCATCTGGTCCCTTGGCAAGACGCTGGTCGAGAATGCGGCGCGCCCCCGCGCGCGCGGCTAGGCCTCACGCACGCGCGCTGCTGTTCTTGAGCGCCGCCGCCGCGAGCGCATAGCCACCCTGTGCGCCGTCGACAAAATGCACGTGCTTCGGATTGGTCGGCGACGGCGTGAAGCAGGTCACCATCGCCGAGTCCTGCCGATGCATGCCGTACCGGACAACGCCTTTGGCGGCTGCCGCTTTCAGAAAAGTTTCGATCTCAGCGATCAGCTGTGGCGTACAATCGAGCACCATGCGCAGTGAATCGTCGAACTTGCGGAAGTCTGAATTCTCAACGACTTGCTGCGTGTACTTCGCCGGCACGAAGCCGCCGACGGGCACGCCGAGCCGCATGATGAGGAAATAGAGAAAGGTTGCGGCCAGGACCTTGGCCTTGCGCGCACGGACCGATTCACCGGCGCGGCGCGATGCGCGAGCTTCAAGATCGAAGCCCTGCGGTGGCCATTTGAGACGCAAGCCTGCGCCCGTAACAGGGCGCGACGCATCCGGCGTATTCTCAACGATGCGGATGATAGCCTCAACTGCAGCGCGGAAATCTTGGCCGCGCGCATCTGGTCCGGGAACAACGACAAGCGAAAGGATTTGACCACGTTGTGAGGGGATCAATTCATAGCGGCACGATAGCCCGGACAAATCCGGATGGGCGCCGGGCGGGGCGGGCGGCACGGCGATCTCGCCACGCTTCATCGCGGCATCGGCCCAGGCCAGACCGCCGCCTGAAAACATGGCGATGCTGATATTGTCGGACGGCACGTAGCGAGCGACGCGAACGTCATTGCCGCGCGCGCGGATGTCGGCGATCGAAACCATTCCAATGCGCAGGTTTAGATCGAGGTCTTCCTTCACCCATGTTGCGGTCTCGGCGAGTGTCTGCCGGGCAAGGGCAGCGTCCGAGGACGGCACAGCAAAGCCCGCGCCGTCACCGCCGAAGACGAAAGGGAAGTCGCGGTTCTTCAACGCATTGGCGACCGACGCGATCACCGCGGCGCCGGCCATGTTGACGGCCTTGTAGCGGTTCTGGCGGATGGCCTCGGTCGATTGTTGAACATCAGCGACACCCACCACCCAGTTGCCGGGCATCGGCGTGAAGCAGGTTTCATCCGCGACATTGGTGAAGTCGCGAAACACCGGCAAATATTCGTAGAAATCGGTGGATTCGGACGCGTCCATACTGAATCGATAGCACCATTGGCGGTCTTGCCACAAAGAAGGCGCGCGACGATGCTTCAATCATTCGGCGAAAATGACAGCGACCATGGCAAACTGTCGTGAATGCGATGTGCTTGTTGTCGGCGGTGGTCCCGCCGGCTCGACCATTG
>Ga0075425_100009840_pt1 | contig 10177 bp, 8 predicted proteins | sample SoiMethybrSBSTD4_FD_75300 | JGI IMG/M metagenome (GOLD analysis project Ga0075425, IMG submission 75300) | Bulk soil microbial communities from a Populus tree surrounding site in Tennessee, USA - Soil MetaG P. TD hybrid SBSTD4 | ecosystem: Environmental > Terrestrial > Soil > Tree plantation...
CTAAAGGTATGCTAAAACTAAAAGTGGCGCCTTTGCCATCGCTGTTATTCTCAGCCCATATTCTACCGCCATGAGCTTCTACAATACTTTTTGAAATAAATAATCCCAAACCAGTACCAGTTTCTGACTTAGTGGCGAATTTTGAAAATAGTCGAGGTGATATCTCTGAGGCAATACCTTGACCAGTATCCCTTATGCTGACTATTATCTGATCGCCTTTTCTTTCTGCGCTAACGGAAATAACTCCTTCTTCTGTAAATTTAACAGCATTGTTAAGGAGGTTAGAAACAACCTGCGTTATCCTTCCTTTATCCGCTTCTACGATGATGTCTTTAGGTTTGTAGTACACCTTTACACTACCGTCTAGTCCATTGTCATTTGCTAGACGATTTCGAATGTCTTGTATAGTGTCATACAATACATTATTTAGATTAAATCGTTCCTTATTCAATTTTAATGATTGGCTTTCAATCTTCGATACATCTAAAATATCGGATGCAAGACGTTCTAACCTTTTTGCATTACGAATTATTAATGCGATCTGCTCATTTTCTACAATGACTTTTCTTTTCCTGTCGTTAAATTGATGCTCAATATACTCTGCTTCGCCTAATATTGGCATAATAGGAGTTCTTAGCTCGTGAGCTGCTATGTTTATGAACTCTTTTTGCATTTTATCATGAACTTTTAGTTGTTCATTAGCTGCTGCAAGTAGTCTATTTGATTTAGTTAATGAGTTGTTTGCTTCCTTTAGTTCTGCAGTTCTTGTATTTACGGCAGCTTCTAATCTTCTATTCCAAGAGAGAATTAGGAAGGCAATACCTAGTGCTATGGTTCCAATTATTATCACCATAAGTGTACTGAAGTTCTTCTGTTGACCTATCAAAAAATTAACATCACTGGCGAGAATATGTGGAGTACCAATGAATAAAGTCCATAGCTGCTTTCCATCAATCAGTACAGGCTGGTATGAGATAGTAGTTGTATTACCATAAAATGTGATATCCTCTGCACCAGATCTACCTTCTAATGAACGCTTTATAATATCATTATAGGCGCGCTTTATTTGTGGGGTTATCAATGATTGAAACTCATCTCCTAAATAATTTTTGCCTATTAAAAGTTGGTTTCTTGAATATAGTATTATTCCGTTCTTGTCCATCAATCCAACGTTGCTTAGAACTCCAGGGGATAGTTCGTTTTGTAAAAATTTGCCTACGTTGCTGACACCAATTGCAGCGACTATTACACCATTGAATGTTCTCGATTTATTGATGCTAGTTTCGTTATCAAGTTTAGCTTCATTGCTAATTATTGGAAATGATATATACAATCTAGGGGTATTATCTGCGGACTCTATTACACTACTATAATATGGTAAGTGCGTATTTTTCGGTATGCTAAAATATTCCATAGAGCTGATATCTAGATCTTTGTATCTCTGAGACATATTATGATTCATATTACTCCACATTTTTGCTCTCCCATGTTGGTCAAACCAATAGTACCCATCGGTAAGTTCGTTTGTAGATGCTTGTGCAGTGCTAAATAGAACATGGGCATCTTCACTCTCGTTATTTTGTACTGTTGGAGCATTAGCGAGTATTCGTAAATTAGTGGTGATTGAATCTATGCTACGTACTAGTATCCTTGAAAGATCGTATACTTCAATTCTGGAATTTAATCTTACATCCTTTGAAGCTGCTTTTGATATTTCGCCAGCTATAAAAGTGGAATACTGGTAAGAAAGAATAGAAAGTGATACGCCAGTAGCTGCAATGATACAAAGTAAAGCTACATTCCTCTTAGATAAGGTGGTCAGTATCAATAGATTACAATAGTTAGTGATCGTTCCTCCTACATAAATTAAAGAGATAAAATATTCTAGCAAATTTCATCTTTGTATGTTGTCTTGTCATTCTATGGAAAACAAACACAAAAAGGTATGATGCGTTTCTTATTCTGCCAATAAATAATTATATATATAAGTATTTTTAATCAAAAGTCATCCTGCTAGGTATAGTCTTGTTAAAACATATAGGCAAGTAGCTGATCATTATTTTAAACACGTGGTAATAACAAAGAGGAGGGTTGGTAACCGGTTTGTCTGTTGATTTTAAAAAGATGGTAGAATTACTTCTAAAGCAGAGACCAGAAATTAGTGCTGAGCAGATCAGAGACATGATTGACGAAAAAAAGCGTAAAGTGGGAGCTGGTTATCTAACAGATCAAGGAGCATTATTCTTAATTGGAGCTGACCTTGGTATTTCATTTGAAAGTGTTCCTAAATTAAGTTCAGGAATCAAGGAGCTTTATATTGGCGCAAAAGAAGTAACCATTACTGCTCGTATTATGAGTATTTATCCAATTCGTAGGTTTATCAAAAAGGATACCAATGAAGAAATTGTAAATCGAACTATGACGGTATATGACAAAGACTCTAGCATCAAAATTAGGCTATGGGATAATAATCAGATTAACATTCCTGATGAGATGAGTCTACAGCCTGGGGATTTAATAAAGGTCTCTAGGTGCTATGTTAAGTCAGGCCTTGATGGTAAACCAATAATTAGTTTAGGCTCTAATGGCTCTATTGAATTAGTTAACAACAATGACGACGATAGCAACTCAATTCCAACCATTGACTCAATGACGCTCACTGTTGATGATGTCAAGGATCCGCAAGAGAATGTTATAATTACTGGAAACGTTGATTCCAACCCAAGAATTTCTGACTTTAACAATATTCGGGGACAAGCGGGTAAGGCCTTGCAAATGCAAATCTCAAATGAAGCCCGAACACGTTCGTTACGTGTTATCATATGGAATATTGATGAAAATAGAATCCCAAAGATATTCAATACTGGTGTCAACGTTAGGCTCTTGGGAGTCAGAATTAAGCCTGGTAATCCACAATATGGCAATGGAGATTTCGAAATTCACGGAGATGAAGGAACCATGCTGCAGTTTTCTGGATCGGAAACAGATGTTGAAGTCACGCCTTTAAGAATAATCTCAGTTGGAAATGAAACCGGCAGAGGCAATATAAATTGCCTTACAGTAGACAGAGCTGGTAGATTCCTCTCTGCGATTGTGGATAGTATGCTCGTGACTAATGAAATGACTACTGATGCAATGATAGAGTGTGTTCCAAGCAGAATTTTCGGTAGTTCCATTATCTTATCTAAAGAGGATTCATATATTAGGCTAATAGATGATGATCCATCTTTTCCAACCTCATCAAAATTTGAGTCAAAAATTAAAGATATTCAACTTTCAGAAAGTCCTTATGTTGTAGAGGCTATTGTACTGCATACACCTAATATGACAGAAGTAAACACAAAAAGTGGTATTGTACCTATGAGCGATACTCTGCTTGGTGACGATACTGGAGAGATTCGCTTGGTGGGCTGGCGTGAACAAAGCTCACATGTACACAAATTGAATGTAGGTGATAGAATAAAAGTTATAGGCGCTACAGCAAATAACAGAAGAGAGGGCAATGTTGAACTTACACTAAAATCATATTCTTCAATTATAAAAATTAGCTAGATTAACTCATTGGATCTATGGATCTATCAATATGAACCATTACAAAAAACTTTTGAAATATCAAGTAGTAACAGCTTAGGTCTATCTATAGAATAATGAATTCAACAAGCAAACAAAATTATGGAATGTAGAAGAATATTTAGTTCTTAGCTGCATAAAAAGCGAATATTCTCTAAAATCTTATGTAACTAGAAAAAGTAAAAGCAATCTATATACAAAAGTAGGTTGAGTTTTACCATGGTTATTTATCTAATTTATAGCTCATTGCATGATTATTTATTTTAGTATGACAAAATTATTTTTCGGATTTTTACTTTTATTGCTTTAAGATGACGGAGATGTCGTTGATTCTGAAACCTTTATTTTATTTCCAAATTTAATTATATACGGAGCGATAAAAGTAGTTATAATGGTAATAATTCCTAATATCGGGAGAACTGAAGAACTGATAGCTCCAACATCTTGACCGCCCTTAGCTATTATCAGAGACATCTCTCCTTTGGATGCGGCAAGTCCAAGTCCTGTTCTCAACGCTGTAGTACCATCAATTTTTGATTTGACTACGAGGATACCAGTAATTATGAGAAACTTTGAAGCAAAAGAAGTTAAGATGAGTATTATTGCCGGTATAATGAATGATGGTATTAAAGATACATTCATCAACGCTCCTATTGAGATAAAGAATATAGCTGAAAACACATCTCTTAGTGGAATAGTCACTACTCTAGCAACAGCGGCACTCTTAGATTCGGCAACTAATACTCCTGCCAAGAAAGCACCAATTACAACAGATAGCCCCAAGAGTTTTGCTGCAAATGATAGTCCAAATGCCAAACCAAGAATCACAATTAGTAGCAGTTCGTAATCATTAGTTTTAGCTATCCTGTCAAGAATGGTTGGTATGAACCTTGATCCTAAAACTAGGATACCGCCCATAAAAGCCCCTACTACTGCTAACGAAATAGCTATTTTTAAAATAGGTATTTCTCCTCCTTGTCCGCCACCACCTATAAAACCATCAACATTAGTACTGTTGCCAGTAGTTGTTACAGCAACTGATTGGAGTACTGCAAGGGCACTAATAGCTATGATATCTTCAATAATTAATACTCCAAGAATTATAGTCGAAGAACGATCTCTGATTATATTCAATTCCTCTAGGATTCTAATTGTTACTACGGTACTTGTAATAGACATTGCTAAAGCTAAAAACATAGAATCGAAGAATGAAAATCCTAGTGTTTGGGATATAAAAAATACTATTAGTAGCGTTCCCATTGATTCTGGCAATGCTACGATTATGGAAATCTTGCTTACAGATTTGAGTTTGGCTATAGGAAATTCGGTACCAATAACAAAGAGCAGCATAATTATGCCTAATTCTGAAAGAACATTTACTGTTTGAATACTGCTAATAAGGCTAAAAGGTGGAGTATAAGGACCAATTATCATCCCTGCTACAATATAACCAATCACCATTGGTTGCTTTAACTTATAGGTAATTATCAACATTAGAGCCGCAATTATCATGATAACTGCAAAATCCTGGACTATCAGATCTCCAACAGCTGAGGATTGTGGGGTAGAGGAGGAGCCAAATGCAATTGAAAATAACTGAAACATAAAATATAACTGGCTATTCAATGGCAATGGTATATCATCTATCATAATTAATTAAGTATATCTGCAGACTATTCCGATTTAAGTGCGAGGTTTATTAAAATCGTTTCACATACTATTATGGGCTAATTAATGTGACTAAAAAATGTAATTTGGGAAGTTTTATTGTCATGTGGTTGTTGATGCAGTATTGTGTTTTTCTCTGGTGTGTGCATCTAGATCTCCCAGTGAATTGAATATCATGCCGCATACATTGCACCTATAACCACCCATACCTTGTGTCGACATTTATTATTCTGTTATTATTAACGCCTATCCTGCTATTTAGAGTTTTGAATAACATGTTGCAGTCTCTATGTTTAAATGCCCTTTAAGGAGACCAAATCTGGTGTATGTGTCATATGTACTTGGTCATATGTACTTGACATACTATTGCCGTATCGCTGTCCATATTTACAATAGTGCAATTTTGTTTACTAAAATAAATTTAATACGATCAGCAAAATAATTAAATTCCGTACCGAAATTTTGATTAATGTAATTAAATCCTTGCACTCACTTTGTAACTGTGGTCAGAAATAAGTATTCTGATTTATTAAAATAGGTAGGTATGTTCTTCTTTTGTAGGCCGAAAGTTGATACAGGATAGATAAAAATATTGAAGACATTCGATTCTATATGGGGACAATTTTTGAATAATGTGGTATGTGCGCTATAATAATGCATGTCACATTATACACAAAATATGTTATAAGAATTGACCTATGAGAAATAGGATTTGACGAAAGAAAAAACTGTCTAAATTACGCATATTCAATAGCTCACGCAAAAATCCACTATAATATCCATATCTGGTTGGATTCTGATCAAACTGACTTTTGCATCCATTGTTGGTGAAGTTGCATGGGGCAATTCACACAGGTAAGGATTGATCTACACTTTCAGTTGAATGATGAATATAAAATGGAAGTCACATATTAATATCATAGTAAAAAAAATCATATACATTAAGTGTCTGTGTTCTAGACTTATCTACTTCTCTTTCCAGTATTAACTATATTTACTGCTATCTTCAAAATGATAAAACCTGAATGCTAATCTAAATGCATCAGTATATCATGATATGATGTTGATTCCTTGTCTAACATAACATCCTGATCTACTGCTGTTCTTAATGCTGTGATTAGTTTATCAAACTTATCTGGATTAACAGCAATTTTTCCAAGATCCTGTTCTAATATCATCTTGCAATGTCCTATCATAGCTTTGTGTTATGTATTGAAACTGACAGGAACAATTCTCATATTCTGACTCCAACTATTATCACCTAGTTTCTCTGATGTGTATCTAGGTTATAGTCGTGGTAAGCTAGGTGACTAAACATATAATTTAACTTCCTTCGAAACTATTTTGAGAAGTAAATGGTCTTTCCGTCTATCGTAGCTGGTTCTACAGGAAGAAGGTCGGTATGGTTGTCTACAATTTTCTCTGCAATTCTAAATGCTAGCGCTGAAATTGTTAAAGAGGAGTTAACCCCTAAAGATGTTGGCACGACCGCACCATCAGCTACGTAAAAATCTGTATAGTAATCAGTTAGTGTTGCACCTGTGCCTTTGTATACTCTTCCAAAATTATCAACTACACCATTATTTCTATCCTTTCCCATGCAGCAACCACCCAAGTTATGAAGTACAATAGTTGAACTACCATTAATGTCACTTGGTTCCCAAAGAGGCGTTGAAAAACTTGAAGAGCCATTTTCTCCTACATGTTTTGCTATACGTTCCATAGAATTTCTCATTTTAGAAAAGAGAGGTGCTAGCTTATTTAGATCAAAGTTAACATCTAACACATTTAGCATATTCATGTCCCTATCTGGGTTATTTTTCCATGAATCTTGAAGTTTTATTGTTCCATCAGAAGTGTCAGTGCCCATGCCAGATAATAATAAAACATTGTTAAGATCTTGTTCAGAGATTTGTACTGGTAGTGTTGTATTTGAATTAGGGACGGGAATAGATGGAGGATTTTGGGTAATGATATTTATGATTGTTTAAATGTATCCTATACCTGCAAAAGCAAGTAATTGTCTAAATAAAGATCCTTGTGATATTAATCGGGAAATTCCTGAGAACATCTTTGGAATGCTGCTATCTTCTATCGTGTATACAGCTACAGGGCCTTCATCGAACCTAATTGCAGAAGTAACTGTAGGCCCACGTGTTGCATAGACATCCGTTTTTGTAGGATTTATGACACCAAGTAAATCTTCGTTAGTTGAGTATCCTGCACCTAATTTAGTGCTGAGATTTAATTTTTGACCAGTTGTTCTAGTAGTATTTGTAGCCTTAAGTAAAATCTCTGTGCTTCCTATTGCTCCCGCAGCAAGAACAAGTGTTTTGCACTCTATTGTTTTTTTCTTACCGTTATCAATTAACCTAAATAATCTGACATCAAATCGTCATGCGATGCTCCGAGGCCTGTTAAAGTGCCAGTATAGTCGCCTGTAATCTCTTCCACGAACTCAAATTCATCTAACCGTTTGAGAATGTCAAGTGTTAGCCTCATATTTGTCACATAATGAGTACCTTTATCATATATTGCTGGAAGAAAGCACACTTCTTTTCAAGTTCATGATTTTGGGAAGAGCAACAAAAAGCATTGATGGACAATTTTTGATGGACTGGAAATAGCAGTTAGACTTCCTTATCTTTGGATTTCTGAGATAGCGTATACTTTGCTGCAGAGCTCTTGCACCTTGTCTCTTCTCCACTGTATCTCTCCATGTTATCGAACTCAGTAGCTATAAAGAGTTTTGTCATTCTCGATTATAATTAGTATCAAGATTATATTAAGAAAATTAATGAATACTGATGCAATATGTTGTCTAATGTCTAAACGAAATAATATACCTAGCAAACAGAGAGCGCTCGTTCTTCAAGGTGGAGGCGCACTAGGAGCATATGAAGCTGGCGCTGTTCAAGCACTCTATAAATATTTGCCTGCATCCCAAAACAAGCAAAGTGGACTATTCGATATTGTTGCTGGAACTTCTAGTGGTGCGATGAATGGATCCATATTAGTTAGCCATGTCGCACGAAACGGAAGTTGGCAAGAAAGTATAGATAAATTGAATGCCTTTTGGAAATATGTATCAACTGAACCAGATTTAAGATACTGGTATCCATACATTTCTGACAAGAAGGGTTGGATTTCATATTGGGATATACAAAAACAGATGTATCCAAATTCAGCATCAGGAGAAATAGCTAGGAGATATTACTCTGCAAAGCAATTTCTATGTTCTGGGGTTCCACACGTATATTTGCCAAAATTTTCTACACCATGTTTACCATTAAATGGGTCACCAATTTTAGACGATAGATTTTTTGACAATTTCGGTCCTCTTAATAATGTATGGTATCTTTACAGCAATGGACCGCTAAAAGAAAGTCTGGAAAATTTTGCAAAATTTCCTATAGCAACAAGTTCTAACCAAAATCAACCTAGACTATTATTAGTTAGTGTAGACATACAAGAGGGAGCAGTAGTAACGTTTGATAGCTATCCAAAAGAAGGACAAGGTACTAGAAGAGAGTCAGGATATGGAGAATTCGTAGTACCAGAGAATAATGACCAAAAGAAAGGACATTATACATATACAATAAGCTATCCTCAGGGCATAAGTTCAGATTATGCAATGGCGAGTGGTTCAGTACCGATAAACTATACATATACCAAGATAGAAGATGTCAATAAGTTAAAAACGATAGATAATCATGGTAATGTGACCGTTGATAAAACCCCACGTTACTTCTGGGATGGTGGAATCTTAAGCAATACTCCACTACGGGAATTAATACAGTCTCATAAAGACTATTGGTTTAGTGTTGTAGGAAATGAAGAAGATGATGCACTAGTTCCAGATTTGGATGTCTATATTGTAGACGTGTGGGCTACTAAAGAAGAGAGTATTCCATGGGATCACGATGCAGTCCTAGATAGAAAAGAGGATTTATTGTTGAATGATAAAACAGCTTATGATGAAAAAACTGCAAACATTGTGTCTGATTATATAAGCTTAGTTAAAGAATTCATTGACCTTGCAGAAAGACACAAAATACAGAAATCAGAAATAGTTGAGATCCTGTCAAAAACAACAGAGAGAAGTAAACATCGTAGTGGATACGATAGGCACTACAAAGATCTAATAAATGGAAGATTTGACGTGAACGTAAAACGAATAGAGAGAAATCAAAATATTGAATTAGATATTTGGAGTAAGATGCTTGATTATTCTACTGATACGATCCGACAATTAATGCAAGACGGATATGATGATACAAAAAATAGTCCACTAATAAGATAGTGGTTCTCTTATTTTGATTTGAAAGCACGTAATTTCATGGGATATTATTGACATCCATGTGGTAATCCTGTCTCCTTCTCTAGCGGAATCCATTTGCCATTTTCAGTGCGTTCATTTTCGTCAAAATAGATATGCTGGCCATAGCCTTTACATCATCATCAATAGATCTGTTCGCCCTCAGTTTTTAGTCTGAATCCATATCGTTTTCTAAAGTCCTTCACGAGTTTATCAAACATTCCAAGGTCTGCATTATGGTACTCTTCAACATCATTTGCATTAAAACCAGGTCTTACACCAGAACCTTTTATAATATCACGTGCTGCAGTAGTTGAAAGTATTCTAGTAGCGTACTCGTATTCAATCACCAGGTTTTCCTTTAGCTTGTCGTTTCTTAGTACTGCAACTCTTACTCTATAACCAGGTGGTCTTTCTTCATCTATGTACAATCTGATCTAAATCTCCCAGTCCTGCCTTGTGGCTCTAGACTTCGCTTTTCTATCTCTGCTTTGTTAGGATATGCGATACAGTGATCATGTTTCAGGACTACATGTTCCTCATAGTGCTCTCTGTTGTCTGGTTTGTAGTCACAGTAGTAACAAACGGCCGGATAGTCAGAATCAGAGCATGGACCCTGTA
>Ga0075425_100009841_pt1 | contig 10177 bp, 11 predicted proteins | sample SoiMethybrSBSTD4_FD_75300 | JGI IMG/M metagenome (GOLD analysis project Ga0075425, IMG submission 75300) | Bulk soil microbial communities from a Populus tree surrounding site in Tennessee, USA - Soil MetaG P. TD hybrid SBSTD4 | ecosystem: Environmental > Terrestrial > Soil > Tree plantation...
CTCCAGCGCGGCCGGATCGCGCGAGGTGATCAGCACCGCGACCCCATCGGCCGCGAGCCGCGCGATCCGGCCCCGCAAGTCATGACGCGCAATGGCGTCGAGTCCTGTGAGGATTTCGTCCAGAACCAGGACTCTCCGTCCCCCCAATGCAGCCTGCGCCAAGCCCAGGCGGTGGTGATCGGCGCGGCTCAGCCCCTCAATTCGCCGTTCGGCCGCTGCGGTGAGTCCCGCGATCTCGAGGGCCTCGCGGACGAGGCTCCGCGCAGTACGGCCCCTGCCGTTGAGTTGCGCGCGATGCAGCCGGGCGCAGTACGTGAGCGCTTCCCAAACCGTGATCGCCGGCGGAAAGACGGGATGATCACTCGCGTATCCGAGCAGCACCCGCGCGGCGTGGTCGGCCACGGACATTCCCAAGATCCGCACCTCCCCGGTCCGGGGTCTCACCAGGCCCGCGGCCACTCGCAGCAGCCTCGTCTTGCCGGCCCCGGCCGGACCGACAACCCCCGCGATTTCGCCGGGCACGAGCGCGAGCGAAAGGGGTCCGAGCGCGCGGCCCGTGACGTCGCTGATCGTGAGCGCGAAACCAGCCATCAGCACGCTCTGCGGCGTCCGATGAAGGCCGCCGCCAGAAGTATCCCGAGTCCGGTCCAGGCCAAGCCATGCACGACCGCCCCGGCATCTCCGATCGCGATGTAGCGATAGTGCCAGAGCGCCGGCCCCAGCTCGAGCGCGCTGGCGGCAGTCACACGCAGCAAGCCGGGACTCGCGAGGTTCACGAGCCGTTCCGGCGCCACGGTGCCGGCGACCGCCATAAAAAGGAAGAGGGCAGTCGCCCCACTCCGCAGCGGCAGCACAATGGCGAGCGCGCAGCTCCCCACTGCCGCCGCGGAGATCGCGCCAGCCCAGAACGCGGCGACCGTGCCACCGACCAGTGCGGTGCAGCCGAGCGCCATGAGAGCGGCGGGAAGTACAATCGCGAGCCAACGTCCCGTGGCAATTGCGAGCGGCGTGGTAGGATGGGTGAGCATGATTCGCAGCGCCACGCGGTCGTCTGCGTGGCCGACGACGCCCGCTGCCGCGACGATCGCCCCCAGAGCGCCGGCCTGGAGAATGACGGTCAGCGCGTCGAGGCCGTGCGCGTGCAACCACACCAGGGAGACGCCGAGGGAGAGCAGCAGCACGCCGAGGCGCGTGCGTATGGGTCGTGGAATTACCAAGAGGAATTCGGCCTGCACGCAGCGGAGGAATCGCATGGCGGCAGGATACTCAGATCCGCGCAGCGACCAGTACCAGATCGCCGCCGCACGAATCAAATCATCGCGCGCGCCCCGATGATTGCATCGACCAACGAATCCGATTCGAACCGAACAGGGTCAGTCGCCGGCAGCCCGGTCTCGTCGGCAGCGCGCGCGCACGCGTCGCGCGCAGCGCCCTCGTCCATGTCGTACGTATTGAGACAGATCCCGATCACCTTGGTCGGATGCACCGGCTCCGCCGCCTTCTCGTAGATCTCGATCAACTCGGTGTAGGGCGGAATCTTCACCCATGGCTGGCGGCCGTGATAGTCGCCGATGTAATCGCGCGTCACCTGATGACAGAGGATCATCGCATCGGGACAGGAGCCGTGTATCAAGCCGAGCGTGACTCCGGAGTAGCCGGGATGAATCAGACTCCCCTGCCCTTCAACCAACACGATGTCGTGATCTTTGGCGCCCTGGACGGTGATCTGCTCGGCAGCGCCCGCGATGAAGTCGGCGACGACGGCATCCACGGCGATGCCCCATCCTTCGATGAAGATGCCGGTCTGGCCGGTCGCCACGAAGCTCGTGCGGTGGCCGCGCTTCACGAGTTGATCGCGGAGCTGGAGCTGCGCCGTCATCTTGCCGACGTTGCAATCGGATCCCACTGCGAGCACGACGAGTGCGTCGACCTCGGCCGCGCGGCCGTCGGCGATGGGAAGATTCGGCGGCGGCTTGCGCGCGTCGAAGATGCGCACGCCTTTCGCCCTGGCGAGCGGTCCCAGCTCCGGATCGTCGCCGATGAAGGTGTGCAGTCCGCTCCAGATCTCGAGCTTCTTGTCGATTGCGGTCCGGAGCCATTCCTTCCACTCATCGGGCAACCGGCCGCCCGCCGGTGCAATCCCCACCATTACCGCGGTCGCGCCTTTGAGCCCCTGCTCGAAATTGCCGACGACGGGGATGTTGCCGCCAAAGCCCAACACCTGCTGCGCCGTCGTCCCGGCCTGTTTCCGATCGAACACCGCAACGATGCGATCGGGGAAGTAGCGAATGCAGGAGTTGGCGGTCTTCGATGTCAGCGGACCAAAGTCACCGTCCGCGATGATCAGAAGGCGATGTTTGGGTACAGTCACTTCGGGGTTCCCGCGACCGCCTTTCGGCGCTCGACACCGGTCCAGGCCTCAGTCGGGCGCAGCACCGCGGGCTTGAAGCGTCCGGGCTCGCCGTAGATCTCGCCGTGGAGGATATGACGGATCAACACCATGGTCACGCAGAGCACCGGCACGGCGACGATCAGACCGATGGCGCCGAGGAGTGAGCCCATCACGAGCACACTGGCGATGGTGAGAACGGGGGGAAGCTCCACTTTGCGCTGCATGATGCGCGGCACCACAATGTTCGCCTCGAAGATGTGGACGACGATGCCGAGCAACAGCACGAGGAGAACTTTAAGCCAATCGCCCGACGCTACCATGAACAACGCCGGCAAGAGCGTCGAGAAGAGCGAGCCGAAAAACGGCACAACCGCCACGAGGCCGGTGAAAATGCCGAATGCCAGCCAGTAGGGCACGCCGAGCGCCAGCAGTCCGATGGCCGTGAGCGTCGCCAACACCGCCATCGCGATCAACTGGCCGACGACCCAGGCGCGTAACGTCGCGGACGTATCATCGAAGACACGGACGGCGATGGCGCGGTGGTGTGGCGAGAAGAGCGAGATCAGTCCATCGCGATACAGCACCGGCTGGCGCGCGAGATACAGCGCCATCACCACGACGCTCGCGCCTTCGATGAAGAGCTTCCCACCGCCCCGGACATAGCCAAGGATCGAACCGCTCAGGAATCCGACCACATCCCCGACCAATCCCGAAATGGCGCCCGACGACGGGTTCGCGATATCAGTTTGATCGAACACCGGATACTGGCTGGCCCAGTGCGCGAGGACGTTCTGGATGTTGGTCAGGGTTTGCGGCAGGCCACCGATCAACGCTCTGGTCTGCTCGATCACCGGCGGCGCCAGCAGCGCGCCGACGCTGATCACCGCGGCGATCGTGACCAGGACGGTAAGCGTTAGCCCCAGCCAACGACGCATCCCGAAGCGTTTCTCGAGCCAATCGGTAATCGCCGACAGGTAAACAGCCAGCAGGATGGCGAGAAAGACGAGCAGCAGGACGTCGATGATCTTGAGGATGAACAGGACAACGAGGGCCGCAACGAAGAGCGCCACAAACGTGGCGCTCGACAACTTCGACGAACCGGCGTCGGACCCGTTCAGCTCTTCTGCTCCGTGTCGTCGTCCTCGAGCAATTCGGCTTCCTTCGCGCCTTTGCCCAGCGCGCGCGCCTCAGCCTGGGTTCCGCTCGGCAGGAGGCCCATCTTGCGCTTCAGCGCGATCAGCTGCTGATCGGCGTCCGCCTTCACTTCGAGACCCTGAAACTGCTTCATCAGCGAGTCGCCCGAGAGATCTTCGTTGACCTCCGCCGCGGCGATCAGCTTGCGCTCCTCGTGCTCGATCTGTTCGGCCATGCGCTCGAACGTCTCAAACGCGCTCTTGTCGGAGATCGAGCCCAGCGTCTCTTGAATCCGCTTGTGCGCTTCGGCCCGCTTCTGACGCGCGATCAGGATGTTCTTCTTGCGCTTAGCCTCTTCGATTTTGTCGTTCAGCTGGCGCAGCGAGGCCTTGAGCTTCTCGGTCTCTTCGCGATGCTTGACCCACGTCTCCTGCAGTTGCACCGCATTCTGAACGTGCTCGTTGTAGCGCAGCAACGCCTGCTTGGCGAGATCGTCGCGGCCTTCCTGGACCGCGAGCACCGCGCGCTTCTCCCAGTCCTCGGACAGCTTCTTTTCCTGCTCGGCCTGCGCCGAGAGCCGCTTCTCGTCGGCGATGGCGGCGGCGACCTGCTGCTTGGCCTTCGCCAGCTGGCTGCGCATGTCGACGATGAGCTGCTCGAGCACCTTCTGCGGGTTCTCGGCGCGCGAGATCAGATCGTTGATGTTCGATTTGATCAGCGTGGACAGACGATCAATGATCCCCATGGCTTCCTATGCTCCTGGCAATGAACGCTCACGCTTTTGCGCGAGTAGCCGCTCCGCAAAGTCCAGCCGCTCGTGCATCTCGGCTATCTGCCCCTGCATTTCCGTCATCCGCTCGTCCAACTCGGCGATATGATCCCCCTGGACGTCGTCAATCGCCGCTTTACGGCGACGTACACCCGTCCGAATTCGCTCGGCGATCGCCGCCGCCAAATCCGACTTAAAGAATGCATACAAGACGACGCCAGCCACGATGAATGCACCGATCATCCCGACCAGCGGAACGAGCTGATTCGGGTCAAATGGAATCGTCGGCGGCGGTGTTTGTGCGAGCAAAACCACTTGGTCTCCTACGCCGCGCCGGCGCTGGCCGTTTCAGCAGGCAACGCTACGCCCTCGGCTTTCCTAACTGCTCGACGGCTTTGCCCTGACCGAGCAGCCGTTCGGTAAAATCTACTCGTTCCGCCAGTTCCGCCACTTCCCGGCGCAAGGACTCCACACTTTCCAGCAGCTCCGCATGATCTTCGGCGCTTGCGCCACCGCCAGGCGGGCCGCCTCTGAGCCGTTCGGCGTAGGCTTTCCCGACCGGCGACAGCGCGATCATCCACGCGAAAAAGCCTCCTACGGCGACGATCGGGATAAACAGCGCCAGAATGTCTTCCATTACCCGTCCCTTGGCTTGGCTAGCAACCGTTCCGCGAAGTCCATCCGCTCGGCCAACTCGGCGATCTCCTCGCGCACCGCCTGGAGCTGACCCAGAATCTCGTCACGCTCGTCGGGATCCAGTCCCGGCTTGCGGTGCTCACCCGCGATGCGCTTGGCTACGGCAGCGGCAACCGGTCGCAGCACGGCGAACACGCCGCCAAAGAACACGACCGCGGCAATCGCTTCAGGGCCACTCACGACTGACTCTTCTTCGCCAGCAGCCTTTCGGTGAACTCTATGCGCTCGCCCAGGTCGCCGATCTCGCGGCGCGCCTGCTGAATCTCCGCGAGAAGGTCCTCGCGCAGCATTTGGATCTCTTCTCGCGTGCCCGCATCCGCTCGGCCACGGATTCGCTCGGCAAGCGCCCGAACCAGTGGAAAGAGCAATACGATGCCGCCGATGAGGGAGACCGTGGTGAGAAATGCGACAGCTTCTGGCGGCATCCGCGCTCCTTGCTGCGTTCAACCTACCGTTTAGTCCCCTGCCTGCAACACCTTCCGCAAGAACTGGCCGGTGTGCGATGCCTTTACCTGCGCGATACGCTCGGGCGTCCCCTCGGCGACCACGCGACCGCCGAGCTCACCGCCCTCGGGTCCGAGGTCGATGACCCAGTCGGCAGTCTTTACGACGTCCAGGTTGTGCTCGATGACGACGACGGTGTTCCCCTTATCCACCAGCCGGTGCAGCACCTCGAGCAGCAGCCGCACATCTTCGAAGTGCAACCCGGTCGTCGGCTCATCCAGGATGTACAAGGTGCGACCCGTGTCCCGCTTGGCGAGCTCCGTCGCAAGCTTCACGCGCTGGGCTTCGCCGCCCGAGAGGGTCGTCGCCGACTGTCCGAGGTGGATGTATCCGAGACCTACGTCATTGAGCAACTCGAGTTTCGTCCTGATACGAGGCTGATGCTCGAAGAAGTCGAGCGCGTCGGCTACCGTCAGGTCGAGCACGTCGGCGATCGACTTTCCTTTATATCGAACTTCCAGCGTTTCACGGTTGTACCGCCGGCCCTTGCAGACCTCGCACGGAACGTAGACATCGGGCAGGAAGTGCATCTCGACCTTCACAAGTCCGTCGCCCTGGCACGCCTCGCACCGTCCACCTTTGACGTTGAATGAGAAGCGGCCGGGTCCGTAGCCGCGCAGCTTGGACTCGGGCAGATAGGTGAACAGCTCGCGAATGGGCGTGAAGAGACCCGTGTAGGTCGCCGGATTGGAGCGCGGGGTCCGGCCGATCGGACTCTGGTCGATATCGATGACCTTGTCGACGTGATCGAGCCCTTCCATGCGATCGTGTGCGCCTGGCACGACCTTAGCGCGATAGAAATGCCGCGCCAGCGACTGATACAGGATGTCCGTCACGAGCGTCGACTTTCCCGAGCCCGAGACGCCGGTCACGGCGACGAACACGCCGAGTGGGATCGCGACGTCGAGATTCTTGAGATTGTGGTGCCTGGCGCCTACCACACGCAGCATCTTGTCGGCGCTGACGATCCGGCGCCGCGGTGGAATGGGGATGCGCAGCTCGCCCCGCAGGTAGCGCGATGTCAACGAGTCGGGATGGTGCAACACATCGTTCAGCGCGCCCGCCGCGACGACTTCGCCGCCGTGCCGCCCGGCCCGCGGTCCCAGATCCACCACGTAATCCGCCGCGCGAATCGTCTCCTCGTCGTGCTCCACGACGAGCACGGTGTTGCCGAGGTCGCGCAGCTCTTTCAGCGTTGCCAGCAGGCGCGCGTTGTCGCGCTGGTGCAGCCCGATCGACGGCTCGTCGAGGATGTAGAGCACGCCGACCAGGCGACTGCCGATCTGCGTCGCCAGCCGGATGCGCTGCGCTTCACCACCTGACAGCGTCGCGGCGGAGCGATCGAGCGTGAGATAATCCAGACCGACATCCACCAGAAACCGCAGCCGGTCGGTGACTTCTTTGAGGATCGGCCGCGCGATTTCCGGATCGAGACCGGGACGGCCATTGCTGCGGAGCTGCACGCTCGAGAAGAACGCCAGCGATTCGCGCACGGGGAGCGCGACGACATCGCCAATGTTCTTGCCCGACACGAAGACCGACAGGCTTTCGGGCTTGAGCCGGCGCCCGTGACATGCTGGACATGCCTGCTCCACCATGTACTGCTCGAGCTGTTCGCGCACCGCATCGGACGAGGTCTCGCGATAGCGTTTGTCCACGTGATCGAGCACGCCTCTCCAGCTCGACTCGTACGAGCCGTGCCACCGCTCGCTGTCGTACTGGTATGTGATCGATTTTCCGGGCGCGCCCTTGAGCACGATCTTTTGAACGGATGGAGACAGATCTCGCCACGGCGAATTGAGGTCGAACTTGTACGCCTTCGCGAGCGCGGGCAGCACCACCTTCCTTAGATAGCCGCTCGGCTCACCCCACGGCAGCACGACACCCTCGAGAATGGACAGGCTCTGGTCGCCGAGCACGAGATCGGCGTTCACCTCGCGGCGTGTGCCGAGCCCTGAGCATTCCGGGCAAGCGCCATAGGGTGAGTTGAACGAGAACTGACGCGGTTCGAGCTCGGGCAGGGACAGTCCGCACTTGGGACAGGCGTAGCGCTCCGAAAACAGCCGCGAGCGCGGACTTCCGGTCTGGCGCACGACTTCGACGACGCCGTCGGCAGCCTTGAGCGCGGTCTCGATCGAGTCGGCGAGGCGGCCGCGGTCGGCCGGGCGTACGACAAGCCGGTCGACGACGACGGCGATCTCATGATTCTGCCGGCGGTTCAACTTGGGAACGTTCGACAGGTCATACGTCTCGCCGTTGATGCGCGCGCGCACGAAACCCTGCTTCTGCATCGCCTCGAACACGTCGCGGAACTCGCCTTTGCGGCCCCGAACCAGGGGGGCGAGCACCTCGATCTTGGTCCCTTCCGGCCACTCGAGCACCAGGTCGGTGATCTGCGACGCGGACTGCCGCTCGACGGGGGTGCCATCGTTGGGGCAATGCGGGATGCCGGTACGGGCCCAGAGCAGGCGAAGGTAGTCGTAGACTTCAGTGATCGTGCCCACTGTGGAACGCGGGTTGGCGCCGGCGGTCTTCTGCTCGATGGAAATGGCGGGGGAGAGTCCCTCGATGGCATCGACGTCAGGCTTGTCCATCAACCCGAGGAACTGCCGGGCGTATGCCGAGAGCGACTCGACGTACCGGCGCTGTCCTTCGGCGTAGATGGTGTCGAACGCGAGCGACGACTTCCCCGAGCCGGACAGTCCCGTGATCACCACCAGGGCGTTCCGGGGCAATTCGACGTCGATGTTCTTGAGATTGTGCTCGCGGGCACCGCGGACGATGAGGGCGTCGCCGGGCATAGACCGGGAGGCTACTCAGTCAACTAGCTTGCGGTCAACTCTCCACTTTCCCATGTTAGCACGCCCATGATGAACTCCAAAGACCGGAATCCGAAGCGCGACCGCCGCTGGCAGACCTCTCAGGAACGGGCCCGCGTTGCCGCCGAGCTGATCGAGGAAGCGGAATCGCTCACCGAGACCGCCGCCATCGCTTCGCCGCACGACGTCGCGCGCGATGAACTGCCGCCGCCGATCCGCGTCACGCATTCGGTCGCCACACCCGGTCCCACGGACATCACGGATGAGCTGGATGACGGAGAGGGCGAGCCACCGGCGCCACCACCGCCGTCACCTCCACAACCTGTACCCCCACCCCCTCCGCCAACCTCCACCACCCTGCCGGAGAGTTCGCCTCCGGCCGGCGACGACCCGTTGTATCTCAGCGCCCGGGAGGCGTCTGAGCGGGGCGAGACGGACAAGGCGGCCGCGTCGTACCGCGAGCTGCTCGCGAAAAACCCGAATCACGTCAAGGCACGCAACAACCTCGCGCTGATTCTCGACGCGCGCGGCGATCGGGATGGCGCGTTGACCGAGCTGGATCGCGCACTTGAAGCCGAGCCGGACAATACGGCGCTGCTGTTGAACCGGGCGGCGATTCTGGGGGCCACCGTTCGCTACGCCGCCGCCCAGCGCGACTTGGAGCGCGTCCTGCGCGCAGATTCCAAGAACGTCGAAGCCCTCTTCAATCTCGGCATCGTCCTGACGCGCCGCGGCATGTGGCGCGAAGGCACCGATCAGTTGCGTCGTGCGGTGGAAGTCGAGCCAGGTCGCGCGGCCGCCTGGTACTATCTGGGCGAGGCGCTGAACCACATGGACGATCTCACGGGCGCTCTCGCCGCCTACGAGCGCGCCGTCGAGCTGCAGCCCGCCAATCCCAAGGCGCTGTACAGCATCGGGAAGGTGCTGGATCGGTTGAACCGCCCCGACGAGGCCACCGCCATGTACCGCCGCTCCCGGGAAATGTCCGGTAGGTGATTCGCGTAGTTGTGGATGATCTTGCGTCGTTTGCTGCTGATGCGCTCGTCCGCCCCGCCACCACTCGCCTGGACCCGACCGCAGCCGCTCTGCGCCGCCTCGAGATCGCCGGCGGCGAGGAATTCCAGAATCGCATCCGTCTGAGCCGCGAATTGGCGGTCGGCGCCGCCGTCGTCACCGCGGCCGGGGGAGACTTGCCGGCGGAATTCGTGATCCATGCCGTCATCCGGAGCGAGACGGAGCCGGTGACGCGCGGCAACGTGGCGCGCGCGTGGCTCTCGGCCTTGCACCAAGCGCAGGAGTGGCAGTTTCCCCACGTCAGCGCACCGCCGCTCGGCACGGGCGCCGGCAATCTGACGCTCGAAGATTCCGCGGAGATCATGGCGACGGTGTTGCACGCCCATAAAGGCGGCGCGCAATTCCCCGCGGACGTGTCGTTCGTCGTGGAGCGGCCGGAGGATCAGCAGGTGTTCGAGGCGGTGCTGCAACGAGCCGTCTCATGAGTCGGCGGACGTGGGTGGTGGCGATCCTGATCGCGTGGGCCTTGTCGCTCGGGTGGCTCGTGAAGCGCGAGGTATTTCGTCCCACCGGCGCCCGCCTGGCCGAGGCCGCGCTGGCCGTCCCGCCGGGCGCGTTGTTCTACAGGCTTGGCATCGGCGCCCAACAGGTCGGATATGCCTCGACGACCATCGATACAATCGGCAACGAGCTGAAGGTCGAGAACGTTTTCGTGCTCGATATCCCCGCGCTCGGCTCGCTGCATCGTACCACCGCGCGCAGCATCGCGACGGTGTCCCGCGCGCTGCGGCTCGAGAGCGTGGAGACCACGTTCGATGGCGACCTCGGGCAATTCTCGGCGCACGGCCG
>Ga0075425_100009842_pt1 | contig 10177 bp, 11 predicted proteins | sample SoiMethybrSBSTD4_FD_75300 | JGI IMG/M metagenome (GOLD analysis project Ga0075425, IMG submission 75300) | Bulk soil microbial communities from a Populus tree surrounding site in Tennessee, USA - Soil MetaG P. TD hybrid SBSTD4 | ecosystem: Environmental > Terrestrial > Soil > Tree plantation...
GCCAAAACAGCAGGAAGTTCTGGATGCTTATTTCGACCGCGACAAAGGTCTCGGTTACACGCTGGCAAGGACCAATATTCACAGTTGCGACTTCTCTAGCGGGAGCTACACGTACGTCAAGGAAGGCGACAAAGAGTTGAAGTCGTTCAGCGTGGAGCACGATAAGCAGTTTCGCATTCCCTTTATCAAGCAGGCGCTGGCGGCGACCGGTGGAAAACTCAACATCTTTGCAAGTCCCTGGAGTCCCCCCGCGTTCATGAAAGACAATAACAACATGCTTCACGGCGGCAGACTGAAGCCCGAGTTTTATCAATCCTGGGCCAACTACTTCGTGAAATTCATCAGGGCTTACGAGCGAGAAGGCGTGCCGATCTGGGGCATGACTATTCAAAACGAGCCGATGGCAACGCAAACCTGGGAATCCTGTATTTTCACAGCCGAAGAAGAAAGAGATTTTCTCAAGAACCATCTTGGCCCAACGATCAAACGCGAAGGTTTGGCCGCTAAGAGAATTATCGCGTGGGACCACAATCGCGATCTCATTTATCAGCGCGCGAGAACGATTCTGACTGATCCAAAGGCGGCGCAGTACGTTTGGGGCATTGGTTTTCACTGGTACGAGCCGTGGAGCGGCGGCGAACCGATGTTCGACAACGTCAAACTCGTACGTGAGGCATTCCCCGATAAGCATCTGATTTTTACTGAGGGTTGCGCCGACTCGTTCAACGCTGAAAAGCTGCGCGATTGGAAGTTAGGTGAGTTGTACGGCCGTTCGATGATCAACGACTTCAACAGCGGCACTGTCGGTTGGACCGATTGGAATGTTCTGCTGGATGAGACCGGCGGGCCCAATCACGTCAAAAACTTCTGCTTCGCGCCGGTTCACGCCGACACGCGCACGGGTGAGTTGATCTACACAAACTCGTATTATTACATCGGACACTTTTCGAAGTTTGTGCGTCCTGGTGCGAAGCGGATCGCCAGCTCACCGAGCAGGAGCGGATTGCTTTCGACTGCTTTCGTCAATCCTGATGGAAAGATAGCGACAGTGGTGATGAATAGAACCGACCAGAAGATCGCGTATTTCCTTTGGATGAATGGACAGGCTGCTGAGATCGAGAGTTTGCCGCACTCGATTCAGACGCTCGTGTTCTAGATGGAACTCAGTGGAGTTTGATCCCAACACCCTCGCTTGGATCGCGGCGGAAGAAGCCCCAGAGGATTAGGATTAAGGCGATCACGGCGACACCCGCTACGATGTAAACACCATAAGTGCCTAGAAACGGTGCGGAAGCAATCTTGCAGAGGGTGACGAGTGCGAGCAGCATGACGATTCGCTGAAGTGGACCACGGCGGAGAATCCACATCGGTCTGCTGGGCACTTTTGCAAGCTCTTCGTAGGACGCAAATCCCGGCACTGTCTTTGGCGGAGGTGGAGGTTGTTGCCTGGCCCTTACCGCGTTCTTGGCGCCGCACTGCCAGCAATGGGCGTATTTGTCTTCGATGCCGGTTCCGCAGTTGCTACAGCGCCACATGATTGGCGCAAGATATTAATCTTTTGCACGCGTGAGTCAAGCATTATGTTGCGTGTTGTGTTGCGTGTGTTATGTTGCGTGTTGTGTTGCGTGTGTTATGTTGCGTGTTGTTGCGTGAGTATGTTGCGTGAGTCGTGGTTAACGCCGAAGGCGTTGGCGAATTTCAGCCCAGGGTTCGAGCCTGGCTTGGCGAGAACCCTGGGTTGCATTCCCAAAAATTCTTTCAACCCTGAAAGGGTTCCCAGTCGCATGCCTAACGCTTTCAGCGTTAATATCTTCTTTCTTATTTTGTCCCCAGGGTTGTCGCGGCGCTCCAACCGCTGGGCTGAAATTAGCCAACGCCTTCGGCGTTGAACCCGGTCACGACCACCAAACTCCGACTATGCCAAAGGATGAAAAGCTTGCCGATGATGTTATAAACGCAGCACGCAAGGCGAAGATCCTCGGCGTACGCGCTGGAACTGAGCACCGTTTTACGGGTGTTTGGGTTGTGGTTGTCGACGGCAGGATCTTTGCGCGCTCGTGGAACGACAAGCCGACCGGATGGTTTCGTGCCTTCAAGAAACAACCCAAAGGCACGATTCAAATTGGAAACTTGGAAGTCTCTGTTCGAGCGCAGGTGCCGCGCGGTGCGCGCATTCGAGATGCGGTAACGGCGGCGTTCGGCGAGAAGTACAACACGAAAGCTTCGCGGAAATGGGTAGACGGCTTCGCTGAACCCGAGCGAGTAGCAACAACACTTGAGTTCGTTCCTGGCTGAGGCTTTTGTTTTTCTGTGCCTTTTTGTGGCTCAAACGGTTCCCATATGAAACCATTCATCCTTCTTATATTTTTAGCGGCACTCGCCCCATCAGCACGGGCGCAGCAAGTTGGTCTAATCACAAACACAGAAGGCCGAAAAACAATCAGCCTCGACGGCGCGTGGCAAGCGATCGTCGATCCTTACGAATCCGGCTACTACGATTATCGCTATCAGCCAATCCCGAACGGTTACTTCAAAAACGCCAAACCTAAAAGTAAAAGCGATCTGATCGAATACGACTTCGACACCTCAGCATCGTTGCAGGTGCCGGGCGATTGGAACACGCAGCGGGACGAGTTGCTCTTCTACGAAGGCACAATCTGGTACAAGAAGTCGTTTGATTATCAGCGCAAGCCGAACACTCGTCTGTTCGTCTATTTCGGAGCTGCTAATTATCGTGCCGACGTTTTTCTCAACGGTGAGAAGCTTGGGCAGCATGAAGGCGGCTTCACGCCGTTTAATTTTGAGATAACGAATCTCGTTCGCGACACCGGTAACTTCCTTATCGTCAAAGTCGACAACAAGCGGCAGCGCGAGGCTGTTCCCACGTTGATGACGGATTGGTGGAACTACGGCGGACTCACTCGCGAAGTGAAGCTCATCGAAACGCCGACTACGTTCGTTCAGGATTATTTCATCCAGCTACAGAAAGGCTCGCGAGAACACATTCGTGGCTGGGTGAAGTTGGCGGGCGAGAAGCTCGCTCAAAGAGTCACGATTCACATTCCTGAGGCGAGGATCGACAAGTCGTTCACCACGGATGCCACCGGATTGGCGGCAATCGATTTCAACGCCGATCTGACGTTGTGGTCTCCTGAAAATCCCAAGCTCTACGACGTGGCGATTGAAGCAGAAACCGATCAGGTACGCGATCAGATCGGGTTTCGCAGTATTGAAACGCGCGGCACTGACATTCTGCTGAACGGACGTCCGATCTTTCTGCGCGGCATCTGCATTCATGAAGAAGCGCCTCTTCGCGGTGGACGCGCTTACAGCCGCGAAGATGCGCGAACGCTGCTCGGTTGGGCCAAAGAGTTGGGGGCGAATTTCGTTCGGCTGGCCCACTACCCGCATAACGAGTTCATGATTCGCGAGGCCGATCGGATGGGAATCATGGTCTGGTCTGAGATTCCGGTTTACTGGACCATTGTTTTCGAGAATACCGCAACGCTCGAGAACGCGCGAAACCAGTTGAGCGACGTGATCGCGCGCGACAAGAACAGAGCGGCGGTGGTGATTTGGTCGGTGGCTAATGAGACGCCGCTCAGCGATGCACGACTGTCGTTTCTCAGAAACTTGGTCTCGCATGCGCGAAGTTTCGACTCTACTCGATTGATGTCAGCAGCGATGGAACGTCACTACGTCAACGAGACGACTGTTACGATCGATGATCCATTGGGCGAGTACCTCGACGTGCTTGGGTGTAACGAGTATGTGGGCTGGTACGATGGTTTGCCGGAAAAAGCTGACGGATTACGATGGGAAACGAAGTATCAGAAACCGCTGGTGATGAGTGAATTCGGCGGCGACGCTTTGTATGGCCATCACGGTGATGCATTGATGCGCTGGACCGAGGAGTATCAGGAAAGTATTTATCAGCACCAGATTGGCATGTTGAAAAAGATCCCGTTCCTGCGCGGCACCTCTCCCTGGATCCTGATGGACTTCCGCTCTCCCCGCCGCCCGCTGCCAAACATTCAGGACTACTGGAACCGCAAGGGCCTGATTTCAAATCGCGGCGAGAGGAAGAAGGCGTTTTACGTATTGCAAGGGTGGTATCGAGAACTGCAACAGAAGTGACTGACAAGATTTCCTTGCAGCGCAGCTCATTGTTGACTGCACAGTTTGGAAAGAATTATCGTAAGCATCAGTGAAGGTACGGGACCTCGTGAAGCTTATTGAGAATGATGGATGGTATTGGGTGCGAACGAAAGGGAGTCATCATCAATATAAACATCCAACTAAACCAGGAGTGGTCACAATACCAGGTCGACCAGGCGATGATATGGCTGTCGGCACTCTAAACAATGTCCTCAAGCAAGCGGGATTGAAACCATGAAGAAATACTTGATTATTGTCGAGAAAACACCGACCGGTTATTCCGCGTACTCACCCGATGTACCAGGCTGCGGTTCGACCGGTCAGACCAAAGAAGAAGTCGAGCGCAACATTCAAGAAGCAATCCAGTTTCATATCGAAGGTTTGCGCGAAGAAGGCTACGCAGCTCCAGAACCCTCCACCTATTCTTCATACATCGACGTTGCGGCGTAGTATGACTCCATCTCTCTCACAGTTCTCCGATTGTGCAATAAGAATTACTGAATTCGAGGCGGATTACCCTAACCTGGTAGCGCGCAATTATCCAAGGGGCAAAACCTGCACCCGATTTTTTAGCTTATAGCGGGTCCATTATTCTGTCGGAGGGCAGTGATGACTGGTACGACTCTTTCCCGTCGCAATTTCTCAAAATCAATGGGTGTAGGTGTTGCTTATGCGGCACTGCGATCAGAATTCCAGGTGCAGGAATCGTGGCGGGAGCCGTTATTGCATGCCACTCCGTCGGGAGCAAACGTCGTCCGCCTGAGTTCGAATGAGAATCCTTATGGGCCATCGGCGGCGGCGTTGAAGGCGATGACGGATGGATTCGGGCTGGCGTGGCGGTATCCGGATGAATATGGGGATATGTTGGCCGAGGAGTTGGCTACACTGAACAACGTGACTGTGGACCAGGTGCTGCTTGGCGATGGGTCGGGAGAGATTCTGAAACTCTCCGCTGCGGCGTTTACTAATAAAGATAAGAAGATCGTTGTAGCGAATCCAACCTTTGAGGCAATTGCAAGACATGCGAGCGTGGCCAATGCTGAGGTTGTGAAGATCGATCTCACGCCGGACTATAGTCACGACCTGAAGAAGATGCTTGCGGCGACCGAAGGCGCGGGGCTGGTCTATATCTGCAATCCGAATAATCCCACTGCCAGCATCACTCCAAAGAACGAGCTCTCAGACTTTCTCGCAAAGCTTTCGCCGGCAACGATCGTGTTGGTTGATGAGGCGTATCATCACTACGTCGAGTCGAAGGACTATGAAAGCGTGATTCCGCTCGTGAAGCAGTATCCAAACCTGATCGTCGCGCGCACGTTTTCAAAAATCTACGGCATGGCAGGCCTGCGCTGTGGTTACTGCGTCACGCAACGCGCAAACATCGAGAGAATGAGAACCCATCAAATATTCGACAGCGTGAACATCATGGCCCTCGTTGCGGCACTCGCGAGTCTCAAAGACACAGACCACGTCGCTCGCGGTCGCAAACTAAACAGCGACGTTAAAAAGAGTGTCTGCGCGGAACTCGACACACTCAGCTACCGCTATATCCCATCGCATGCGAACTTCATGATGATCGATCTGCGCCGCGAGGTCAGACCGATTCTCGGCGCGTTGCGCAGTCGCGGAGTCGAAGTCGGTCGCCTCTTTCCTGCTCTGCCAAATTTCATGCGGGTGACGATCGGCACCGACGTGCAGATGAAAGCGTTCCTGACAGCTTTCAGAGAAGTTATGGTTTAGCAGAATTCACCATTTTGAATCCAACTTTGTGTTGCAGCTTAAGTACACATGTTAAAGATTTTATCTCTCCTCGGACTCGTCATAATGGTTGTTGCTATCGTTGGTCTCTACGAGGTTGGTGTCCTCTTTTCTGCTAATCCCATCGCAATCGCTCTCCAGGTCTCAGCGGTCGCTTTGCTGATCTGGGCTCGCATAACGTTCGGACTTCGAAGTTTCCACCCAGCCGCAAATCCTACGGCCGGCGGTCTGGTAACAACAGGTCCATACCGCTACATTCGCCATCCGATCTATACAGCAGCGTGTCTGTTTGGTTGGGCCGGAATTGTGGTCCATTGGTCTTTAACAAGCGTGGCGTTGGGAGTGTTGTTGTTTCTGGGCGGATTGATCCGCATGCTGGCGGAGGAGCACCTGGTGAAGCAGCGCTATCCGGAGTATGGAGAATATTCCAGGGTCACAAAACGCATGCTCCCGTATGTGTTCTAATGGCTTGACTAATTCTTTGTCTGCGGCGATGTTCTGATGCAAACGATCTTCTAATCCGTCGCAGTTTGCTCACCCGGTCTTTTGTGTACGGCAGCGTGGAATTCTCCAAGACGGAATAATGCTTCCCTTCTCGGTCTTTTTCAGCCAGCAGGAAAACGATCTTCTCTCCGGTGAAATGCTCTCGTTTGAATCCTGCCTCGGCTCCGTGAAAATACTCGATCACATCACCTTTTTTGAACCGGCCTTTGAACGGCTCGAGCACTTCAGCACGAATCTTCCAGTTCTCATAACCCGGAATACGACTGGTGATTTCCGCTTGCTGGATCCGCACGTGAGCAACAACAGCCACTGCCTTGTAATCACTTCTCAGATAACTGAGGGATGGCCAATCCGCATCGTCTTGTGCGGAGAGAAAGCACGGCAGGACAAGAATAACGATGGCGGCTTTGAGTAGTAATCTCAATGGCTTTGCCTCTAGTGGATTTTGCCACAAAAAGCACAAACACCGTTATTGAAACCATCCAAACAGTTTGACGTATTATCGTGGACCGATAAATCCACTTCGAATTCACGCGAAACATGAAGACACTTCTACAAAATAATTGCCGCCTCTCCAGATTTTTGCACGAAGTCTCGTTGATCTGCGCGGTGTTGTTAGGCGCCGTCACAGCAAACGCACAGAACATGGCGTGGCCACAGTTCCGCGGGCCGGAATCGAATCCAGTAGGAACCAATCCGCGCCTCGCCGACCGATGGTCCAAGACGGAGAACGTTGAATGGTCGCAGGAGATCCCGGGCCGTGGCTGGTCCTCGCCAATCGTCACTGGCGGTAAGGTCTATCTGACCACCGTTATCACCGACGGCAAGTCAAAGCCACCACAGATCGGCACCGAATACAGCAATGAGTACGTCGCAGAACTACAAAAACAGGGACTCTCGATGCAAGAGATCATCAAGCGTGTGACTAAGCGCGATATCGAACTGCCTGGCGAAGTGACGCTTCATTACGTGCTCTATTGCCTCGACCTGAAAAGCGGTAAAACGGAATGGAAAAAAGAGTTCTATACCGGTCGTCCGCCCGGCGGTCGCCATCGCAAAAACAGTTTCGTCTCCGAGACTCCCGTGACCGATGGCAAGTTCGTTTACGTGTACGTGACGAATCTCGGACTATGGGCCTTTGACTTGAAAGGCAATGTCACCTGGACCACTCCCCTCGAAGCAAATCCGATTTACCTCGAGCTGGGCACTGGGAGTTCGCCCGCGCTGGCGGGTAACCTGCTGGTCGTCCTGAGTGACAATGAGAAACAGCAGTACATCGCGGCGTTTGATAAGCAAACAGGCAAGCAGGTCTGGCGCACGAATCGAGATCTCGGCGGTGATGGCCAACCCAGACAGCATTCAGGATGGGCGACGCCATTTGTTTGGCGAAGTCCTCTGCGAACCGAGATCGTAACAGTTGGACCGCAAACAGTGGTTAGTTACGATTTGCAAGGAAAAGAGTTGTGGCGCCTGTCAGGAACGGCGGCGACGCCGATTCCAACGCCTTTCGCTTATGAAGGCTTACTCTACATCAACGGCGGCCGTGGCCGTCCGTTGTTCGCGATTCGTCCCGGCGCTGCCGGCGACATTTCTCTGAAAGAAGATCAAACGTCAAACGACTACATCGTTTGGTCGCAGCCACGTGGCGGGACTTATCTCCCTTCTGCCGTAGCTTACCAGGGTGCCATCTACACGTTAACCGAGACGGGAATCTTAAATCGCTTCGATGCCAAAACCGGAAAGCAGACCTACAAGACACGTATCGATCCCGCGGCAACGGCTTTCACCACCTCACCCTGGATTTACAATGACAAACTGTTCTGTTTGAGCGAAGAAGGACGGACGTTCGTTGTGACAACGGGCGAGCAGTTCCAGCTATTGCATGTGAATGAGCTCGACGATATGGCACTCGCCTCACCCGCACTTGTCGGTGAACGGCTTTTGATACGGACAGAACATCGACTCTACTCGATTCGCCGAAAAGCGTAGCGGCACGGAAGTTGTTAGCCACAAAGAGGCACAAAAAGCATGAAGTGAATACAGTCACTTGCCACCGTTTTGTGCTTTGCGGTTTGACATTGGAGAGGGGCGTCTTATGCAGATAGTTGTTTGCAGCAAGTGTGGAGCGAAGAATCGAGTTGATGAAAACAAGCTGGCAACCAGCCAGGCGAAATGCGGCCGGTGCGGAGAAAAGTTGGGAGGCGCTGGGAGTGAGCAGGATTCGAAGCCGGTAGTCATTACTGACCAGACCTTTGAACGCGAGGTTGTGCAAGCAAGAGGACAGCCGGTTCTGGTTGATTGCTGGGCGCCGTGGTGTGGTCCGTGTCGAATGGTTGGACCTATCATGGATCAATTGGCCGCTGAGTCGCAGGGGCGTTATCGCATAGCCAAACTGAACGTCGATGAGAACCCTCAAACAGCGGCACGTTTTCAGATCGCGAGCATCCCGACAATGCTAATCTTCAAAGACGGCAAACTGATTGACCGTCTCATCGGCGCACAACCAAAGCAAGCGATCGCCGAGCGCCTCCACGTCGCTTCGAGATTCGCGGCTTAACGGAATGTCTGCTCGGTCGATAATAGCGCCTTGAGTCACGTTCTGATACTTGCTCTCGCTTCGCGTCCTTATCGAATGGAGTTGAGTTACAGCATTTAACTGTTATACTGACGCAAATTATTAACGTCCGTTACCTCACGACGGCCATGACTTTTGACTGGGATCCTCACAAAGCAAGAACAAATCCTTGGAAGCACCGCGTTTTCATTTGAAGAAGCTAGCACTGCTCTTCTAGATCCTCTATCGAAAACAGCTCAGGATTGTGACCACTCGGTTGAAGAACATCGTTTCATCACGTTTGGAATGTCAACGCGGCGAAGATTGTTGGTTGTGTCGTATACTGAACACGATGAAGGAATTCGACTGATCAGCGCTCGATTAGCGACTAAGCGCGAGAGACAAATTTATGAAGAATATTAGGGAAAGCTTCGACGATTCATTGCGTCCGGAATACAAGCGAGCTGATTTTGGTGAAATGGTCCAGGGGAGGTATGCGACAACTCAGGTCGAATTCGCCGAACTCGTTCGGCTGTTACTTGCATGTATTGGTGAAGATGAGGGCTTAAGGTTCATCCATCATTCGTCAGGCAATGTTCTCGCAGGCCACAGACCGGGTGAATGGAGTTATGAAATGGATAATGCCAATCAGATCACGCTGCGCTATTGGCTTGGTGAATTCAAATGTATCGAGGAGCCAATATCAAATCAGCCCTGCATCACCACTCCTCGAGAGAGAGCAGAACTCCAGGATCTGCTTACTGAACATGTGCGCACGTTAAAGACCAGAGTGCATGCGCTGTAATTGGTCTTCCGCCGATTCAGGACGAATGGCCTTTATGCATTTTGTGTTTCTTTGTGGCCCAGCTATTTCAGCACCGCTAATTGCGCGCGACACGCCAGCTGAATCTGTGATGTGTTCGCGGCGCTCTGTCGTTCATTGTAGCCGTCGTCTGGTATGAGCCAGGCACCGTTCTCGCCTTGAATCAAATGGCCCAGTTCATGCAACAGAATCAATGCCCTGGCTTGTCGACTGCCTGGGGAAAAGGCGCCCACGTCGGAGGGATATCTCAACATAGGATCCGTACGACGTTGACAGAATGAGCCACTGGTGTTCACTACGGTCCTATCGAAAAGTCGGTAACGCGTCCCTGTGGCAGGGTCTTGAAGGAGACGTGGTCGTCCTGCCATCTGAAATGACAC